>Ga0209084_1002466_pt1 | contig 14305 bp, 10 predicted proteins | sample C_130820_MF_Meta_FD_187309 | JGI IMG/M metagenome (GOLD analysis project Ga0209084, IMG submission 187309) | Freshwater microbial communities from Lake Croche, Canada to study carbon cycling - C_130820_MF_MetaG (SPAdes) (version 2) | ecosystem: Environmental > Aquatic > Freshwater > Lake... | reverse complement strand
AACAGCTAAGTTAGTAGGGAGCATCACCGCTGCTTATGACCAGCTCTTGCGCTACCGCAACGCCCTGGAAAACCCGCCGTTGTTAGTGGTTTGCGACCTTGACCGAATCATCGTTCACACCAATTTCACCGGCACCGTTTCCGCGACCCACTGGCCAGCCGACCTGACAGACGAAGCCATCCTTGAAAACCTCTTGGCACTCAATCAGATGGAGCGGCCCATGGATGAGTGCCAAAGACTCGCTTCATGGGCGTTGCTTCCGCACGACGACAGTAAGGTCGTCGCTCCCTACCATGCCGCAGCCGGGCAAGTTAGTCGGGAGCGGGACCTTTGAGGCCGATTCCAACCGAGACAGGCGAAACTACATCCAAACCTCAAATAATGATGCGTTAAATCTGCGGAAAAGACCGATAATCATTTGTAACACACTTAAGGCCAATAATTAATTATTTGTTGATTCGTTCAGATTACGATGCATAATTCCCTTCGGAATGGCTCGCCTCCCACAGATCACCCGTGAAACCCTTGCCCCACTCATTCGAGCACGCGGGCCGGTCTCGGCGACGGAACTCGCAGCGGTTTTGAGGGTGAATCGAACGACCATCGTGCGGGCGCTGGCGGACTTCGGCGATGAGTTGGTGACGATGGGGGCGACCCGCAGCACCCGTTACGCCCTCAGGCGGCAGGTTGGGAACGCGGGGAGCCGTTGGCCGATCTATGCCGTGGACGAGTCGGGTCGTGCACGGCTCTGGGCCGAGCTGGAGGCGCTTCATGAACGGCGCTGGCGCATCCGGTGGGCGGGAACGCCAGCACCGTGGGCAGAGCGATTTGCCAACCGGGAGGGACTTTGGGAAGGGTTCCCCTTTTTTCTCAGTGATGCCCGGCCACAAGGATTTCTCGGCCGGGCCATCGCCATGCAGATTTCCCGCTCGCTCCAGGTCCCCGAAGATCCAAGACGGTGGAGCGACGATGACACCTTGGTCTACTTGCAGGCTGCAAGCGAGGATTTGCCCGGCTCCCATGTGGTGGGTGACGATTGCTTGCGTCGGGCCCTCGCGCGTGCGGCTTTTCCCGCGGCGGCGGATTTGATCGACGCGGACGAACGTGCAACCCGCTATCCGGAAATGGCCCGGCTTGCCGCGAGCGTTCTGCCCGGCACCTCCGCCGGCGGCGAACAACCGAAATTCCTGACGACCGTGCGGAACGGTCCTGGAAATTTCCATCCGGTGCTGGTGAAGTTTTCTCCGCCCATGGATCAGGCCGCCGGTCAGCGCTGGGCGGATCTATTGCTGTGCGAGTTCCACGCGCATGAGGTGCTGGCGAAAATCGGACTGGCTACGCCTGGAGCGCGCGTCATCGATGCGGCAGGCCGGAGGTTTTTGGAAGTTCCGCGCTTCGACCGGGTGGGCGCGGGCGGCAGGCGGGGCGTGGTTTCGCTGGAATCGCTCCATGCCGCCGCGGTTGACAGCGGTGCACGGCGCAACTGGCCGACGGCTGCGCTGGAACTCCAACAGGAAGGGCTGGTCGATGCCGAAGCCGTCGCCACGGTCCGGCGCTTGCATGCATTCGGCGAACTCATCGGCAATACCGACATGCACTTCGGCAATCTCTCATTCTGGCTGGAGGAGACGCTGCCATTTCAGGTGGCTCCCGCCTACGACATGCTGCCAATGCTGTGGGCACCAGGCTTGCAGGGGGAAATCGCCGAACCGACGTTCTCACCCGCACCGCCCTTACCCGCCGCACTAGCGCAGTGGCGGGATGCCATGGCTTGGGCGGCGGTGTTTTGGCAAAAAGTCGCGGCGGATGCGCGGCTCTCGGCGGACTTCTTGAATTTCGCAAATGCAGCACGGGGGACGCTGCGCAGGCTCAACGCCTGAAATCCTTGATTTCATGGCCCTCTGCCCTCTTGTTGCCAGAGCGCGAGCGAGCCGTGTCGGTTGACAGGTTGCTTGAGAGTCTGTCGCGCAAGTCATCGGAGCTGGAAGCCGCGTGGATTCGGGAGGCTGACCGTCGCCTTGAGGCCGGAATTCAACGAAACGCAGAGGAACTGAGGTCACGGAGGGAGACGCTGAGATGATTGATGGAGCCGGAGCGTCAGGGTCCGGGACAGCATTTGAGATATAGCAATCACCCACATACCGTGTTGCCAAAAATTCGGAATTTCTTAATTCTGCAAAACTTTGCGTCTTTGCGCCTTTGCGCGAGAAAACTCTTAACCGGGATGAATGGTAAATTCGTGGATTCTTGATCCATTGAGTGCGGTGGCTCGCCACCGCCTAGCCAAGCCAGCTTGCTGGCGTGTGTGCATTGTTTGCATCACAGCGGCACTTCATGCACGGCTCCGCGCCACGGCGGGCAAGCCCGCCCCTCCCAGGGCGGGGGCAAGCCCCCGCACTCCGCGCGGCTGCTTGCTGGCGCCTGTCCGTCAGGAGTGCGGTGGCTCGCCACCGCCTGGCCAAGCCAGCTTGCTGGCGAGTGGGCATCACGGAGTGGGGGCGTCTTGCCCCCTTTTGTCCATGGGACGCGCAAGGGCAGGTCGCCAGGCGGCGGTCCTTGCTCACCCCATGGGCCATGGCGGCCGGGGGCCACCTCTCCTTGAGGCAGCGCAAGAAACTCAGCGATATCCTCTGCTAGCTCCGCGCCTCCGCGTTTCGATGACTTTGTGATCGTCTGAACGTCAAAATATGCCAAATCATTTTCCACCGAGTTTGGGAACTGCGAATTTGTGAAAGCCGCGCGTTCCACGGGAGCGGCCCGAATCACCCGAGGCTCAGAGGCAAGCGCGGCCCCCAGGCAGGCATGCGCGTCAAGCTAAGGCGAATCGAGTCGAAAAACCACCGAGTTCCAGTGGATTGTGGTAAAGAAACCACTGAAACACTGATTTACACTGATGGCACTGAGAAGAGATTGATAAATATTTCAGTGCTTTCAGTGGTAATCAGTGCCTCAGTGGTAAAATTCGTCACGAACCATCTCCAAAATTCCTTAGCTTGACGCGCCCCCCAGGCAGGGCGCGCTCAGGCCTCGTGGGTGCTGCCGGCAGCGGATGGGGATTTGTCGGATTGCGGCAGCGTGGAGTGGGGGAAGAACGCGCACAAAAGAAGAAGCCGTTGCGTGAGGTTTTAGCTCCACAGCTTCACCTCAACCACTACGTTTTCGCCCGGCGGCAGGGCTCGGCGTTCTGCATCACACGGCGGCAAGTGGAGCATCCCCTTGACTGCGGAGTACTTGGAATAAACCCACCGGGTCAATTTGCTAGAACGGGCATCTTCCGGTTCGTCGCGGCAAATTTGCCATGTGCCTCACGCTTGCGGCAGCGGCGTGGATTTCTGGAATTCGTGGACGTCGCGTGCTCGCAAGCAGAGCTAATGACCGAAGGCCGGGACCAGCCCAACTGCGCTGCCAGTTACATGAGGCGGGGGGGCGCTGGCGATTAAAGTTCTTTGAGGAGCGGGGACAGGCCCTGCCATGGGAGGACGGTGACGTTTTCGCGGTGTTGGGCGGTGTCGCCGCCATAGACCAGCCAGGAGCGGGAGGTTTTGCCGGGCTGGAGTTTTGGCCGCCAGAAGTCGAGGCCCTTGAAGGCATCGGATGGAACGGTCTGGCCGGATTTCGCCTCAATGGCGTGAAGGACGTTGCCGTTTTCGACGATGGCGTCGATTTCATGGCCTTCCTTGTCGCGGAGGAAGCCGATGGAGGGCACACGGCCGGCATGAGCTGCAGCTTTGGCGAGTTCGGTCATCAGCCAGTTTTCGAAGATGGCACCGCGCAGCGGGTGGCTGCGCAGGTGCTCGGCGCTGTGGATGCCGATGAGCCAGGCGGCAAGGCCGGGGTCGGTGAAATAGATCTTGGGAGCCTTGATGAGGCGCTTGGAGACGTTGGTGAAGTGGGGACGGGCGAGAAAGACGAGGAAGCCTGCCTGGAGCACCGACAGCCACGCCTCGGCGGTGGCGCGGCTGATGCCGGTATCCGAGGCGAGCGAGGAGAGGTTTACCAGTTGGCCGATGCGGCCTGCACACAATTGGAGAAAGCGCTGGAAGCTGGACAGATCCTGGACATTGATCGACATGCGGACATCGCGCTCCAGATAGGTGGCGACGTAGCTCTGGAGCCAGGCGTCCGGGTTCACTGGGCGGTCGTGGATCGGCGGGAAGAGCCCGGCGTGGAGCAAGGTGTCGAGCGCGGCAGGGGCGCGGTGCGCGTCCTGAAGCTCGGACAGGGAAAATGGCCAGAGGCTGAGCAATGACACGCGGCCCGCCAGCGATTGGGTGATGGCCTCGATCATGCCGAACTGCTGCGAACCGGTCAGAATGAAGCGCCCCATGCGGCGGTCTGAGTCCAGGATGCCCTGCAAGTAGGAAAAGAGCGGCGGGCAGCGCTGGATTTCGTCGAGCACCGCGCCATCCGGGAATTGGGACAGGAAGCCACGGGGGTCCTCGTCGGCATAGCGGCGGACGTCCGGGTTTTCCAAGCTGGCATAGGGACGGTCCCCGCCAAGCTCACGGGCCAATGTCGTTTTTCCCGATTGCCGCGGGCCGGTGATAGCGATAGCCGGAAATCCCCGCATATTGCGCAGGGCAACCGTTTTCAAATGGCGTGGAATGGTCTGCGGAGTCATATTCATGGCTGATTTTTAAATCGATTTAGCAATTAGTCAAGAATATTGGGTTACAGGCGGAAAACAGGAGCGCGATACATGGGCCAAAGTTGCAGTTGCAGCGGTAGATTTCACCTAGTACTGTGCCCCCTTGATTCAGCTTGCCGACATTCAGAAACAGACCAAGGATCTTTCCGAGGAATATCGGAAGGGATTGGTGGCGTATTTACTCCACGGCCTGTCTGGCTTGCCGTCAGGTCCAGATGATGAGGAAGTAGGGAGGCGGGAAGTGGAGATGGACTCAGGATCAGTCACCCCAATCAGCCACGCCGAATTTCTGTCTCAAGTTGGCCGCCGCAATCGATGAGAGCGGTTGTTTACCACCCGAAGGTGGCAGCGGAGGTCCGGGCATTCGTCGATCATTGCGATGCGATCTGATCGGATCACGGCAGTTAGGCACGACAGACAGGAGCCTGGCTACGGATCAGCGCGACGATAAAACAGCTAACAAGGGGGGCGGTGGGAACCCGGGCGCGGATGCCATGAGCGTGCCCCGCCTGCGCATGTTCGCCGCGCACAATCCCCCCGGAAAAATCCTGCTTGGCTCAGCGCCCCTTTGCGACCTTTGCGCGTTCGGCGAGCTCAGCCGAACCGGCTTTGCGGTGGGCTTTCGGCCGTTTCTCGACTTGCCACCGGCGCTTTTCCCGAAAAAACCCGTTCTTTGGCCTTGCCATTGGTCCACCGACAGCTAGTTTCGGCGTCCGTTTTTCTTTCTTCTGGCAGGCGGTTGGAGCCCCGGTGCCTTGTCAGAAGCCATTTTCCCGGGGCAATATCGGCAAGAAAACGAACCACCAACACAACCCCAAACCAAACAACAACATGAGTACCGTTCTCGCGGAACCCACTAACCTAGAACTGAACGAACTGATCGACTCCAAATTCCGCGAATTCCGCGAAGGGTCGATCGTCAAGGGCACGATTCTCGAAATCCGCCCCCAAGTCGTTCTCGTGGACGTCGGCTACAAGTCCGAAGGCGCCATCCCCTCCAACGAATTCGAGGATGAGGAAATCGAAATCGGCGACGAAATCGAAGTCCTTCTCGAAAAACTCGAAAATGACGAGGGCATGGTCGTCCTCTCCAAGGAAAAAGCCGCCCACAAGCAAAACTGGGAAAAGATCGTCAAAGTCTTCCAAGATGGCGGCCTGGTCCGCGGCAAGGTCAAGGCAGTCGTCAAAGGCGGCCTCACCGTCAACGTCGGCGTGGAAGCGTTCCTGCCCGGCTCACAGGTGGACATCATTCCCCCCAAGGATCTCAACGAATACGTCGGCAACGTCTACGAATTCAAAATCGTCAAGGTCAACGACGAGCGCAAAAACATCGTGCTGTCCCGCCGCGAGGTCATCGAGGCCGAACGCTCGGAACTGCGCCAGCGCTTCCTCCAAACCGTCAAAATCGGCGACAAGGTCACCGGCGCGATCAAGAATATCACCGATTTCGGTGCCTTCGTCGATCTTCAGGGCATGGACGGCTTGCTGCACATCACCGACATGTCGTGGGGCCGCATCAACCATCCTTCCGAATTGCTGCACATCGGCCAATCCGTCGACGTGGTCATCCTCGACGTGGACCGCGAAAAGGAACGCGTCTCGCTGGGTCTCAAGCAAATGTCGGACAACCCGTGGGAAGACATTGAGCGCAAGTACCCCATCGGCCACAACGTCAAGGGTCGCGTCACCAAGTTGCTGCCTTACGGCGCATTCGTCGAAATCGAACGCGGCGTCGAAGGCCTAGTCCACGTGTCCGAACTCTCCTGGGTCAAGCGCATCACGCGCCCCAGCGACGTGCTCGAAATCGGCCAGGAAATCCACGCCGTCGTACTTGGCATCAGCATCGAGGAACAGAAAATCTCCCTCGGCGTGCGCCAGCTCGATACCAACCCGTGGGATGAAATCGAACTCCGCTACCCGGTCGGCGCCACCATCAAGGGCCCGGTCCGCAACCTCACCGCTTACGGTGCGTTTGTGGAACTCGAGGAAGGCATCGATGGCATGATCCACGTCTCGGACATGTCCTGGACCCGCAAGATCAACCACCCGTCCGAAGTTCTCAAAAAGAACGACGAAGTGGAAGCCATCGTGCTGGCCATCGACAAAGCCAACCAACGCGTCTCCCTCGGCATCAAACAAACCGAAGAAGACCCGTGGAGCCTCATCGACGGCCGCTTCAAAGTCGGCGACCTCGTCACCGGCACGGTGGCCAAAATCGCCTCCTTCGGCGCCTTCATCAGTCTCGATGGCGACATCGATGGCCTCATCCACATCTCGCAACTCAGCGAGGACCATGTGGAAAAGGTCAAGGACATCATCAAGGTCGGCGACCCCGTCGAAGCCCGTGTCATCAAGGTCGACAAGGTCGAGCGCCGCATCGGCCTCTCCATCAAGGCCGTCAACTACAACGACGAGCAGCTCAAGAAGGAAAGCGCCAACTTCGAAAGCCTCCGTCCGTCCAGCGAAATGGTCGGCCTCGAACAGGCGTTCAACCTCGCCGCCGCTGCCTCCGAAGAGTGGAGCCCCGGTGAATAAGTAAAACCTAATCGACAACCGCATCTAACCAAGAGGTGGTGGGCCAGGGCCGCGACAAGCGCCCAGCTCGCCACCTCTTTTTTGTGTTCAGAGGAGCACGGCCAGCTTGGCCGTGGGTGAAAGCCAGGGTATTGCAGCCAACGGAGCGCCGGCTTGAGCCGGCATGCTCATGGACAGCCAATGCATGAGGGCGCCGCGCTGCTCATTGGCCATTCATGGTTCAGAGCAATTTAGAAAACGCCCGTCCAGCGCCTGCACCCGGAGCGCCGCTCAATCCCGCGCTTCATCCTAACCCTCTTGCCTCTGCCCACAAACCTTATCGTATTTGACAGATATCTCACTGTGGCCCATCTTGTCCCCCCTCGCATTTCACCCATGAATACCTCACAAATTTTTTCAACCACCTGGAAGCAGGTCGTCGCCGCTCTCATGTTCGCCGCCCTGCCGCTCGCCAACGCGGCGGCGGCACCCGAGCCACCCGCGGATGCGGCCACGCCGGCGCAACCGACCCGTGAGCAACGCATCGAGTGGTGGCGCGAGGCTCGTTTCGGCATGTTCGTGCATTGGGGTTTGTATGCCATTCCCGGCGGCGTGTGGAAAGATAAGGTCTACTCCACAGGTTATTCCGAATGGCTCATGTACTCAGAAAAAATCCCTGCCAAGGAGTACAGCCAGCTCGCCACCCAATTCAACCCGACCCAATTCGATGCCACTGCCTGGGCCGCCCTCGCCAAAAAGGCCGGCATGAAATACCTCGTCCTAACTACCAAGCACCACGACGGTTTCAGCATGTTCAAATCCGCTCTCACGCCCTACAACGTCGTCGATGCCACGCCCTTCAAGCGCGATGTCACCCGCGAGCTGGTCAATGCCTGCCACACCGCCGGCCTGCGCTTTGGTTGCTACTACTCGATTGACCGCGATTGGTACCGCGCGCAGGGCCCGGGCAACCGCTACAAACAGAGCAACGTCTGGGATTTCCCCGATTCCAAACGCGAGGATTTCGATCACTACGTCAGCTCCTTTGCCCAGCCTCAGGTCGAAGAATTGCTAACGAAATATCGGCCCGACCTGCTGTGGTTCGATGAGATCGACATGAAGACCGATGCCCAGGTCGAGAATCTCTATCAATCGATCCGCAAGCTGCGCCCACAATGCGTGATCAACAGCCGGATCCAGGGCTGCCGCTTCCCGGCCACAATTCCCCCGCCGCATTGCGATTACATTTCCACCGGCGACAACGAGATTGCCGGCAAAAACCTCGGCTTCGAATGGGAAAACCCCGGCAGCATGAACACCAGCTATGGCTTCAACCTCAACGATCACAATTGGGTGTCCGCCAAGGATGTGGTACTTCGCCTCGTCGAAATCGTCAGCAAAGGCGGCAATTACCTCCTCAATGTCGGCCCAACACCTGAGGGCCTCATTCCTCAACCCTGCATCGACCGCTTGCTGGAGGTCGGCGCCTGGATGGACGTCAATGGCGAGGCTATCTACGGCAGCTCCCCTTGGCGGGTTACCCACGATAGCCCGTCACCCACCGCCGCCACTCCTGCCGCTCCAGCCCCGGCAGCAGCCACTCCCGCCATCGCATCAGGCATCGCGCCTGCTATCGCGTCAGATACCGCCACCGCAGCAGCCCCCGCGCCCGAGGTTCGCTTCACCGCCAAGGGCTCTTCAGTCTACGCCATCTGCCTCGGCTGGCCCGATACCCAAGTGCGGCTCAAGGCGCTGGGCACGGATGCCTTGCCCGACCAATCCGTCACCGCTGTTAGCATGTTAGGCTCGACGGAGACCTTGCGCTGGCAGCAAACCGCTGGCGAGCTCACCCTCTCAGTGCCGCAGCGCCAACCTTGTCAGCACGCCTTCGTCTATCGGATTACACTGTCCCCCAAGTGATCTCCACGGCAAAATTTCCGCTTGCACGCCACTGGAAATTTTGCCATCTTCCCCGCTCAACCCCCTTCCCTTGGGGCTACACGATGATGTCGGGGCGTAGCGCAGCCTGGTAGCGCGCTTCGTTCGGGACGAAGAGGCCGTGGGTTCGAATCCCGCCGCCCCGACCATCTGCGGATCGTGGATCGCAGATAGAGGATCGCTACAAGGGCCTAGTCCGCATTTGGGAGACCGGCGCCGGGATGAGAACCCAGCCGCGAGGCCCTTGGGTTTGAACGCGGTGGGAGCGCTAGCGACCTCGGAGATATTTCGGCGCAGCCGCAATCTAGCATGGCCCCGTATGCCCGGGGCAATCCCGCCGCCCCGACCATCTGCGAATCGTGGATCGCAGATATAGGATCGCTACAATTTATCTGTCACCATGCAATGGGAGCTCAAGCCGCGGGCCGCAGCGGGTTGTGCTAGACAACGCGGCTGGAAGGTGGACGATTATCGCTATGTGTCTGCGCGTGCTGCTGCTGTGGTTGGGAATCATCGGGATCGGCTATGGCGAGGATGGCGAGGATGGCGGGCTGCTGCCGCAGGCTGCGGGCGACGAACTGTCGCGGCTTGCGGAGGCTTTGTTAGGCAAGCGCGCTGGCAACCAGTTATTTTATTTTCCCACGCATGACGTGCCGGCCACGCCCAAGGACTGGGGGCTGAAGTACGAGGAGGTGAATTTCCAATCCAAGGATGGCACCCACTTGCATGCCTGGTTTTTACCAGCCCAGCACAAGCCAGCCAAGGCGACGGTGGTGTTCTCGCATGGCAATGCCGGCTCGATCGGACACCACCTCGGGTTTGTCATGTGGTTCGCCGAAGCCGGTTACAACGTGCTAACCTACGATTATCGGGGCTTTGGTGCATCCGGCGGCACGGTGGACCGGCGCGGGATGCTCGATGATGTGCGGGCGGCCTTCGACTATGTGAGCAAGCGACCGGACATAGATACCGGAAGGTTGGTTTCCTACGGCCACAGTCTTGGTGGGGCCAAATCGCTGGCGGCGCTGGGGGAGGGGTCGGTCAAGGGTTTGCGGGCGGTGATCACGGATGGCGCGTTTTCCTCGTATCTGGCGATGGCAAAAATAATGGCCGGGCAGGTGGGAGCCAAGCTCGTCACGGATGAATGGGCGCCCGTGGATGCGATTTGGAAAATCTCACCGGTGCCCTTGCTCATTGTGCACGGGACCAAGGACGAGCTGGTGCCCATCGCGCAAGGCCGACTGTTATTCAAAACTGCGGGTGAGCCCAAAACCCTCTTTGAAGTGAAGGACGGCCACCACGGTGATTCGCTGGTGTGCAACCACGGGGCCTATCGCAAAAAACTCCTCGCCTGGCTCGATGCTGCCTTGAAAGGCTAACTCGCATTGCCCACGCACATGAATTCGATGCGGTCGTTGGCGGTGGGGCTATGGGTGGATGGGCCGGCGACGAGCATGGCAAGGGTGCCGGGCAGCCCATGTGTGGCCACCCAGGTTTCAGCGAACTTGTGCCAATCCACCGGGGCCTCGCCGCGCTCGACTGGGCACACGCCGTAGGAGAACGCCAGGCCCTGGCAACTTGCGTGATCGAGGCTCACGGCGATGATCCAGGTCTGCGGTTTGTAGCGGGAAATTTTCCGCGCCATGCTGCCGCCGCGGGTGGGCACGAACACGGCCGAAAACGACAGGGTTTCCAGCGCGTGTTCCGCCACTGCCGACATGGCTTCGGCGCGGGTGTCCGGGGCTTGCTGGCGGCAGAGCTTGCGCATTGCATCCAAGCGCAAGGCAGGGCGGCGCGGCTCGGTGAAAGCGGCGATTTTGGCCAGCATGGCCACGGCTTCCTCGGGAAACTGGCCCATCGCCGATTCGCCGGAAAGCATCAGGCAATCGGTGCCGTCAAGGATGGCGTTGGCGACGTCGGTGGTCTCGGCGCGGGTGGGCAGGCGGCTGGACACCATCGACTCCAACATCTGGGTGGCGGTGATGACCGGCTTGCCCGCAATGTTGGCGCGGGTAATGAGGTCCTTTTGTAAAATCGCCATTTGCTCGATGGGCACCTCGACACCGAGGTCGCCGCGCGCCACCATGATGCCATCGGCCGCTTCGAGGATTTCATCGAAATTTTTCAGGGCGTCGGCGCGTTCGATTTTAGCGATGATGAAAGGGGCTTGGCCGAGGGCGGCGGCGGCGGCGCGCAGCGCCTCAATATCCGCGGCGCTCTCCACAAACGACTGGCTCACCGCGTCGACGCCGTGGCTCAGGGCGAAGGTCAGACAGGCCCGGTCATGCTCGGTAAAGGCGCTCATGCCCAGATCGATGCCGGGCAAGTTGAGGCCTTTTTTGGAGCGCAATTCGCCGCCCACGGCCACCCGGCAATGAACGTCGTTGCCAGTCACGTGCTCGACAAGCAATTGCACGAGTCCATCGTTGAGGAACAAACGGTCGTTTGGTTTGACCACCCGTGGCAGCGGCTCGAAGCTCATCGACACTCGCTGCTGGTTGCCGGGAACGTCCTCATTGGTGAGAATGAAGGGGTCGCCGGGGCGCAACACGATCGGCTCGTCAGGGATGAGGCCGACGCGCATTTTGGGCCCCGGCAGGTCGGCCATGATGGCGATGCGGCGGCCGCTGGCGAGTGCTGCGGCACGGATGCGTGCGATGCGTGCCGCGTGGCCGGTGAAGTCGCCGTGAGAAAAGTTGAGACGGGCGATGTTCACCCCGGCGGCAAACAGCTTTTCCAGCATCTCCGGGCTGTCGGAGGCCGGGCCGATGGTGGCAATGATTTTGGTCTTGTGCGAGGGCAGTGGCATCGAAGTAGTTCCATAGAAACCATTTCCCCGCCAGCAAGCAAAGCGGATTCTCCAGGCCAATGAAAGAAGATGCCTTGTAGCGGCAGCCTGTGACCGCCGAAGCGAATGTGATGGCGCTTGGAGTGCGGCAGCTTGCTGCCGCCAGGTCAAGCCAGCTTGCTGGCGAGTGTCGGAGTGGGCGGGTTCATTGGCAGTTCAAGGGCTGCGGCTGTCATAGACGCGCCGCTACAATGCAACAGATATTCCCGCAGTCTTGCGTCTTCTTCAGCCAGTCGCTGACAAATGCGTCGGTTTGCGCAAAAGCTGGCTTTCCAGATGCCTTGGGCTGGCTATCGTCTCGGGCATGTCCATTTCCCTCATCGTCGGCCTCGGCAATCCGGGGCGGCAATACGCAGCGACCCGCCACAACGTTGGCTTCATGGTGATGGATGGATTGGCGGCGGCGGAGGGGGCGGTGTTTCAGACGATGCCGCGGTGGCAGAGTCATCTGGCGAAGTTGCCCGGCAGCGGCACGCTATTGCTCAAGCCGCAAACCTTCATGAACCTCAGCGGGCGGGCCGTGCAGCAAATTCTGTCTTATTACAAGTGGACTCCCGACCAGATGCTCGTCGTTTATGACGATGCGGCGCTGCCGCTGGGAGCCCTGCGGTTTCGCGAAAAAGGCAGCGCCGGCGGCCACAATGGCATCAAATCCATCCTCCAACACCTCGGCCGCGACGATTTTGCCCGCCTCAAACTCGGCATCGGTTCCAGCCTGCCCGCGGCCATGGTCGGCCATGTGCTGGGCACTTTCACGCCCGAAGAACGCCCGTTGTGTGAAAACATGCTTGCCACGGCGCTCGAAGCGGTGCAGGTTGCGCGTTCACAAGGTATCGCCGCCGCGGCGAACCGCTTCCACCCCCGCAGCAATCCACCCAATCCTCCCACCGATGAGTCGCAAATACCAAGGCCTAATCGTCCTTAACACCAAGTCCCTGGATGGAACTCTCGACGAACTCGTGAGCTCCATTGCCAAGGAAATCGAAGCCGAAGGCGGCGCAATCGACAAGGTTGCCCAGCTCGGCCGCCGTCAATTCGCCTACAACGCCCGCCACCTCGAAGCCGGCCACTACGTTAATTACGTCTTCACCGGTAGCCCCGATATCGTGTCCAAGCTCCAAGCCCGGCTTCGCCTCAACGGCAAAGTCCACTTGCAGCATTTCCAGCGCGTCGCCTGAGCCGCCGGCCGCTCTGACCAGCGGCATCCGTCGGCGGTTCTCTTACCAAAAAATCCCAGTTTCTTCCAGATATGGCCAATTTAAACAAAGTCATGCTCATCGGCAATCTCACCCGGGATCCCGAATTGCGCTACACCCCCAAAGGCACTGCGGTGGCCGATATCACTTTGGCGATCAACCGGATATGGAATAACGAGCAAAACGTCCGCCAAGAGGAAACCATCTTCGTCGAGGTGACCCTGTGGGGCCGCCAAGCCGAGTTGGCTCAGCAATACCTCAGCAAAGGCCGCCTCGCCTACATCGAAGGCCGCCTCCAAATGGACACTTGGGACGACAAGGAAACCGGCAAGAAACGCAGCAAGCTCAAGGTCATAGGCGAAACCCTCCAATTCCTGCCCGACGGCAAGGGTGCTGGCGGTGGCGGTGGTGGTGGTTCACACCAAGGGTCCCAGCACCAAGCTCCGCAACAGCAGAGTCACCGGCAAGCGCCCCAGCAGCAGGGCGCATCCCCTGCGCCTGCCGACAACTTCGCCGAAGAGGACGATATTCCGTTCTGATTCGGATCTGAGCTCAGCCTCAGACTTGCTGCTAGGCGTTTCGGTGTGGCCGATCCCGCTGGCAGATTTTAAACGCGCTTCAGATCCCCACGCGCAAATCCCTGGCACTCCACAGCAGTCCCTTTGCGCTGCTGCCGCTGTCCCTCATCACCCGCGCACCATCCTTGCGCTTGGCGCTGAATCGTTCCCGTGCCCGCGTGATCGCCTCATTCACAAACTCCTTGCTGCCGATCACCGCCCCATCCAGGCTTCGTTTGAAGCGCAGCGCCAAACGAAGCCTGCCCCGGCGTAGCTCACCGCAGGTGAACGAAGCCGGGCCTAACCACCGGATCCTCGCGCTCCAAACTACGCCCGGGCAAGCCTGACATCGTTTGAAGCGCAGCGCCAAACGGAGCCTGCCCCGGCGTAGCTCACCGCAGGTGAAAGGAAGCCGGGCCTAACCACCGGAACCTCGCGCTTCAAGCTACGCCCGGGCAAGCCTGACATCGTTTGAAGCGCAGCGCCAAACGGAGCCTGCTCCGGCGTAGCTCACCGCAGGTGAACGAAGCCGGGCCTAACCACCGGATCCTCGCGCTCCAAACTACGCCCGGGCAAGCCTGACATCGTTTGAAGCGCAGCGCCA
>Ga0209084_1002465_pt1 | contig 14307 bp, 20 predicted proteins | sample C_130820_MF_Meta_FD_187309 | JGI IMG/M metagenome (GOLD analysis project Ga0209084, IMG submission 187309) | Freshwater microbial communities from Lake Croche, Canada to study carbon cycling - C_130820_MF_MetaG (SPAdes) (version 2) | ecosystem: Environmental > Aquatic > Freshwater > Lake... | reverse complement strand
CTTTGGTATATAAGTTTGGCACACTCCATACATGGAGCGTGGGTAACGAACATAGTAGCGCCCATACCGCTATTTGTACTTTTGGCCAATTTCGCAACAGCATTTGATTCAGCATGTAATACCTCTGGTTTAGTTTTAAGCATGGGCTCACCCATGTTATATCCTACAATATTTTCACAATCATTATCCCAACCTGCGGGCATGCCATTGTAGCCGTAACTGATCACGCTGTCATCTTTAACAATAACTGCCCCAACTTGTAGTCTACGTGCGTGACTTAATTGTGCTGTACGCTCGGCCCAGGCCATGTAGAGATCTTTGAATTTTTGTTTCATACAGTCTCGTCACGAGCACCGTGTTGTTGTTGGTATCGGTACTCGCGGCGTAACCACCAGCGATATTTGATCACATAGTAGTTCATTTCGTACTCGGGCATGCGTCCAGTCCACGCATAGATTTCTTCCTTGTGTTGTACCCAGATTTTCTGTAACCAAATTCTGAAGCTAGACATACGAGGTCCTTTCTAATAGTATATTATAACAGTATTGTAGCAGACAGTCAACCAATTTGATGCATAACTTGGACGGATATGAGTAGTCTAGGGCCCGAGTTGGCTAAATAAAGTAAACTAGTTAAATTAAAGGATATTAACATGGCTTTCCAAACAATCACAACTTTTGTTCGTCCAAACCTCGGGGTACCGTTTTTCTCAAATCCCCAAAACAAAACAATAACAGAGTCGTATACTACAAGTGGTAAAATTTCAGCAAATGACACTGTTACTAGCCAAGACGGGTTAACAAAAACGATAACACGAACATTCGCAACACATGCCGATCAACTGGCATTTAAAAATGACCCGGCTCGCGCAGCCATTGTTGAGGCACGCAGAGCTTATAATCTGGCAAACAACATTCACGTGACTGTGGAATATATCTCTGTTTGATTCTAAGCAAAAAATAGACCTGGTCTATTTTTTTGGTTAAATATTAGACAAGGATTGCGATGCCAGCTAAAAAACAATTTTCAAATCCAGAATTCATGTACATTGTATGTGATTCAACCAACTTGAATGCAATACTATTATCAACAGGTTCCGAGTCCAGTGCCAAGGCAATCACACTCAGTAACCGCCGCTTAAAAATATTTCCAATTGAGACATGGGCCAATTGGATCGACGAAAACTTTTCAAATTTTAACTTCAACGATTTAAATAAAACATACCTATATAGTTGGCGGCCAGGCAAGCGGTTGGTCGTCGAAGCAGATGCTGCATTGTCCACTGACAGAAATCTAATCGACTTTAGAAAAGAAGTTAAATCACGGTTTGTTTGGCACGATGCGCTTGACATATTGTGTAATTCGGTCATGTGCAGTAATACAGAAACGCCATTGCATAGCAAGTATGGGGACAGTATTATTGGACAACTACAACAATGCGATATCTCAAATAATTATTTTACGGATGCCATTATTGCATACGCCACAGCAACCAATTGTACTCCTGCCACTGCGTACGAGGAATTAAAGTTGCACATGGAAAACATGGCTCATGCTCGACTGAGAAATCTTGGAATTTATATCAAACACCGCAACTTATTGAATTCGGTAGAGCCCACAAATGCAGCCTTAAAAAAAGTATACGATTCAGCGAAAGATGAATTAATAATGAATTCACTGGTATGAGCAAATTATTACTAAGCAAAAATGGTCAATTTGAAGACCCCACTAAACCTGATGTAGTTGAATGGTATTCTATCTACAAACTCATTAATCTTAATGTAAGTCTAGTAGATCGCTGTGATATTATTGAAAATCCTTATGTGTTCCATAATCATTTTCCAATTCCAACTATTCCACTGGGCTTTAATAAAACATACGAAGAAGTCTGCATTGGCCGGGCCGAAGAGTTGTTGGCACATGCCAAGTCAATTAATAAAACAATTGTGATACTATACAGTGGCGGGATTGACAGTACCGCACTGGTCATTGCATTCTTGCGGGCAACAACAGACACCAGCAATATAACCATTGCTCTTAACACTGCCAGTATCAATGAGAACCCAAATTTCTACTATCAGCACATTAGGGGAAAGTTTAAAATGTTACCAAGCGAGCGTACACTTGATATGCTGACTGGGGAATACATCATGGTCGGTGGCGAATTCAATGATCAATTATTTGGATCGGATCTAATGGGCGAGTATCAGAAGGTATACCCAGTTGATACGTTATTTGAACTATATAGCGAAGCAAACATTGTGCCATTTTTAGAAAGCAATGGCATGACTGCTGCTCAATCTAAGAAATGGTACTCACTGATCAACAATCACATTCGTTCAACCAACCTGTGCGAAATCAAATATGTCAAAGATTTCTTTTGGTGGCTTAATTTTTCTTTTAAATGGCAAAGTGTTTATTTTAGAATTATCAGCAGGACTGCAAGACGCGACTTGATTACACAGGACTTTTTAAACAATTACTATCAACAATTTTATAATACACAGGATTTCCAAAGCTGGAGTATGATGAATCCCGACAAGAAAATTATTCGCGACTGGCGTGGTTACAAGATTGCATGCAAAGAGTTTATTTTGTCCTATACCGGTGATAAAGAATATTTTGATAACAAAATCAAGATGGGTAGTTTGTCTGGTGTGTTTAGACAACGATCCGTTCCCGATGCACTGGCAATAAACGATGATGGGACTTTTGAGTTTATTGACACCATTGACATGTCCAAGTACTACAATCCAGTCAATGGTTTTAATCGGTAATATTCCGATTTATTTTCTTCGATTTATCACAGCAATTATCTGATCAACTTGGTTTTCTAATCTGGCGTGTCTTCGCTCCAGCAGCTCGATTTTATTTTCTAGCACGGCGATGTAGTTGGCCTGCGCATCTGCTTTGCCTTTGACATCCTTGATCTCTTTGACCTGCCCCAACAGTGTGGGTGGTGGTGGAGCGTTGGGATCACGTGCTCTTGTTTTTTTGTGCTTGTACAGTTTGGAAAAAATGGGATTCATTGAGTATTTATGGTCCCAAATTTTGGGTTCTCTAGCTACAATTAATTTGACGAAATACTGGTACCCACTGACTGTGGTGTAACTTCTGTAGTCTCGGCCTCTGGCACAGATCGGTCAGTGGTCTGTACCGAGTATCCAAGTTCTTTAAGAATTGGGTTGATATAGTTCGGATAGCCTTGATAAAAGTAACTGAACAGTTCCTCAAACGTACGACCATCACCCCAACCATTTTTTACTATTTTGCGTTCAGTAAAGTCTAAAATAATTTTAGACATTTGTAGGTCACGTGTTTTAATTCTACGTGCAATGGCGATACCTTCGTCATAGCTGACATTGTTGGTATTATCCATCCAACCGGCTCGTTGGGTTCTAACACCAGATTTGGGTTTAATTGAATATGATGCGATTAAGTAGATTGACATATTAAGTTCCTATTTGACAGAGTTCTGTGATTGTGGCGCTGACATTAATTTCGGCATCTCCGCAGCTGGCATGACTGACATAGCCTTTACGGATCGCGCAAATAGCTTCGTCTTGGCCTTCGGGAGTTGCACTCCATATACTCAAGTTGTCGTACATCCAACGGAACATACCATCCATGTCTTCTGTGGCCACTTGACTACAGATCAGCTGTCTGGCTTCTCTAATACGACCACTCTTGAACAAGCCCACGAAGTCGAGGCGCCAATCCCGTACTGCTGCATCTGCTTCACCCGGCACCGCTAGTGTTCCACTGACTGATTTCCTCTGTGTTAGATTTAAACAACTGCGCAAATCAGGATATGTGGCCTTGACATAGCTGTCTAGGGTGTCCAGGTCAAATTCAATGCCTTCCTCCACTAAAACCGTAGCAACTCTGGCGGTAAATTCAGTAATATCAGTCTTATCTATGTGGATTCTGCCTTGTTCACAGCGACTATGTATCGCTGGCATGATCTTGTTGGGATAGTTACAAGTCAAGATAAATCGCACAGTTTGGCTATAGTCTTCCATAAGCCCGCGCAGAGCCGGCTGTACGCTGTTGATGTTCATGTAGTCTGCTTCGTCAATCATGACCACTTTGAACGCACCAAACGGCATGGTCTGACAGAAACTGATCAGCTTGTCTACCCACTCGATCTTACGTGCTTCTTTACTGCCGTTAGCATACATGATATCGTATTCGTCAACATCAAGTTCGTTAATTAACACTTTAGCCAACGTAGTCTTACCTGTACCCGGACTGCCACTGAGCAATATGTGCGGAATGTATTTGTCCCTGATCCAGGACTCTACCAACTCTTGCTGCGTACTATCAGCAAACACATATTCGCCGACGGTTCGAGGCCGCCACTTTTCTACCCAAAGCTCTTTCACAACTGTCTCCTTGATATTAAACTGCGTTACCGTGGATGGCTTCACTCATGGTGTCGTCGCTGGGCTGCTCGTCACTGACCAGCAGGATGTCATTGGTGTCAATCCTGCGCACAGTATGTACTCCGTTGCTATCTTCAATAGTGGTACCACGTGTCCAACGACCGTGCGCCACACAAATCCAATCGCCTACTCGAACATCTTGTTGCTCGGGGCCAACTGCATATACCTGTGCCCAACGAGGCCTAATGCCTTGTGTTTTTCCGTTGTCACTGGGAATAATAATTCCGCTGCTGGTAAAACGTTCTTTGAAATTCATGTCACTAACCATTACATAATCATGTAATGGCTTCAGTGATTTAATCTTGACTGGTTCTAAACTCATTGATATTGTTCCTTATTTTTTAGCAATGGTACTTGCCAAACTACCGCGTAGTTGCCCAGTTCGAGCAGAGTCTGATTCTACGGTTTTAACAACGGGGGTGTCAGTATCCGGCAATTCATCTGCTACTGGCCCAGCTTTGTTTGTTTTAGTTGTACTCATTACTGTGGGGGTGTTTAATCGGTAATATTCGGACATTACTTGATTCCTGGGCTTTTCAATTCTGCCACCGGGTCCTAATTCGTCACCACGTGCATTGACTTTCATATTGCCAATAGCAATAGTTTCTTCGTTGTTTAATCTCAATGAATCCATATCAACTGATCGACCCATTGCTGTTCTTTGTATTCTCGACATTATTTTCTCCTTATGAAAATTATTTATTACCTATATTACTTTAAAAATTCTTCTATATCTAAATCATAATAGAGGGAATTAATGCGGTGTACACCCATCAAGTATAGCACAAAACTTGATACACTACTACCTCTTCCTACTCCCCAAACTACTTGATTTGCCCGCATTGTGTCCACTAGATATTTCAAATATTTTAGTAATGGAAACAAATTTCTTTCTTGGTATAACACTAGTTCTGTACCAACTCGCTGAAGTTCTTCTTGTGTAGAGCACTGGTCTAGAACCCACTCAGCAATATCTAAATTTTTATATTCATCTGGCAGGTACCAATTATTTTGATTTAACTGATCAAATTCTTCAACCGGTATATCCAATGTTTGGTATTGTTTCAATAACCCTGTTGCAATGTGCAATTGTTGCACACTGTGATTATAAGTATCAGCGTCGGCTACTAAAAATCTAGTGAGATCTAACGTGGGATTTTGATACAGCAATTCACAGAGACGCTGCGTGGTAATCTTCTTACGACCGTATGCGTCTATCTCAGTTGATGTTAATTGTACCATTGAATTTGGGATTATTCTTAGCGAGGTCATCTAGCATTTTACGCTGCCTAGCTTGAATTTCAAAGTTGAAATCTTCCAACACCATCTGCATCTGACCTATTAGACTTGTTGAGCCTGTACGATATGCCCAAGTCATTTTTTTCGTTAGGTCGTTATGTTTTTCTTGCAACTCCACATCAGTTAACTTACTCAGATCTTGCGATAGCGGGTGCATATTATGCCGCCTCTGGTTCAGGACTGGGTGCAGGTTCTACGTAGATACCCAGTATCTTTTCTAATAGTTCTCGAGCCATAAGAATCCGCCCCGACTCAAGCAATGCATGTACCTGATGTAAATTCTTAGTATGCTGGTCTAGATCTTTTAAGTCCATATTGTCTCCTGTGTTAGCAAAGTATACACTATTGCCAACAAGAAGTCAATGATTATGCTAGTCGAATAATCCAGAAATTAACACCGCCGTCAACAGTGATAAACTCAAATAAAGCATGAGTTGGGGTAGCAAAAGTGATAGTACTGGGACTTGATGTCCAATTGGCTAAATTCTGCAACCCAAATGTAACTGAAGTTGGCAGCTGAAGCTTATAGTTTGACACTGTTGTGTGAAACCACAATCTCAGTGAACCATATGTTCCTGCATTTGGAAAGTCTTGCAAACCTATTGCCAAAGTATCAGCAATAGTTCCGCCGGTAATTTTTTGTATGTTTCCATCTAAAAAACTAATAGCTGCGGTAGAACTAATAGTCCCCAAGTCAGTAAATATCTCACTGTGTGATTTCAGCTTTGCTCGGTATAATACTGCATTATTAAGGTCGTTGTTAGCGGCCGCGGCCCCCGGCCCTAACGCTGATTTCAATAAAACTTTACTTTGTAAGTCACTGATTTCGTCACGTGAATACGTTAAGTTATTTTTAATGTTGGTAAAGTTGTCTCTAAATCCCTGACTGTCATTATCTTGCCCGGCTACGGGAAAAGTACCATCAATGTTGTTAGGGTTAATATTGCTTGTCATTATACAAATTCTCCAGATTTAGTAAATTTAATGTATTTAGCATAAGTTTCAGGTCCTGCATAATGATCTATGCTGCTAAGGAATCTTGTACCTTTAGAATCAAACGTGGTACTTCGAAATGTCGTTTCGGCCGACGGTATAAATTCTTTAGTAGTAGGATCATAATTACTACTTAAATAGTTATCAAGTACATATCTATCAGTGCTAAATTCAATTCGATTAAAGTTAAATTTTGATTGATTTAATCGAAATGCTATTAATTTTCCAGCGCCTGGCACAGTATACGCCAATACCACAGCAGGCAAATAGCCAATTGGTGCTAGATATTTTCCCGGAGAAGTGTCGTCGGGCTGTATACAAGTCATCCACTGTGGTAAAGTGTTGGGATTTGAAATTCCTATAGAAGATATTATCCGATTTCGCATATTTCCCAATCCGTTTGGTGTAAATTGGGTATATGTGATTCCGTTACTGACATATCGATTTTTCCTATCAGTTAGGCTAATAGTTTGTGCGCAATTGGCCGTTTCACCAGTCACTGGGTCCCGTCCTTCCAGTTCGTCAATGACATCTAAATAAACAACTTCGTATATTACATTATAATAATCATCTAGCGCATACGCAAGTTTAACATCGCCTAACAATAATTTTTTATTATAATGATTCTTTGAAATAGCTAAATGATATTTTTCTATTTCAACTGAGTTAAGCCCTGATAAAAATAAAAATCTCAAGTCTTGTGCCTTACCAAACCATGGATCTGTTGGTCTATATATTAAATCTGTGGGAAATAGCTCTTCAGAATTCATGATAGATTTAAATAATCTACGTTGGGTACTGTCAGGAAATCCTCGTAAATAAAGATTCTCGTAAGGATATTGGTTGACGTTTAATAAATCCAATGTAAAAGTTTTTTCTTCATAGGCAGTGCCATCAATAGATTCGGCTACTACTGTAAATTTAAAATTTTTATCAAATGTTGATAACTCATTATCGAATGTAGTATGATCACTATCTATTTTAAAATGTTTAAAACTGGCTCTGCCAGAAAGCATACCGTCTGGCAATAATATAATACCCTGTGGAGTTCTGCTGTGTGAATTTGGCTTGATCTTATAAGTCAATGCAGCGCCAATGGTGCTAATGGCCTTTACAAAAAATCCAGAAACTTCTCCGTCGGCTATTGACCCTAAGTTTTCATTAGTTAGCCATTTAATGGTTCTATTATATGGGCCTAGTACTCGTAGATTTACATCGGCCCCGCGGCCACGCAACGGTATATTTTTTTTGCTAGCATATACTTGGAATTGATAATTCTTTTCATGCAGCACTTGCGGTCGTAGTTGACCGGTGTACCAACCAGTTTCATTATCTAATCCCATTTGTACCGGCATTGGATAATCACTGCCGTCAAACGGTGCCGAATCAAATCCTTCGTCACCGTCTTGGTCAAATCCTTTTGAGTCCGGGCTGGTTATTTGAAATATTGATTCGTCGCCATCAAGATCAAGTGCTTCAAATTTAAACGCAAAGTTTGTATTCTCTCTAGCAGTTGCTATCCTAACCTGTGGTAGTGTACTTGGTGAATTAGTGATAAATGGCAGATAGTTAGTTGTAGGCTGGTTAATGGCAGTGGTATACAATGCTGGTTGAATTAATGATAATACATTTGTAGTATTAGTACCAGTAAACAGAGAATTTTTAATGGTGAGATCGGGGTTGATCACAACTGGTGCATGACCGGCTATGTTATCAATAGTTAGTGTATCAGTGTCCACATGCACTTCGGTAGTATCTACAGTTAGTGCATCGCGAGCCTTAACTCTAATCATATAACTTCTTCTAGCCGGAATTACTCCATCTGATGCTTCAACTGTGAATTGATAGTCGGTAAATGCATTTGGCTGATTGCGATCATCAAAATGATATCGGTCCCATCCGGTACGATCCCAACCCACAGAATAGCCAATTGGCTTTTCATGATTTTTATAAAAAAATCCCGATAGCTTGCCGTCTGCATCTAAGGTAATACCTGGGGGAAGTTTTCCATATGCAATTTTCCATACTAAAGAACTTGTTGGATTATCGTCTGATGCTGCCAGCTGAAAGTCATAATATTCACCATCCCAATAACTGCCTATTAAGTAAGGTTCTGTTGTTATAGTGGGTGGTTCGACAGCAGACACTAAAACTTGGAAATTCCTATCAGTGATGTTTCCATGATTGTCGGTGGCTCTCACAGTGAAGATACTGGCATAATCATAGGTGTTGGGGCTTACTGGAGTACCAACTAGCAATCCAGTGTGCGTTACGTGCATGCCTGTTGGTAGATTGCCTGATATAAAATTATAACTGACAGCGCCACTACCACCAGCGCTGGAGGCTTCTAATTGAAATTCTAAATAAGAATTTTCTTCAATTATACCTAAATTTCTTTTTGTGATCCAAACAGGTGATGTCATATATATTATTTATCGAGTGATATTATTAGTTTAGTAGGTGTTGGTATCATTTTCATCAATATAACCAGTTCCGTGTACTATATCATATACCAAAACCGCAACTCTTTCTCCAATGCTAGTTGCTTCCCGGGACACCATACCAACCACTTTACCAACAGAATTAACACTAATAGCATGTATGGCAGTGGGATTTTCCCACGCAAATCCTGCTTTAACTGGGGATCCGCCTTCCCATAAGACTAGAGCCATGATAACTGGGTTATAACCACGATCGCCGTACCACTGTGCTCGACCTTCAACTTTAATGGTAGGGAGGCCACCAAACGCTTCTGATATTCTAGTCATATCAATCAGTGCCGATTCAGTTCCTGTGCCCAGGTTGTCCCCGCCCCACTGAATATATGCACCAACATGATCACTTTGCCCCCACCCTACGTAGCCTCCAGAATCTGGAACTACTATTCTAGTGCGAGTATCCATATCTCGCCCATCTGTGAATGCATAGGTAATCATGACATAGCTGGCACGTATTTTAAATGTGTTTCTAAAATCACTGAACTTAATAGTAGAATTGGGTACCAGCTTATTACACAGCCACCGCACCTCGCCATTGATACTTAAATTAGATAAAGGTACCCCTTCCTCGTTGCCGATCGCTGTCATGGATATTGGGCCAGTTGCTGGTACGGTCATGTTAGCCTTTGAGCCTAGTAATTTCTGCTTTTAATTCTAGCAATTGATCTTCTAGTGCTTTAATAGCTTCAATGAACACGCCGCTAAAGCCATTGTAGTTAACACTGTGCATGCCATTAGCGCCGATCCTAACCAACATGGGTCTAGCCATGATGGTTTCCTGTGCAATTACCCCACTGCCGGGCTCATTGGTATCCGTCCTAAAAAAATCAACACCACGCAGTTGTCTTACAATAGACAGTGGGTTTTCGATAGTTGTAACATCTGTCTTTAACCTGGCATCCGAAAATGCTGTTATATCTCCTGCACATACTAGATTAGTGCCGTCAAAAGTCAAGCTAGCAGTCCCAGTTAAATCATTGCTGGCATTTCTAAATATTACATGATTTGCAGTGCCACCAATTTGTGGAATACCAACACCAACTACGCTGGTAAGTTGTCCCTGCGCATTAACTGTAATCACCGGAATCGAAGTTGAGCTACCATATGTAGCCGCAGTTACTCCAGTGTCAGTAATTTTAAATTCTCCAGCATTATATGTTAATCCAGTACCGGAACTAAAATGTCCGCGTACTTCTGATTCGCTTGGCCCGGTGTAGGTAAACACCCCAGTGGCGCTATCGTATGTTAAATTGCCATCCCCGCCAGATTTAGTTGCACTAACATTTCCTCTAACTCTAGTAGCGGTAAAATATAAATTCGTACTGCCTTCTACCACGTCATTGGTATTATGGTTTGCTAGACTACTTACGGTTCCGGTAACATTGCCGATGACATTACCAGTTAACTCACCATATATGGTAGAACCATATATGTTTCCGCCAACTCTAACATCCTTGGTGATACCAACACCACCTTTAACTACCAGAGCACCTGTAGCTACATTTATAGTATTCTGGGTGTTTTTTACTATGATAGTATCTTCGGTTACTATGTTATCAATGTTTATGTAGGTATTTTCAACTATGGTATTTCCATCTACAGTAAGATTACCTAGTATGGTTACATCTCGCAGTACATTAAGATCTTGTAAAATATTAAGATTCTTAGTGATAGTCATGGTGTCATTGACCGACACCCTATTACCAAAATAAGAAAATACATTACTTGACTCTAATAGATAAACGTATATCTTATCAAAGTTTATGTCTGTTTTAATAAAGGCATTACGTAAGGCCTCGCCAGTGCCATCGTTGGGGAAAGTACCAACGAATATGTTTGCTAATAGTGGAAAAGTCATATGATTTTATGTTGGTATTTCTGGTGGAATCCGATCACTGCTAACAGCACCATATACTCCGTTAACAGCCTGTTCAAAAATAAATCTACCATGTTCTTCGCTGTCTGTGGGTATGGCATTAAATGGCAATATTTTTTCAAACTCGGCAAATTTTACTTGGCATACTATGCTAGTATGAGTAGCGTCAATCCAATATAGATCTGTCACAGATTCTATTGTAAATTTCATTTTATATCCTTTATGCAACTCTTAAAAATAAAGTGATCACTGGATACGGATAATGCCAATCAAGATCGGCAACCCCAATGCCGTATCCCATTGCTCTCCATGTACCACCAACGTCAGCAGGACTGTAATTCCAACGATCCTGCCAACCGGCACGACCGCCGCCTAGCGAATACCAGCCCTTGCCTGCATATTTTAATGCTCCTGCAATATCGTCTCCTGGATTTACAGTTTGTGTTGCTTCAGTGGCAGGATAATAGGCTAATAACGCATAAGTCCCAATTGCCCCGGTTGTAGATGATCCACCACCACCACCACCACTTGCACCTGTTGCACCAGTAGCACCAGTAGCACCAGTAGCACCAGTAGCACCTAGGCCTGTAGGTCCTGTAGGTCCTGTGGGCCCTGTGGCACCTGGGATAGTTGATGCAGTACCCGTAGGCCCCGTAGGCCCTGTGGGCCCTGTGGCACCTGTGGGACCTGGGATAGTTGATGCAGTACCCGTAGGCCCCGTAGGCCCTGTGGGCCCTGTGGGCCCTGTGGCACCAGTGTCGCCCACTTTGCCGCCAGACCCCACCAATCCACTTGCCCCAGTAGCACCAGTGGCGCCAGTAGCACCAGTAGCACCAGTAGCACCAGTAGCACCAGTAGCACCTGTTGCACCTGTTGCGCCTACATTACCAGTTGCACCTACATTACCAGTTGCACCTGTTGCACCTGTTAGCCCAGTAGCACCAGTAGCACCAGTAGCACCTGCGCCAGTTGGCCCTATTTCCCCAGTAGCACCAGTAGCACCAGTAGCACCAGTAGCACCAGTGGCGCCTTTTTCCCCAGTGGCGCCAAAATGGCCAGTTGCACCAATTGGCCCAGTAGCACCAGTAGCACCAGTAGCACCAGTAGCACCAGTAGCACCAGTAGCACCAGTAGCACCAGTAGCACCAGTAGCACCTGTTGCACCCACTAGTCCACTAGGACCAGTAGACCCCTCAGATCCCCTAGGACCTGCAGGCCCAGTTGGGCCCATTTCTCCAGTGGCACCAGTTGGACCGGGCTCAAATGGTGTTTGTAGATATTCGTAAATTATTTCAAAATTTTCATCTGTTTTAATAAACGCATTCCGCAAGACATCGCCGGTACCATCATTTGGTAAAGTTCCGACGAATATGTTTGATAAAAAAGGAAATGTCATAATGATTTTATATTGGTATTTCTGTGCTAGCAAACACATTAATGAATATAGTTCCATCTTCTAGTGCTTCTGCTTCGTGCCATTCGCCGGCCACTAGATTTACAGGCTGGGTATCTTTGGTCATTTCTAAACTTCGATTTTCTTTACGTATAACTAATCGGCCTGCTGTGCATATGGTCAGGTGACTGTATAGATGTGTGTGTTGGGGCAAACCTTCCCCGGTATTGGCATGAAACACATTGAGAGTTGTGTTATTTTGCGTGACAATAAATCTAGGATCTATTCTGGTGATCATAGAGTCTGTGCTCCTACTACGGTGGGCTGTGTCACTGTTTCGGGAGTCGGTGGTGGTACATAGGCACCAATTGCTCCAAATTCTCCAGTGGCTGCCCTGTTGAAAATTTCTACACCATGTGATTCACTGTCATTTAGGCTGGCAGTAAATGGCAATGGATTGCCGAATTTTTCAAATTTGACTTGACAATTGATTGCTGAGTGTTCTTGGTTGGCCCAGGCTAGATCGGTTACGGTTGTATAATTCATATTACATTCCTTGATATGCTATTAATTATGCTATTCTTACCCAGAGATTGGGGATTAAATTGGAGTCGCAATTGAAATAACTCTGTGAAATATTTGTTGCTTGCCAAGTTCCTGTCAACCCCGGGGAAGCTGCGCCGGATCCGTACCCACTCCATGGTGTATTGAGGTTAGGCTGAAGTAATGCCGAGCCAGCAACAGTATCTCCCCGATTCCAGAACCTATAATCTCCAGTTGTTCCAACATACACTGCTCCGATTCCAGTTATGGTTGCCCCACTTCCACCAGTAGCACCAGTGGCACCAGTGGCACCTGTTGCACCAGTGGCACCTGTTGCACCAGTGGCACCAACACCGGTTGGTCCTGTACTACCAGTAGCACCAGTAGCACCTATGCCAGTTGGTCCAGTAGCACCAGTAGCACCTGCTCCACCACCACCACCACCACTTGCACCTGTTGCACCTGTAAGTCCAGTTGCACCACTTGCACCAGTTGCACCAGTGGCACCTAGGCCTGTAGGTCCAGTAGCACCCGTAGCACCAGTAGCACCTATGCCAGTTGGTCCAGTGGCACCAGTGGCACCAGTAGCACCTAGGCCTGTAGGTCCAGTAGCACCAGTGGCACCTAGGCCTGTAGGTCCAGTAGCACCAGTTGCACCTACTGCTCCGGGTTCTGCACTCCCGCCAATCTTTGCAGATGTCGACGAAGTTACTTTTTCACCATTGGTCACCACAGTACCCAATAGTACTCGTGTAAAACTACTGGGTACATAGTCTGTTCCGGATGAGACCACTAGATCACGACGATCGTCACCAAGCAGCTCTGCATACACATAACTGGTTGAATTTGCTGGCACAGACAGCACCATGTCTGGGACCGAATTGTAGTATCCACCAATGAACAATGGATAAGCCTTTAGATAAATTGACAATCCAACTGTGGCCTCAGCTGATATATTCATATCGTATCTGCCAGCACCATCAGCAAACCATTCTTCTTCAGTGTGCGACGCGCCGGTTCTGACATCCCGGCTCGAACTGATCAATGTACTGGATTGTCTTTCAGTTGAAATCATGCAGTAGTAACCAAATAGAGTACTGAATCCAAAACTGATACCGTACCATGGCGAAACATTAGAATATGCGGTAGAAACTGTGCGAGTAAATTTATTCCACTCATGCACAGTCATTGCATTTGTATTGACATTAAATTCTAGTATTTTAAAGAACGCACCACCTGGCACATATATTTCAATGTAGT
>Ga0209084_1002461_pt1 | contig 14313 bp, 3 predicted proteins | sample C_130820_MF_Meta_FD_187309 | JGI IMG/M metagenome (GOLD analysis project Ga0209084, IMG submission 187309) | Freshwater microbial communities from Lake Croche, Canada to study carbon cycling - C_130820_MF_MetaG (SPAdes) (version 2) | ecosystem: Environmental > Aquatic > Freshwater > Lake | place... | reverse complement strand
GGTAGAGAATATCTGACGGCCCATCGATTGCAAGAAGTCTTGCCCAGTGTCAGAGCCGAAGGCATACGCCATGATCCGTTCAGGTATCACTTTAAACAAAACACCAACTTCAAACGGGATCGATATCTTAATCCCCAATGATGGGATCAGCCAGTTATTATCCTTAGTCTCCTGCTCCTGCTTCTTGTACTCATCATCGTCATGAGTCATTGCATAGTAAAAGCAGGACAGAGCCATGAGAGTTGCACCACGAATGAAGAAAGCCTTCTGAATGGACTTGGCATCCTTCAGCGCCATCTGACCAAACGCAGCCCTGTAGAGGAGGTCTAGGCCCTGTATACGCGCATTCAGGAATGGCACTGCTGCGGTCAAGACTCTGATAAGCGCAGAGTTACCCTTACGGTTAAAGTTCATCACCTCCAATGCACGGTGCAAGGCTTCAGCTTCATTGCCTGTTTCATCCATGACCCGCTTGTAAACGGCTGCACGGGTTGCAAGTTCCGAAGCTTGTGAACCCTTCTCCAATGCACCCCATAGGCTTGTAAACGGCCTGAAGGCTGTCTCCGATGTGGTTCTTGTCCCTGACTTCTTACGGAGGTCTTTGGCTAAGTCCCTGCCGTTCTGCTCTACATTGCCGGAGAACTCATAGCCACCGAAGCCTGCGTTTAACAGGGCTTCAACTTCCTTGGATTTCCCAGCCAGTGCCTTGCCGAACTGCATTACAGTCTCGGTGATAGGCTTCATCTTAGTGCCGCTCTGAACCCAAGTTCCTATGGAGTCCTTCGTCATGTTGGCTAACATGAACCCGGGGTCTTTGGTAACCATGTTACGCAGCAGGTTTGCTGGGCCAGATACCATGCTGAGGAATGGAATGTCTGGTAGGTTTAAACCCTTCATTGCCTCTATGAGCAATGGGTCTGCAACCCTGTAAGATGTCTTCAGCCCCTTCTCCATGATGGTTACAACATCATATGCAGATTGGAAGTGAGGAAGCTTCTCTGCGGTTTTTGTATCTACAGCGTCCCTGATAACCCTTTGTCCAGCCACGTTCTTCATGCCAGACTGAATCGCAGCTTGGGTGTTCCTTACCACTGTCTCTAGGAAGTCAGCAAGTTCTACCTTGCCGCCCTTGAGTGCCTTAGGTGGCTTCACTCCAGCTATAGATTGGAAGATTTGTGGGCCTGCTGTGCGCTCACCATCAAGCTGACGGTAGAAGGGCAGGTAGTCCCCATGCTCCATGAACTTTATACCAGCAGCTTCTGTGATAGTTCCTGTGTCCACCATGTAGCGAACCAGACCATTGTTATAAGCTACCCAGTCCTTTTGTACATCAATAAATTCAGGGTGGTCGGCTTGAATCTGCTTTGCATAGGTTATGTCATCCTCTGTAAACAGTTCTTCTCTACCATTGGGATGACCGGGGGATGGAGCCATCAGCCTTGATCCCCGTTTAACACCTGCCCAGTATTGGTACAGTTGGTAGATCAGGGGGTCACCGCTCTTAGCCAGCGGAACAAACGTTTCAACAGCACCCTTGACCGAGTTGTCTATGGTGGTGTATCCGTTCTTGTAAACGGGTATGCCACCCTTCCTGTCTCCGATTCCAAGGGCTGATGCCGACATACCTGCGGCCATATCCGATTGCAGGGCAGCAGCCTCTGCGCTCACATCAGCTAAAAGCTCTTGCTCACCAAGAGTCAATGCTCTGGCGCGAGTGCCTTCACCAATCCGTTGATAGCGGTAGATCAGCTTCTGCCTGTAGGATGAAGCATTGCGCGGGTGGATAGCATCAATCATGCGCTGGGCATGAGTTGCTTCATCTCTAACGGTAGTGGTTTCGTTTAGTCTGGTCAGAATTGCAGCACCGTTAGGCATTGCATTGATCTGGCTACGAAGACTTAAACGAATATCAGGGTTGGTCGGATCATAGGTTCCAATGTTGCCTGTGGCTGATTTGATTTGAGTTGGCTCAAAGGCAACCGCCCATTTAACAGAACCATCTTTATTTTTTAACAGAACGCCGTCATAACCTTCGGCAGAAAGTTCGTTTTGTTTTGGAAGTTTTTCAAAAATAGAATCCGCAATGTAAGGATTTTTTAAACTTACATATACAGGAATAATGTTGGGTTTCCCTCCATAGGCAGCTTTGCCTGCATATTGTTCTGCATCAGTAGGGTCTGCTGTAAAGTATGCTCCTTTGCCAAGCAACGCGCCAAAGTCTTTAGTATTAAAAGTGGCAGGCGATCTTCCAGATACAAAGTCATAGGGAGTACCGTGATACACCACCAGCGGCTCACCGTTCTCATCTACAACCTTGCTATCGCCAAACCAGCGTTTAAACTCAGGTGTGGTGGGTGCGCGGAGACTTAGCTTAGGCTGTTTAAACTTATCTGTTTCAAACTTCTGAACGCCAGCCTGTCCCGTCTTTGCTTCGTACTCAGACCGGATACCTTCGTAGTTCACAGGGACATCATGGTTCAAGATGACCATCATTCCCATTGACGGTGCAGCGTAGCCATCATAGCCAGCGTCAACGACTAGGCTTTCCATCGTGTTTGCATCGCCCCTAGCTTCAGCATAGAGCTTGCTCATAGCAGCAGGGCTGGCTATGTTGTTGAATCTTTGTGTGTAAACATAACCGCCAATGCCTGACTCTGGCAATGGCATCGTTCCATCGTACTTGGGAATGTAGAAGTAGACCCGCTTCTTGATGCGGTCATCCCAGTAATCGCGCAGTCTACGGGCTTCTGACCCTTGCAAGCCAGTGCCGTACTTGGTGGCATCTAGCTTGTCGGTCTTTACTCTTCCGTAGTGGACTCCGTTGAAGGTGGCTGACCCTTCTTGTTTTGTTCCAAGTACAACGCCGCTTCTTTCATCGCTTCCACCGCCGGGTCGAATGGCAGGTTCTGCAGATCGAATGCTGAATTTGGCTTCCGTGCCGCTTGCAGCGTCCAAAGCTGCTTGTCTTGCTTCTGCGGCCCTGTATCTTGAAGCTGCTGCTTCAACATGTTGACGTATGGGTTCTCCGAACCATACTTTTGCTCCAGCCTCGCTATCTCCAGCGGCAGGCTTTCCTGCAATGTATTCATCATAATTTTCCTTTCCTATGACCAACGTATCATAGTGCATAGTGATAGCACTTGCAACACCGTTCATAGCTGCAACTTGCGCTACGATGTCATTTAGGAGCTTTTCTTTGTCATTCAAGACCTGCTCAAGCTGTCCCGGAGTAGATAGCTGCCTACGAAGGTCAGCATCCCAGCGCATGGAAATCTCTGGAACGTACTGAAGCCGAATACCCATGTACTGCTCAGTACCATCAGCGGCCCTTGGATCAACAGCCATTGTGAAGCCGTCTACGCCTTTAGATGTAAACGCAGCAAGGATCGGAGTTACCGCATCCATGTCCTGCTTGGTCTTGAAATATATTTCCACGCCGGGTCTAGCGTTTAAACTCTTCTCTTCTTTGCCGAGAACCTTTGAAACAAAGAAGTCAAACTGTCCGTGATCCTTCGATATCTGTGCTATTTCTGAGATGACTGCCTCAGGTTTAAACTTACCCTTCTCCACAACCCATTCGGTGTCAAAGGACTGCTCGACGATTCCACCATACAGGCCCTTGGTCTGTTTAGACCTAGAGGCTATGACAGACTTGTCCTCATTCAAGATGTCCAGAATCCTCTTCTGTGAATCATTGATGTCCACCTGAGAAGGTGCAACCTCCCCGGCTTGAATGGCATGACCAGCAATGTAGCGTTCTGCTGGTTGTGCTTCAATTCTTTCTTCAAATGAACCACCTTCAAAACTTGTGGGAGTCCAACCCTTGGTTCCCCAAAGCTCCTTCTCTGCGAACCATGCGATAGCTTGAAGGTCTGGTGGGTCGATCAGTATCCCCTTCTTCTTTAGATTGTCAGAGGTCTTACGCATCACTTCAGCGCCAAAACCGAATGCTCCTGTAACCGAGGTGGCATCGGTGTTCCATGTACCAGTTACACCCTTTTCCGCAGGAGGGGGTATACGAGGGTACTTCCCATCAATTATGTCTGCTGCTCTCCTGAGCATACGCGCAGCCCACACATCAATCGTCGCCATGTTTGACTGGCCTATCAGATTGAGTGCAAAGTTTCTAGCCTTAGGGGCTTGCCCCGGCTTTATCATCCTCCACATGTCACTCAAGGCCAGCATGGAATTTGTAGAATTCATTCCGTAAAGCTTCTGGCTTACTTGCCTGATCTTGTCAGCAGCCGGGAAATCCGATGCGGCCTTCCCTTCATCTATGTGTTTTACAAACTTAGCCATGTCTGCGTTGAAGTCGCCCCTGACGAATCGACGCATGATATCCATTGAAAATCTCCAGTTGGTATCAACCGGAGTATTTGGGCTTGTAGCCCCAAGAAGATCGGCCAGCGTGTCGCCAAAGCCGCCGTACTCTTCGCGCAATGTTGCTGCAACATTCTTGTACCAAGACTTGTGAGCAATGATGTTCTTTGCGTTTACATCACCCCTAGCAGCGCGTTTGTAAATGTTCTCTATCTGGGATTGAAACTGGGCCGTTACCTTTTCCAACCAATCTTGATCAATCTTGGACGGTGCTTTGGTTGAACCGGGAGGAACGTTATACCCATAGCTAATTATTTTGTATTTAGGTGACTCGGAGTCGGGAATAACAACCCCATTGTCATCAAGCTTTGATTCAATGCCGATGACTTCCAATCTAGCCCACCCTTGAGATGCTGGAAACTTTTTCTTGTCCTTTAGAATATCTTTAAAAATTACATTAAACTTTGCGTCAGACAGGCCAAGCTCATTAGCATCTCGGGTAACAGCATTGAACTCAGCTTCTGACATTAATGCTGATCTAGCAAGCTTGCGTTTCTCACGCTCAATCTCAAGCTTGTAGCCTCTGCTCTCCTCACCAACAGACAGCTTTGCACCACCAGCTTCAGCCTTACCAGCCTTCAACTCTCCACGCTCAACCTTGCCGAACACATCTTCAAATGTCTGGAAGCCTGCACCTCTTAGCGCATTACCAAGGGACACAAAGAAGTTGCGGATCATGTCCATCAACTTTCCCATAGCTCCTGCTGGCGCACCGTTTACATCAAAGTCCCCAAAGGCGTCGGCTATTGCTTCTTCAACAACAGCGTCCATGTCACCCTTGTAAACATCCATGTATGCGTCATAGCGGGACTGCTGCCCAGCTTGCAGCTTCTCGCCATTGATGTTCCTGCCCTGAAGATACTTGCCTATCCACTGTGTACGCGCTTGGTTCTCTAACGCCTTCCACTGATTGGGGGTGAAGAACCCTAGCGCCTTCAAAGCATGGATTGACTCATGACGCAGAACCCTCATGGGGTTTGTTGAATCAAGAGCAATCTTGATCAGCTTCGCCTCATAGGAGCCTTCTTCGTTGCCATTGATGACCTTCATGACCTTCAGACCAACATCCTTCAGCCCGAACCTTGCAAGGGTTGGAATAAGGGAAGCTTCAAGCTGCTGTATCTGCGTGAGTTCCGCAGCCTCGGCCTTAGCTGCAACCTCATCCCTTTGAGGTACACCCCGTTTAGCTAACTCCTTGTTCGCCTTGGTGGTCATCCGGTTGGGACGCTTATCCGCAGCTATCTGCTTTAATGTCTCATCAGATGCAGTGGACAGGATATGGCGCTCTGCTGCCATGCGTGTAGACGTTACAGTCTTCTTTATGCCTTTTTCGTATACGGCATGTGCCTTACGCATCAGCGGCCTTGCAGCAACAGGCGCAACGCTCACAGGCTTGCTGTAGCCTACAGCATCCTGACGCAGAGCATTGATCTTTTTAAAGGAATCCTGCCGCAACCTATCATGAGCTTCCTTAGCCTTGGCGTACTCAGGAGTTCCAATCTTCCCCGTAGCTTCAAGCTTTGTAAGAATCTTGTTGCTGGCGCTTATGCCAGATTGCAGTTTAAACATAGCCTTGGTGGCTTCGTCTAACGCACTCCTACGCACCTCTGTAAAATCCGCTGCCTTTTGCTGCGCTTCTTCCTGTGTTGCCGCTTCTGACAGGACTTTATCGCCAGCACGAATTTCAAAGCCAGCAGGCTTCTCGCCATCTTGTACTGCTTCTTCCCTGATTTCCAGACCAATGGGCAGGTAGGATTCCTTCTGCGGCAAAGAGAAGTTCTCCTTCTCGCTCTCACGCATCTCAAACTTGTTCTTGTCCGCTAGGGCTTGGGCCACATCCTTCTTAGAAGGAGAAGCAATGATCTCATTGTTTGCAGGGTTTACAACATCGTACTGCGGAGTCTTGTTTACATCTATCTCATCATCCTTTATGGCCTTGTTCAGGATGGCATGGGCATCCTTGTTGTTCTCAAGGTTGGAGATGTCTTTGATCTTGGCAACCAGATCATCCCGGGTGTACTTCCCAAGGTTCTCATTCTGAAGCTTACTGACTACATTGTTGTACTGAGCATCAGAGAAGCGGGTAGCATTGGTTCCCTCAGGCAAAGACCTGATGACATCAGACTTCGGCATGGCTGTGAGCGCAGTAACCACAGCATGAAGCTGTTGTTGCGACATCTGCGACTCATCTTCGATGCCAGTTGTCCTAGCTAGAAAGTCTTTGAAGCCCTGCGTCTTGGTGTCAATGTTCTTGTCTGCTGCTGCTGTTTGCAGACTGTCTGGTGTGTACTGGACATCACCACGATACTTCGTCTTGTTAGCAAGGATGCTGTCAATGATGGCCTGCTGATGCTCAGGGGTTGTCCCCGGCATGGCATCCTTCACATCTTCAATTGAGTAGGAAGAAAGGGGAGCATATCCCATTACCTTCCGATAATCATTTATGTGCTGAACAATTTCAGGGTGAAGTTCATCTTTGGAGATATCACCAACAATGTTGTTTACATCTGCTTTGGGTGGGCTTGTAACCCTTTCAGTAACTCCAGCGGCATTAATTTCAGCTAATTTTTTGTTTTTCTGCGCTTCAAAGTCAGCTTCTTTTTTTAGAAGTTCTGCTTGCGTTTTTTCATCTTGTATTTTTTCTTGGTGACCACCTAACGTTACTCCGGTAGTTGCACCCAAACCAAACCCGCCAAGAGCAGCTTGACCAGCGGTAGCGCCTAATCCAGCGGTCAATGACTGCGTTGGATCGATCTGTTGCATTGCAACATTTTGTACAAACTTGCCGCCCACTTCTTCTGGAATTTCAGTAGCAGCCTCCTTTAAGCCAACCCCAAGTCCAGTTGCAATTCGCCCAGCAGTCCCAGTACGCTGTCCAGCAATCATCTTCTCCATTGCCTGTGCGCCGGGAAGACTCTGCGCCAGAACCGATATAACTCCAGCCGTTGCTCCAGATTGCCTAGCTAAACCTATAGCCCTCTCAGCCGCCATTGGCTCAGACATTCCTTGGCTAATAAGTTTCTTGTAAGTATCCTCATACGTTCCAGTTCCAATGTCTGCACCTTGCTGTACAGCGGCCAGACCCTTGGCTTGAAGAGCACCTGACTTTACGGCTGCTTTGGAAGCAACATCCCTTATCTGTTCTTCCGCTGCTTTTCTTGCCAAGGCATTAGTTGCTGTCTTAGCGGTAATTTGAAGGGCTTTTATTTCTGCAGCAGCTTCAGGGCCGATGAACGGAATCAATGCAGCTACCATAGAGGGCAGAGACTGCAGAGATTGTTCTATGATGAAATTTGGAAGTTGAACTGGATCGGTAGCAACTTCCTTAATACTTGCTATAAACGCAGACCACTGCCCACCAGTTTCTTCTGCTTGGGCAACACGCTGCTGGCTTGCTTCTTCTCGCGCCTTCAGCCCGGGGGACTTTAGCGACTCCCCATAATGCTCAAGCTTTTTAGCAGCCCCATATAGTCCAGTCTCTGAGAAGTCTCCAGTTGCAAGGCCATAGACTTGACCCGGAAATTGAGCAAGCTCCCCGGCCCCTTTTAACGCAGATGCACCTATATCAGCAGGAACTTGCGCCCAAGTCCTTTCCGGGGCCGCTTGAGTGGTAGGGGGGGCCTGTGCAATTGCCGGAGTCCTTGACAACTCAGCCAACTGAGGCGCAATTAAACGCTGCGCTGCTTCTGGCGAAATTCCATCTGGAACTTCAAAGTTGGCTATACGCCCATCTTCAAGCTGGAATTTTGCGATTTGCATATGTTAGGCAGGTGAGAAGCCCATGAACTTTGCTGTTGAGGGTTCTTCAATACCCATCTGGGTTCTGGCATTTTTGTAATGGAACTGTCTAATCGATTCTATCTGACCAGCAACTTTAGCCTGCTCCGCAATTTGTTCTGGAGTTGGCTTAGTGTTGAAAGCATACAGTTTCTGTTTCATAAGAAGAGGTGCAAGATTGGGGTCTTTCTCAAAGTTCTTTTCTGCTGCTGTTGCAATCGATGCTCTGAGTTTGCCTTCTGCCGTATCTGCCATATCAGCCTTGGACTCGGCAACACTGCGATAGTATTCAGACAGTGCTTTCTCTTTATTCTGTTCAGAAGCAGCTTTCTCCCTAGCAGCTTTAGCGCCCAAAGCACCTATGCCAGCCTCACCAATGTTCTGCATGGCATATTGTGACTTACCTGCCATAAGATGCAAGCCAAAGTTCATCAGGTCTTCCCATCCAAGACCAGCCTGCTTCTCTGGTGGGATTGCTTGTTTAGCTGCAGCAATAGCTTTGGCAGCAACGGCAGGCTCTACCTTGGGTGCGGCCCTGCCAGCACCTATGCTTGCTGGGCTTAAACCCTCATCTCCATAAGACATAGGTACTGCCTTGGGTGCGCTTGCACCTGATGATGGTGTATTTGCAGCACTGACAGCAGCTTTGTAAGCTTCTGGAGCAACCATTGCCTGCACCAGTGGTACGGGTTTGTGTTTGGTAAATAAGGGATCACCCCATCTAGCTGGTTGATTTATCGAGCTAGCGTCAGCAAATGTACGATACGAATCTTCTGCTGCGTCTAGTTCCTTCTGAGCGACCTGTCTATCGCCTTCCATTTTTTCCTTCATCGCAGGATCAAGCATCTTTTGACGGAAACCACCCATTGTGGGCAATCTCTTCATCTTCTCTCTAGCAGCATCAAGGATAAGACCTCTGCGCTCAAGCTCTGCTGCTTGTGCATCTGTGCCTTCTGGCATTTGCACTGCAGGTGCGGCTTGTGCTGGGCGAACCGGTACATCAGCAGCTTGGGCCGAACTCATTGGGACTACCTTTGATATGTAGTCTGCAGTTTCTTTTGGTAATCCAACCTTCCAAGATGCATTGTTGGAAGAAGCCTCTGACGCAGATAAATGCTTACCAAGATTTCCCGGCCCCCAGTTATAAGCAGCAGCAGCCTTTTCCGGGTCTTTAAACGTATCTAGCTGCCTTAGGTAATACCCAACAGAAGCCTGAACATTCTTTTCAGGATCAGTTCTTTCTTCTGGTTTGATGCCCATGTCTTTTGCTGCACCTTTCATAAGCTGACCAAGACCCGTAGCACCCTTGTTGGAAACGGCATTCGGATCACCAGCAGATTCTTTCTTAAACAGCCTAACGGCCAGTTCTTGATCCATACCTTGCCGTTGTGCTTCATCACGAATCATCTGTTCATAACCACCCAAGCCAGATTCTTTGACAGCACCCTCATCCGCATATCCTATGATGCCGCCATCAGCCATACCTGACATGCTGTTTTCTGGCAATGCGGCTATTCCGGTATTTTCCGGCAACGCATTCTTGTCCCTTGGGGCTTCCCTTGCCATGTTGGCAATATCAACATCAACCACCTTTGGCATACCCATAGCACCCTGCGGGGTACGCATGGCTTTCCTGCGGTTTGATTCCGACATCGCCAGTGATATGGTGTACGGATCATCCTTGTGCAGCGCAGCATAGCTCTGCAACTGTTGGTCTGACATAGCCGCCAAGTCGGCGGTCATCTGATTGATATTTGGTGCTGGCATTTTTATTCCTTAGCGCATCGAAGCAAGAGCCAACTCGACTAAACCAGCGGGTCGGACAAGACCACCCTTGGCGTATGCCCTAATTGCACCGCCTTCTGCATTAGGTTTAAACCCACCAGCAGCACCATAAGCACCCAGTGCCGTTGCTCCAAGTCCAGCCACCTGTGAGAACGCAGAAGGAGCAGCTTGATACATGGTGCTAGATGTTTGCGTAAGAGGTGTACCACGAAGGATATCAGACATGAACCCTATCTGTTTATACGGATAGTTCTGGGAGTTTAAATAGTCTCCGTATTGATTGTTTAAACCTGTTTGAACCTGCTGCTGCTGTTGAGCGCCCATCTGGTTCTGTAACTGGTTTATCCCCATGTTCTGGTTGTACTGCGTCTGTCCCAAAGTGCCGAGGGTGTTGGCTCCCGTCATTGCTGTCTGGAGTCCTTGGAGTCCCAAGCCTGCGCCATACTGGCCCTGCTGTGCATTTAGATTAGCGGCAGATTGCTGCGCCTGCTGATTAGCTAACTGCGCTTGCAAAGCCTGCCCAGAACCCAATTGCTGCACACTGAGGTTAGCGGCCAGATTCTGTCCTCCAGCGGTCAATCCTGCCTGCTGATTGGCTTGCTGCGCCTGCATGTTGGCTGCTTGCTGGGCATTGAACTGGCCCATGCCAGATAGGTATCCAGCGTTGCTACCCTGCGCTTGGATGTCTCCCAACTGCTGACGAAGACCCGATGCTGCTGCGGCGTCACCTATGGCCTGACGGGAACCACCGAAGGCTCCTGCTTGAGCCGCCTGCGCCCCACGTTGCGCTCCAGCCACCCCGGCTTGTTCATTTGCCTTACGCAGTCCTATGTCTGTAACACCCTGCTGGTACGGGTTCATGAAACTCTGGGCCATGCCCGGATCAGTAAACGATTGTGTGTTTACAGAAGATGGCGCACCCATCTGATAGTTGCTTAGTTGCCCCGCTCCTACCTGAGATGCTGAGTACGGGTTATAAGCGTAGCCCGTGTTTAAAGCACCCATCCCGGCAAGCCCAGCCATAGCCGTGGCATCTTGCAACTGCGGGGCAGTCTGCATCATTGCAGCATTCTCAAATGATTGCTGCTGCATTGGCTGGTACTGGGCAACCCTTTCGCCCATGTACTGCATGTACGGGTTATTAGGGTCTGTCAGGCCCTGTGCGCTGGACAGAACATTCTCTGCATATGGCGCTATCTGCGGAGCAAAGCCGTACTGCGTTTCTTGTACTTGGGTGGGAGATGAGGTTGCCATGATCTGTCCTTATGCGGGGAGGTATTGCTCTGAGCGGCTATCAGCAGCGACATTGCCCTTGCCGATTGATTTTCTGCGATTATGTTGGATGCGATCCATCATCTTGTACAAAGACCTTGCGCCTGCGTCTGTTGATCCATTGCCAAGCTCCGAGACAATCCTTGCGGGAACAACAAACTCACCATCTGCAAGTCTTGCTGGTTGCTTATCACCTATGACAGCAGGGATGTCATCGGATACACCGTTACCCGGGCCACGCAGAAGCTGCCCACCATCTGAGTAACCACCAAGGGAACCAAGGGAGCCAAGGCCACCAACTGCGTATCCCATCATGCCACCAGCAGCAGCCATTGGTTTACCGTCCTTGTCGTACCTTTTTTTATCCTCGGTGAGGAAAGTTCCGTCAGCCTGTTTAATACCTGTAATTGTTATATCATTTCCAGATATTGGATCGTAGGTCTTATCCAAATTAACGGTATCACCTGTTTTAGCAGTTCCAATCATGGCAAAATCACCAGTTGTTTTGGCAGATGAAGATGCATTAGATGCAGCAGATGTTCTGCGGAAGTTACTCCATTGGGAGTTTATCTCTTTCACGGGTAGCTTGTAAGCATCAGCAACTGTCTGGGCATCTACCTTGTTTGCCTTTGCCCAGTCATATAAGTCTTGACCTTGCAGCGGCTTCTTGTTGTCTACTAGATTATTCAAATAGCTTGTGGCCTCGTTAGCAGACAGGCCATAGGTGACATTGCCAGTCGTTGCGTCACGGCTTGGCGGTGCGTAGTCCATGTTTTTTATGGTCTTTCCAGAGGCTTTGTCCCAGATGTACTGACGGTTTGAGGCTGCTGGCATACCGAGAACTGCTTCACTGTAAGGGGCCTGTATGGAAGGTGCATTTGACTTGTATGGGTAAGGGCCTTTCCCCCTAAGGTAATTGTCCATAGCCTCACTGTCACTGCCCGGTGACATCTTGTACTTGTCAAGCAATGCTTGATAGGAAGAGGGAACCGGAGAGGTGTAGCCAAGACTGCCGCCACCTGTGGTATAGATATCGCGCATGTTTTTTGCGCCAGTAAATCCACCCACAGGGATGCCGGGGATATTTGGCCCTTGCGTAATTGTCCCATTTGCGTTAGTTACCACGTTGCCTGCGCCACCAACGCCACTAGCAATACCCGGTTGAGCGGCAGCTTGTCCCGTTAATGTGGGATTAGAACTAAATGTATCTGCTTGAGTCTTTGCAATACTGGGTACAACAACAGGGCCAGTAACAGTTGTAATTGGATTTAATATTTGCTGTACTGTTTTACCCGTTGCGCGAAGAACATCAGCGTCAGATACGCCATTTTGAAGCATGTCTTTTCTGATCTTAGCTTCTGCGGTTGCAACTGTACGGGTAGGGTCTTCACTGTAATACTGAGCAAGATTGTTCATGTAGGCAGCAATATTTTTATCAAGCCCCGTAGCGCCTATCCCGCCTGTGTTGGTAGCTGTTTGATAAGCCTGTGATCCAGTGGCTTGAGCAGCGGTAGTTCCAGCAAGCCCAGATGTAGATGCGGAACCTTGAGTACCACTTGCAGTTTGAATACTAGCTAACCCAGCAAGCCTTGCCTTTTCCTCAGCATCAAGTTTTGCTTGGTATGCGGGAGCATTTTGAGCAGCTAGGATAGCACTTGCAGCATCTGCATCTGCTTGTTGTTGCCTTTTAAAGGTAGCTGCTTGTTCTTGTGCAGCTAAGGCATTGGCCGGGGCAAATCTTTGTTCAAGTGTTAAACCGTTTACAGTCTTATTGGGGTCAAACGTATTTGCTTGTTCTTGTGCGGCTACAGCATTAGCTGGGGCAAACTGCGCTGCCAGTTTATCTTGTGCAGCTTGGTCAAATACAGGAGCTCCGGAAGAAACCTGTGCAAAACGATCTGCTAAGTTTAAACCACCTGCCGTAGTGTTTTGATTATAAGAATTTCCAGCGGCGGTAGCAGCTTGTTGCTGTGCTGCGTTGGCATTCAATGGGGCAAATTGTGCTTGAAGCCTATCCTGTGCTGCTTGGTCAAATGCTGGCGCAGCGGGAGTTTTAAAATAACTACTTACATCTGTGCCAAAGTTAGCTTGTGCGCCTTTCATAATGTCGGCATCGCTATATCCTGCCGCCCTAGAGGAAGCAATAGCATCTTGAATTTGTTCCGGGTTATAGCCGCCATCTGCAAAATGAGCCATGCCGCCGTGGTTCAATGCAACGATGCCACCTGACTTAGCTTGCATAGGTTGTTTATACACATCAGAAAACTGCATGTTCTTTGATTGCCAGTCTGCAACATTTACAGGATTCATCTCTGTGTATGTCTGCGTATATGGGTCGTATATCTTCTGTGTAATATTGCCAGTAACGGCTGGCTTTTGCAGGGGAGTTGCAGTTTTAATGCCGCCAGCTAACGGAGCCAGTGCAGCCGCACCATATTTCCAATTATCTTTAAGGAAGTCTGTTGGATTTTCTGTTGCGGATTTAAATCCTTCTGACATTAGTGAAGCGGGAGCTGCGGTTGCACGAACATTAGCAATCTGTTCTGGGGTCGCCATGAGGTTTGCTTGACCCGTAGGCCCAAGACCTTCTACTCCAGCATTTGCAACAGAACTAGCACCAGCGCCCATCAAAGCATTTCCAATACCAGCACCACCAAATGCACCTAAGCCAGCAGAAAACCCCTTTTCCAAACTTCCTGTTGCTAGACCTGTAGCACCACCAACCGCTATTCCAGTACCTATCGCACCTGCTGATGCTCCAGTGATACCTAAGGCGCTGCTGATGCCAGCCCCAATCCCCGGAAGGAAATAGTTTAGAGCAAGGCCAGCAATCATTGGCAGGAGTTTGCTTAGGAAGCCTGCTTCCACCAGTCCTGTATCAGGGTTGACTGTTAGGGAGCCACCATGTTTAAGCGCCAAGGCTTGTAGACCCTGTACCTCACCCGGGGTCATGTGGACAAGCATGGAGTCCCCATTGCGTCCCTTGGATGCCATGTGACCGGCTAGTGCGTGTAGGCTCATATTTGCCCCATTGGTTGTAGTGTGGATCGTATCATGGTGGGATTGCCGATACAAAGACCATTGTTAAAATAGCAGAAG
>Ga0209084_1002457_pt1 | contig 14320 bp, 10 predicted proteins | sample C_130820_MF_Meta_FD_187309 | JGI IMG/M metagenome (GOLD analysis project Ga0209084, IMG submission 187309) | Freshwater microbial communities from Lake Croche, Canada to study carbon cycling - C_130820_MF_MetaG (SPAdes) (version 2) | ecosystem: Environmental > Aquatic > Freshwater > Lake... | reverse complement strand
ACAGCTTAAACCTCTGCCTAAAACGCAAGAGACCAATTCGCCCAGAGCGTCCCCGTCCGCTCGAGCTGATAGCCGTTGTAATCGGTGTAGGCCGGCTGAAGCCACTCAAGGCCAAAGTGATTGCCTTCAAAATCCCCAGAGTGAACAGCGGCATTCAGCCCAATTCCGATATCAAGATACTGCCCCCCGTAGCTTTGGGGGGTATCCATCGGACCACTTGGAACAAAGGGGGCTGGGTAATGACCCGAAATGGCATCTTGATGGGTATAGAGTGCGCGCAGCGATCCTGACAACCAATCCTGAATCTGATAACCGCCCCAGGCCGTTGCTTCAAAAAGGTTGCCGACCGCAAACCCTGAGGCGTTGTAACTTTGAAGCGGCACATTGCCACTCAATTGGCCTCCCCAATTGAAATCGCCGTGGTAGCCGTTATAGGTAAGACTCGGCCAAATATCCCAGGTCCCCGTCCCCAATTGCATCCCGTAATGTTCAAATTCCGAATTACCATTGATCCGCTGATTGATGCTTCCCGTCGGGGCGGTAAATCCGAGCGTGAAATGAATTTTGTGCCCTTCTTCTTCATACAGTTTGAAGAGGCTGCCCATAAAAATATCGCCGACCCCACCCGTGGCGTGGTAGGGATTTGCGCCGTGGCCCGCATGACTGCCGCCACTCGGGTCGGCTGAGCCATCCAGCCGCCGAAGGTGCATATCCATACTCATGAATTGAGGCATCAGCATGAGAGTTAACCAATCGGTTGGGGCATACATCAAATCCACCATAACCATCCCCATATCCATTTGTTTTGGGGTAAAGGTGCACTTAATGGTTGGACCACATCCCGTCGCAACGATCTGGCGATCACTCACCGGCGAGGTCCCATGCATCATGCCGCCCTGCTGTAACTCATAGGCGTAACGCACACCGACCATCGTGTCGCCCGCATGGGCGAGCATGTGGTTAAAGAGAATGCCGGAAGGCCCATCCATTCCAAGGTGGTCTTGGCGGTGGTTGCCGCCATGATCATGCCCCTCATGATCAGGCTCGGCTGAGAGCTTAGCGTTACTCACCGCCGATAAATCAACCTTGACCGCGGCATTAAACTGGTAGTAGTCAAAATTTGACCAGGACCCCTGACCGGCGCCGCCGAGACGGAGATCACCGCCATGGGCGTAGTATTCAAATCCTGCCTCGAAAGCCATCGCTTTTCCAAAAGGACGCGCCACCGTGAGACCGCCGCTAATCGCCCCATAGGCGGAGAGACGATAGTCACTGGAATACGCGTTGAGGGGAACCCCGGCGAGATTAAAGTGACCTGAAGGACCTACGGGGGCTTTGCCTTGAAAAAGGAAATAAGGCTGATAAAAACTCGCGCCATTTTGTGAGTAATAACGAAAACGTGGCGTCACTGTCCAAGCCTCAACCGGCTGGACCCAGTCGAGATCAAAGGTATGGGCGGTGATCCCCCAATCATCAACGAAAAAACGATAGCCGCCATGGACTGAGGCATCGGTCGCCTCAACAAACTGGACCAAGCGAAAATCCCACATACCTTGATTTCTCTCCTCCGGCCGGCGCTCAACAACGGCTTGGACCACCGGCGCATAAAGACTGGTCGTACTCGAACTATCAATCGGAGGGACCGGCGCCCCCTTGGTGTCGACAAAGACCATGTCAACCGCTTTATAAGGATTCCCAAGGTATCCCGTGCTTCGAATAAAGCCGACCCCAGATTCCAACAAAAGATCCTTATTCATCACCTGATTCACGCTGAGATGCGTGGACCAGTCCTGTCGATTTCCAGTGAGGTAATGGCCGGGAACCCCAGAAGAATTCTCAACGGTGTCAATCTGCCCTTTAGCTGCATAATAGGATTGATCCACATAGGGGGAATAAAGTGGGTTAACCAGGGCGTTGATATCACTATTGGCATAGTTCAAACCGAGGTTCACCGCGGTCAGCTTCTGATTAAAATCCATTCGGCCATTCAGGCTTCCAAAGGCGGAGTTATAGTCAGGCTCCTGCGACACACCCCCCCCTAGATTAAGGGCAGACTCATCCCATTCGTATCCCAGCCTGAAATTGCCTTGATTCCTGATTTCAGGGGAGGCAGAAGCAACCGTTTGAACGAGGCGCTTATCAGGAACGTAATTCGCGGTGTTATCGTCAAGCCGATACGGCGTCAGTTTTTTATCGTAGAGGATGGTTCCATTACCACGAACCAAAGGGGATGCCCCGGCAGCCGATGGATTATTGCCCACCAGCGCGTTGGGTGCAGAAGAAACAGGGGTTGCCCCTGACCAAGTGTCCTGCGCGTAATTAAAGCCAAATTTCCAGCGATCAGAGAAGGTCAATAGCCCATTGGCCTCGATATTATCGACCTGTAAGGGGGTGTATTGACTCTTAAGACCATCCAGCAATTGCCAGGGCGTCTGTTTATAGGAGCCATATTGCAAATCAAGGATATCCCCAGGTGCTGCCACCGCCATCGGGTTTTGCGCCACTAACCCAGGCAATGCAAGGGCTGCCGCGCGCAATGCACTCAAAGCGGATGGCTCCGAAAGGATCGAAGAGCCCGATAGAGACAGGGCCTTGGGGTTTGTACGCCGCAGTCGCTGGAGGGCTGAAGCGGTCAAAGCGACCGGCCCTCTAAGACCGAGCGATCGGAGACTTTGAGTGAGGAGGTTGATCAACACAGCGCCTATCGATCGTCATCAGTAACAGCCACAGCCACCGCCCCCCGAGGAGGCCGTGCTTCCGGAGGCTGATTCTCTGGAGCCATAAATATGTTCACGGAGAGCCGCTTGACTCGGGAAAGGCTGCAAGCCCATATGAGGCTTGGCCAGATTACCGCGCTCCCAAGGCTGAACCTCCGCGCACCCTTCTAAAACAACACTGAAGGCGACAAGAAGAAGGCCCTGCAAGAGGCGATTAAATGGATATCCAAAGAGCTTTCTGAGGACCAAGGACGCTTGGCCGCGATGGGCTGCCTTCTTAGAAACTTTGAATGAGCCGATCAAAAGGGTCATTTGACGGGACTTTTCTCATCGAGCAAGGCCTCCACCTCATCTCTCAAGGCCTGAGCCTCGGTGGGCTTGAAGCCCAAATGGATGAATCGCAGCACCCCTTGCCGATCAATCAGGTAGGAAGACGGCATCGCCTTCACCCCCAATTCATGGGCGCACTTACCCCCAGCATCCGCGACCAATTCAAAATGTGCTGGGGTTTGGTTTAAAAACCCCATGGCATCCCCGGCTTTTTCATCCAAATTAACGCCGACGATCGATAAGCCTTTAGAACCCAACTCCTTCTGTAATTTGTTCATGAAGGGAAAGGATTGCGCACAAGGACCGCACCAGGAGGCCCAGAAATCGACATAGATCACCTTGCCCTGGTAGGCCTCAAGGGTCTTTTCGCCCCCTCCGCCGATCTTCGAAAGCGTGCATGAAGGGGCTTTCACGCCAACCCCGCCATCAGCCAAAGCCTGGCTTATAAATCCCCAAAGCAAGATCCCATAGACCATTCCTGATCGCATCGTCATCTCATTTCTCTTTTAATCAATAGTAAAAACGGCGTGCATGAATCCCTGCACCCTCACTGCGGCATCGCCGCCAAGCGAATTTGGGCTAATTGGCGCACGATTGGATCGGTATCAGCCAGGGCCGATTCTAAATAATTTCGGTTTTCTAAAGCCAAGGGCAGGGCCTCAATCGCCGCCAGACGAACCGAGGGATCGGGATCGATGACGCCATTTGCTATGAGAGAGGGGCTTGATGGATCGCCCAACCGCGCGAGTCCCGAAAGAGCACTCCCCCTGACTTCGCCATTTTCATCATTCAAAGCGGCCTGATAAAGACTTCGACGGGTCTCCTGATCCATACCACCCGATTGCCCAAGGAGAGAAAGAGCGTCAATCCGTTTCGTACTGTCTGAATCCTTCAGCATCGCCATCAGGAGATCACCGGAGGGCTTGAGCGGCAAGGATACCGGAGGGGGTAAAGAGGATGGGGATGAAACACCCCTATCGGTGGGCTCTAAGTCTCTTCGAGAAGACGACAGAATGACGATTCGCTCGTAATCCGAAGGGCTCTTGCTTGATGCTGAACCCGCAGCAATATAAAGGACGTTAGCGCTTGACCCTAAAAGACACTGGAGAAGCGGCTTGATGGTGCTCGACGAACAAGCCAGTGTGATCGGCTCCTCGCGTTCATGGCCATGAACAATAGGAATGCCGACTTGGCTTGAAAGACGGTCTAAAACATCCCCTGTGGTCGCCTGATCCACCTTGAGGTGAAACCCACCCCCCGCCAGCGCCTCGAGATCGATGTGTCCAGCCACCGAGGACGGTGCATCGGAAGACGCCCCTGCCTTCAAGGTCGTCATGACCCACAGCAAAGAAAAAAGGACAGTGAGAAATCGGGGCATAGCTCGTACTTCCAGGACAGTAGGCCCTTTAAGCAGACTTTATGCCATTATTTTTACACTTTAAAAACAATAGGATATAGTTTTATTGTCGGACTCAAGAGAACCCATCTGTGGCATATGCCACAGTGACTGCGTCATCTCCCCTATCCCTTTTCGAGTCGATCCCGATGGAGCGCCAGCCATTGAAGCGCCAAGGCAGGAACCACCGAATCGATGGTTCCTGCTTCAAGGAGTACCAAGGCTTCATCCAATGACATGACGATGGCACGAATATCCTCACCCTCCTCTTCAAGACCAAATATGCCTTCTTGAAGAGGCCCTAAAGCCACACCAATGAAGACGGTCACCGCTTCAGAGGTGCCACCCGGACTGGTATAGAACGTTCCCACCCGGATAAGGGATTGAAATTGACACCCGGCTTCCTCCAGGCCTTCCCGGTGGGCCACTTCTTCAGGGCTTTCACCCGACTCAATCGCTCCAGCAACCGTTTCAAGGAGCCAAGGAATGGCCTTCGACCCGACCGCCCCGATCCGAAACTGTTCGATCAGGAGAATCTCATCTTTAAGGGGATCGTAAGGGAGGACCGCCACACAGCGACCACGATGAAACAGTTCCCGCATCAAAGGATCACTCCAGCCCCCTTCAAAGGTGGAATGCCGGAGATGGTAGCGGGTTAGATTAAAGAAACCCCGGTAAACCGGGGTCTCATCGAGGATCTTAAACTCTAAGGCCAATAGCTAGGGCCTAGTGAGGGGTGATGAGACGCTCTGAAAGGCCTTCCATGAGGACATTGCCCACGGTGGCGCCCATCTTTCGGGTCAGCCGATCAAACACATTTTCTTCAGGATTAAAGATCACCATAGTCTTCGCCTTCAGGACCTTCTCAGCCACCGTCCGGTCATCCCCGACGTCATCTGAGAGCCCAAGAGTAATGCTTTCAGCGCCGGTCCAGATCAAGCCTGAGAACATGTCAGGGGTTTCCTTTAAGCGCTCGCCACGACCGAGTTTCACGGCATCGATAAACTGACGATGAACCTGCCCCAGTACTTTTTGCATATGATCTTTGGCCAAACCATCCACAGGAGCAAAAGGATCCAGCAGCGCTTTATGTTCGCCCGCCGTCATAATGCGGCGCTCAACACCCCACTGCTTCATCGCATCGACAAAGCCAAACCCCCCCATAATGACGCCAATCGATCCCACCACACTGGCATTATTGACAAAGATTTTGTCCGCCGCCGAGGCGACGTAATAGCAGCCAGAGGCACACATATCAGAAATCACGGCGACAATGGGAAGATCAGGCTTTTGCTGCTTGATCCTCCGAATCTCATCATAGACATAAGCCGATTGCACAGGGCTCCCACCCGGGCTATTCATTCGAAGCAGAATGCCTTTGGTTTTCTTGTCCTCTAGGGCCTCACGAAGGCCATCGATAATATTATCGGCACTGGCCGGCTGCCCTGGCGCAATGACCCCGGCGACATCAATGACCGCGGTGTGCCCTTCCCCATCCTCAGTGATTTCTTTAAAGGGCTTGGCCGCCATAAAGAGGCCCACACCGAGATAGATCGCAAACAGGGACTTAAAGAAAATGCCCCAGCGCCTCGCGCGACGTTGCTCTTCAATCGAGGCTAAAAGGACTTTTTCAATGATCTGCCGCTCTGAGCTATGAAGTGCGCTGGAAGAGGGCTCTACAGGGTCTCTCGAAGACTGGGTCATGGGGTTCTCTGCTTAAAATGCGTCAAAAGGTCTACCGTCTGTTCGAGACAGGCGAGCGGCTGAAGTTCCAATAATTCATCCCGGGTATTAGCCCCGGCAGCAACGGCGACGGCATCGACCCCGGCATTACGCGCCAATTGAAGGTCATGCACGGAGTCACCGATCAGTAAGGTCCTCTTCGGAGTCACTTGAAGCTCACTCAAAAGCTCCTCGACCATCATCGGATGGGGCTTTGAGGCCGTTTCATCGGCGCAGCGGGTCGCATGAAACATTTCCGTGAGACCGGTCGAAACCAGCATGGGATCAAGACCAGAGCGCGCCTTACCGGTGGCTACCGCGAGCTTAAAACCCTCATCGCGTAACTGAGATAAAAAGTCGGGAACGCCCGGAAACAAGGTCAAGTGCTCCAAAGATCGGCTGTGGTAGTGGCTTCGGTAATAGCCGATGAGGTCATCAATCGCGGCTTTTGGCTGACCTGGAAACAACGTGTCCATGGCCTCACCAAGACTCAAGCCAATCACCGAACGGGCTTTCGCTCTCGGGGGGATAGGAAGAGAAACAGCCGCAGCCGACACTTCGAGGCATTCAACGATCCATCCAACGGAGTCGCACAAGGTCCCATCCCAATCAAAGATCAACAGGTCGTAATGACGTTTCACCGCGGCAACCCCTTCAACACCTCGAGAAGATCGGGATCAAGAGGGGCCTCGATGGTCATCGCCATTTGGGTTTTAGGGTGCAGGAAGGTCGTTTCCCTCGCATGCAAGAACAATCGCCTCAAGCCCACCGTTCTGAACTGCCGATTCACCGCCTCCTCACCATAGCGCTCATCGCCGAGGAGGGGGTGCCCAAGGTGAAGCGCATGCACACGAATCTGATGGGTTCGTCCCGTGATCGGCCGGGCTTCAACCAGCGTCGCCCCCTGAAACAGATCAAGGCGCTTAAATTCGGTCATCGCCGCCTTGCCATCGCGGGCCACCCTCACCATCCGCTCGCCACTCTGAAGAACATTTTTCTTGAGGGGGGCATCGACCATGATTTTTTTCTTAGCCCACTGACCGGCGATGAGAGCCACATAAACCTTATTGACGTCGTCCTCTCGAAACTGGGTATGCAGCGACTTCAAGGCACTGCGCTTTTTGGCAATCAGGAGACAACCAGAGGTTTCACGATCAAGACGATGAACGAGTTCTAGAAATTTCGCGGTCGGCCGAAGCTCCCTTAAGGCCTCAATGACGCCATAGCTCAGTCCGCTGCCGCCATGAACCGCCATCCCTGAGGATTTATTCAGCACCAAAAGATCCTCATCCTCATAAAGAATGCGCGGCTCAATCCGTGATCTTAGGGCTTCAATGGGTAATTGAGGGGCATCCCGCTCAGCGACACGGACGGGGGGGACGCGGACCCTATCACCCGCCTCAAGACGGTCTTGAGCCTTGACCCGACCCCCGTTACGTCGAACTTCACCCGTTCTTAAGATCCGGTAGACATGGCTCTTCGGTACGCCCTTAAGGCGCGTAAATAGGAAATTGTCGACCCGCTGTCCGGCGTGATCGGCATCGACCTCAATCATCTGGACAGTCGGACTGCTCGGCGGCGTATTCATCAAAGGAATAATAGCAGTATGATCGATTAAATTGATGATTTGACGGCGGATTGTTATAGTTACATGCGTTGGGGTCTTGGTGCGCGCGACAAAGAGAGATGTTGCCGCCAAGCCGGCATAATGAAACGAATAAAGTGCGAACGTCCATAAAGAGCGGGATGGATGTTGCGCGCCGCCGGCCAGAAGCCACCCCATCACGAATTCTGATAAGGAACGCAGCCCTCATAAGGTCAACTTCTGATGACCTTTTGAACCTGTTGCGTGAACCGATTTGGATCCCGCACCGCCCTTGCCCTCCCCTTGCCTGACGTGAATGATCCGTCGGCGGCGGGTTGCCGCGGCGAATCGTAAACAACCAGGGTTTTGAGCGCTCGACCCATGACGAGCCGAAACGATGCGACCCGAGTGGACCATTGTGGTTTTATCCGCGTTATTTGCGGATGACGCTAACCGGATTTTCAGGATCTGAACAGCCGGCCGGGATAGATGATCCTGGCGCTGATCGATCCTAATAAGACGCGCAGCCACCTTAAGAAGTGGTCTCGGGGCGCCAAGGAATTGAGTCAATGAAAAGAATGTTAATCAATGCCACGCAACCGGAAGAACTCCGGGTTGCGTTGGTGGATGGTCAAAAACTTTATGATTTTGACATCGAGGTCCCCTCCAGGGAACAGAAAAAAGCCAATATTTACAAGGGCATCATCAGCCGGGTAGAACCCAGCCTGGAGGCGGCCTTCGTCAACTTCGGCTCTGACCGCCATGGATTCCTCCCCTTCAAGGAGATTCTTCCCTCCTATGTCGGCATTGCCGACGATCAGGAAGTCAGTCGCCGCGATATCAAGGAAAAACTCCGCGAAGGTCAGGAAATTCTGATCCAAGTCGAAAAGGAGGAGCGGGGCACCAAAGGGGCTGCGCTCACCACCTATATCAGCCTTGCGGGGAGCTATCTGGTGCTGATGCCCAATAACCCAAGGGCTGGCGGCATTTCAAGACGCATCGAAGGCGATACTCGAACCGATATGCGCGAGGTCATGGCGGCCCTTCAGGTCCCCGAAGGCATGGGTCTCATCATCCGAACCGCCGGGGGCGGTAAATCGGTCGAAGAGCTGCAGTGGGACATGAATTACCTCCTGCAGCTATGGGAAGCGATCGAACGATCCGCCGCCGAAAAACCGGCCCCCCTCTTGGTCTTCCAAGAAAGTAACGTCATCATCAGAGCATTGCGCGATCACCTTCGCGGTGACATCGACGAAATTCTGATTGATGACCCGGCGACTTTTAATCTGGTGCAGAGCTTCCTGCAACAGGTGATGCCTCAGTTCATCAACAAGGCCAAGCAATATCAGGATAACGTTCCGCTCTTCAACCGTTATCAGATCGAAAGCCAAATCGAACTCGCCTATGCCCGCGAGGTCCCTCTCCCCTCAGGGGGCGCCATTGTCATTGACCATTCAGAAGCGCTCACCGCGATCGATATCAATTCGGCCCGCGCCACCAAAGGCGGCGATATCGAGGAAACGGCGCTCAACACCAATCTCGAAGCCGCTGATGAAATCGCCCGCCAATTAAGGCTTCGAGACCTTGGCGGTCTTTTTGTCATCGACTTTATCGACATGATGGCGTCAAGAAACCAGCGCGCGGTAGAGAACCGCCTAAGGGACGCCGTCCGCATGGATCGAGCCAGAATTCAGCTCGGCAGGATCTCGCGTTTCGGCCTTCTTGAAATGTCTCGCCAGCGCCTGCGGCCTTCGCTCGGTGAATCGAGCCTTCTGACCTGCCCTCGCTGTCAGGGGCAAGGCACGATCCGTAGCGTTGAATCCTTGGCACTCTCCGTGATGCGGATCATCGAGGAAGAAGCGATCAAGAAGAACACCGGCAAAGTCATCGCCTATCTGCCGGTTGATTCTGCGACCTACCTCTTAAATGAAAAGCGTCCGACGATCAACGACATCGAAAAGCGCCATAACGTTTCAGTCCTGATTATTCCAAGTAAGCATCTTGAAACACCGGCCTATGAAATCCAGCGGGTGCGCTCCGCCGACGCCAGTGAAGAGGATGAAAAGGCCCCAAGTTACGGCATCGCGCGCGCCGATATCTCAAGCGACGACCGTTACACTCGGGAAATTCAGGCCAACACCATGGAGCCTGCCGTCCGGGAGTTTCTCCCGGATCGTCCAGCAAGGCCCGCTCCACCGCCCAGTCAACAGGCCATCAATACCGCCTCCGGCAACAAAAACGGCGGACTCATCCAGCGGTTCCTAACGCTCCTGACGGGGCCTCGAACCGAAGAAGAGGAGAAGGCGAGGGAGCGGAATGATGAACGTCCCGTCGAACCCCTTAATGAGAATCGCCGCCCTCCCTCATCCACACAGCCCCAAGGACAACGCCGAGGCGGTCAGGGACAACGCGGACAGGGTCAGCGGCGCCAGGATCAAGAACCGCGCCATAGTCGGCGCAATAACGAGACCAGACCGCCTCGAACAACTCCCGCAGCGCCCCTCGACATCCCCGAGGTCAGACTTCAAGCCCCGCTCCTAGATGAGGGCATCGAGCCGTTGGTTGAAACGCTCGAAACAGGCGAGGGTCAACTGCGGGAGGGTGGACGCCGGAGTAACCGACGCCGCCGTGGTCGCCGAGGAGGCGAGGGGCGCAATCGGTCGACCCAACCAGAAACGGTGAATGAAGCGCCGCTTGAGGGGAATGCGCCTCAAATCCAAGACGCGAGGGACGAAGAGCCCACCCACGTCATCGAACCCATCCATGTTGCAGCAACGCTTGAGGTTGAAGACAGGATGCCGGTTCGGGAGTCGCTTGAGAGCCAAGATGAACCAGCCCGCCCGCAGCGGGCGCCACGGGCGCAGCAACCCAGGGCGCCACGGCAACGAAGCCGTAAACCGGCGGCCAGCGATGAGACTGAATCAAGCCTGGAGACACGGGAGACCGAAAGCCCTCGGAGTGCACCGGAGTCTGGGCCTGAATCCAGTCTGCTGGCACCTGCCGTCAATGGCGGACAGGTAAAGACATTGATCGAGATGGCCTCAGAAGCAACAATCGATCAGGGATCAACAGAGGAGACTGACGGGGCCAGCCCTCGCCGCCCGTCAAGAAGAAGGACGCGAAGCCGGAGAGATCGTCGCGTCCCCTTGAAATCAGGGAACGCTGAAACCTCCTCGATCACTCAGGAGCCTGTCTTAAACGTGACAGACTCGACCCCACCAGCGCCCACATCCGAGTACGGCGACGATTAAGGGGCCATTCCAGTGGGGTTTCAGAACGAAAAGATTCGCTGGAACCCCCCTCCTTAGCGGAGCTTTTGGCTCTTTCCCGTGAAAAATCCTGTCACAGCAGTTGGTGTATAGTACGCCCCACCTTGGGTGGCTTTTGGATGCACGTAAAACGGGCCTCATGAGCGCCTCACGGTGAGGACTATCAGTTCACCCGCACGGAATCCCTGACGATACGGTTTTCTCCTCCCCCCAGCCATCGTGTCCAACCCTAACCGCCCATCACGCCGCCGTTCATCGGGCTTTTCATCGGCCCTGATCAATCTCATGGTCGGCATCCTCGCAGGGCTGATGACCATCGGCCTGATCCTGTTCGGCTGTTACATCTACCTTCAATCACAGCTACCCACGCTGGATGCTCTCAATGACATCCATTATCAAGCGCCGATGCGCATCTATAGTCGTGATGGCCTTCTGATCGGCGAATTTGGTGAAAAGATTCGATATCCCGTTGAACTGAAAGACGTTCCAAAACCCTTGGTGCAGGCCTTCCTAGCGGCAGAAGACAATCGCTTTTACGATCATCCAGGTTTTGATTATCAGGGACTCCTGAGAGCCTCGGTGACCTATGTCATGACCGGTGAGAAACGGCAAGGCGGGAGCACCATTACGATGCAGGTCGCCCGTAATTTTTTCCTGAGCAACGAAAAAACCTTTCTTCGCAAAATTCGCGAAATCCTTCTGGCGATCAAGATCGAAGCAGAACTCCCTAAGGAACGGATCCTTGAGCTTTACCTCAATAAGATTTACCTCGGCAATCATGCCTACGGGGTGACGGCCGCGGCCAAGGTTTATTACAACAAGACCTTGGATGAATTAACGCTGGCTGAAACCGCCATGATTGCGGGTCTCCCTAAGGCACCCTCGACCTTTAACCCCATCATCAATCCGGATCGCTCGATGACCCGGAGAAACTACGTGCTCGGCCGCATGCGGGAAGGTAACTTCATTACCGATGAAGCGTACCATCGAGCTATGGAGCAACCCAATACCGCGCTCCTGCATGCGCACAACATGGACCTTGACCTTCCCTATATTGCGGAGATTGTTCGAAACCAGATGTTCGAGCAATATGGGGAAGAAGCCTATTCCAGCGGGTACCAGGTCAAGACCACCATTGATCCTAGACTCCAGTTATTGGCCGAAAAGACGCTGCGCTCCAATCTCCATCATTTTGATGAAAAAAGGCGCTTCCACGCGATTAAAGAGCATATCGATCTCAAAAAATACGCCGATGAAACGGCCTGGGATCGGCAATTAGCCGTCCCAGGAAAGCTCGGTGATACGATCCCCGCATTGATTACCAGCGTCAAAGGCGGGACTGCCGAGGCTTACCTCGGGCAAGGAAAGCGCATGACCTTATCCTCACAAGATCTCGCCTGGGCCCATCAATCGCTCAATAACCAGCGGATCAAGGGAGAAAACACGAAATCCTTAGCTCCAGGCGATGTCCTAAGGCTTCGTGACAGCAATGGGCACCTCAAACTCACACAAATCCCTGAAGTCGGTGGCGCCCTGGTGTCCGTCCTCCCCAAGGATGGCCAAGTCATCGCCATCGCCGGTGGCTATGACTTCCACTACAACAAATTTAATCGCGCCATCCAATCGAAACGGCAACCCGGTTCAGGCTTCAAACCCGTCATCTACTCGACGGCGCTGATGGAAGGCATGACGCCCTCCTCCATCGTGGTCGATGCCCCGGTCAGCTTCGGCAAATGGACACCGATGAATGCCTCGCGCCGGTTTTATGGTCCTACCCCCTTAAGGACGGCCCTGACCTATTCCCGCAACATCGTCGCCGTCAAGCTCCTGCATAAAGTCGGGGTGACCAAGGCCATTAAGTTGGCCTTGAGCTTTGGTTTTGAACCGGACGAGCTTCCGAAGGTGCTTCCCCTCGCGTTGGGCGCAGGATCTGCAAGCCCCCTTCGAATGGCTCAGATGTACTCGGTATTTGCCAATGGCGGCTTCAGGATCAACCCCTACTTCATTGAACGGGTGGATACCGACAGTGGCAAGACGATCTACCAAGCCACACCGCCGACGGCCTGTGTTGAGTGTGATCCAGCCGCAGAACCCACCGAGGGCACCGCTCGACGGGTGCTCACGCCCGAGGTTCATTTCATGATGAACTCCATGCTGAAGGATGTCGTCCGCTTCGGAACGGCGCGCAAGGCCCTTGCCTTGAAACGACCGGACATCGCCGGCAAGACAGGCACCACCAACAAGTCCTATGATGCCTGGTTCAATGGCTACACCCCAGAATTAGTGACCATTACTTGGTTTGGCTACGATGTCTACAAGAGCCTCGGCCACAACCAAATGGGTGGCGATCTCGCATTGCCGATGTGGATTGAGTTCATGGAAGAAGCCTTGAAGGACAAACCGGTCACCCTGTTCGCAGCACCTGAACCCAGTCAAGACTATCGCCGAGTCAAAATCGGCAGTAAATCGGCGACACCCGACTATGAATATATCTCCCTCAAGAAGCAGGACAAGCGGGAGGGATCACGATCCTCTCAGAACAAAACCAGCGGAAGCCCCAGCAAAGAGGATCCGAACAGCGATAGCCGTCCACGACCCAAGCCGCAGGTCAAACCAGGGAAGGAAGTGGAATCGCTATTTTAGCAAGCGGCCCGGTGCCAATAAGGCCAGGGGACGTGAGATCGGTGGGGGCGATTTTATTCAAATCGCCCCAACTGTCAGGCTCTCACTCAGGGTGAAAGCCTCACGATAAAGACTAGCGGCTGTAACGGCGACGGAACTTGTCGACGCGACCTGCCGTGTCGACGAGTCTTTGCTTCCCTGTATAGAATGGATGGCATGCCGCACAGACTTCGACGTGGAGATCCTTGCCGAGTGTCGAGCGCGTCTCGAAGGTATTGCCACAGCTGCAGTTGACCGTCAGGGTGGTGTAATTGGGGTGAGTTTCCGTCTTCATGAGGGGGTTTCCTGCAAAACGTGCGGACCAAAATAAACCCGTCACTCTACCTAAATAGACAGCAAATGGCAAGCCGGCAGTTTGTAGCCTTACCCCACAGCGGTCGCCCGCGCGTCCTCTCATGATGAGCCCTATTTCATGCGTATCATTTCTCTGAATGCGAACGGCATTCGCTCGGCTGCCCGCAAGGGATTTTTCGACTGGATGGCCCTCCAAGCGGCTGATGTGGTGTGCCTTCAGGAAACCAAGGCACAGGAACATCAACTCAAGGATGAACTCTTTCGGCCCGAGGGCTTTCATGCCTTTTATCTAGACGCTTTAAAGCCCGGCTACAGTGGCGTTGCC
>Ga0209084_1002456_pt1 | contig 14321 bp, 5 predicted proteins | sample C_130820_MF_Meta_FD_187309 | JGI IMG/M metagenome (GOLD analysis project Ga0209084, IMG submission 187309) | Freshwater microbial communities from Lake Croche, Canada to study carbon cycling - C_130820_MF_MetaG (SPAdes) (version 2) | ecosystem: Environmental > Aquatic > Freshwater > Lake | place... | reverse complement strand
CAGTGAGGCGCGAGAAAAGCAACAGATTCACTGGTCAACGATTGCCGAGACTCGACTAGAGCCAGGCGGACTCTTGCTACTCCAAGGCCAAAGACTCAGCCCCGATGACCTCTACCGCTACGCCCTAGACCTGAAGTCTGGCGAGTGGGACGACGACGACGTTGACTTTGATGAACGTGGTGAGGAAATCATCCGTGACCGTGGCGACAAGAAGTACAAGCACATCATCTTTCGAGCGCACGATGAAGCCCGATGCGACGGGGATAACGGCAAGACTCCAAACCACGATGCCAAGACTGCCAAGCCCTACCCTGAAGGTTGCCTCTTAGACCCCCGTAGATTGCCCTACAAGAAGATCAGAATGCTTGAGGGCAACCCGATTAACAGTTACCGAACTGTGTACCAGCAGGAAGATGTAGACCCTGCCAACGTTCTTGTACAAAACGAGTGGATTTACGGCTCCGAGAAATATCCCGGTTGCTTGGACAAAGGCCGGGATTTCTGGGAACTCCCCGATGGCGTGTCACCTGATGGCCTCATCATTATGGCCTCGTGTGACCCTTCTCCATCTATGTACTGGGCAGTAACCCTATGGGGATATGACCCCATCACTGAGTACCGCTACCTTTTGGCGTTCCATCGAGGAAAGATGGAAGCCCCGCAGTTCTTGGACTTCAGCCAAGAAACGGGAGAATACACCGGGCTCATGGCTGATTGGCAGAACAAGTCACGCCAAGTCGGGCTTGAGATTCAAACGTGGATTGTAGAAGTCAATGCAGCTGCCAAGTTCCTGCTGCAGTACGACCACGTTCGTAAATGGCAAGCCAAGAATGGCGTGGACATTTTGCCCCACACAACAGGTAAGAATAAGTCTGACCAAGAGTTTGGCGTACAAACCCTCGCTCCACACTACAGATACGGTAGAATTAGATTACCTGCATCTCCGCAGGCCAAGCAACGTGTCATGCCTCTGATTGACGAGGTAACGAAATACCCCCATGGACGAACGGACGACTGCGTGATGGCTCAATGGTTCTTTGAGTGGAACCTCCCCGACGTTACCCCTAAAGGTATGTTCAACTCCGCACCGGCTTGGCGACCATCTTGGGTGAAGGCATGATCGAGCCAGAGCAGATTGTCCAGATGTTTCAGGAGCGTAAAGTCTCCCGAGGACGCTGGTGGGAGAAAGCCGATGAAGTCCGCCGCCACTACAACGGCGAAATCATGGTTCCCCTGCCGGAGCTTGACGACATTGAAAAGCCTGCCACCGCCAACCTGCTTGCAATGGGTGTTGAGCAGTTTGCCATGCGTATCGCCTCAGTCGCCCCTGAGATTCAGTTCCCAAGCCTGAAGCCCGGCTTCAAGGGCTGGGACACCAAATCCCACGACTCACGTTTGGCGGTCAAGGGCTGGTGGCAAATGAACCAGTACAAGATCAAGATGCGCCGACGAGCACGATTCTTGGTTGCCTACGGTTGTGCGCCAGTCACCATCACCCCAGTAGCCCCTGATGGCCGTGACCCTCGCAAGATTCCCTTTGTTCGAGTCCGCAACCCACTTTCGGCCTATCCTTCGCAACTCCTTGATGCCGATAGCCTTGAGCCTGCAAACTGCATCTTCCATGACCAGAAGCCTCTCGCATGGCTGAAGTCCACCTATCCGGCGCAAGCAAATCTGATTTACAAGGGCGAGAAGTTCAACGACACTACGCTCTTTGACATTCTGGAATACGTTGATGAAGATGAGACTGTCATCATCTGCGTGGGCAGCAGCCGTAACCCCGGCACTCGTTATGAGCCTGCTGGCGGAACTGCGAGCCTCGCCCTCCTAGAACGCATCCCGAACCGTGCTGGCATCTCGCCTGTCGTCTTTCCGGGTCGAGTAACCCTTGACCGTCTAGCGGGGCAGTTTGATGGCACAATCGGGATGCACCTTCGTGCGGCAAAACTTGACGCTCTCAACACCATCGCCATCTTCCGTGGAGTATTCCCTGAGCAATGGGTAGAAGGCAACAACAACGCTCGTGCTCCGCAAATCCTTCAGTACGCTGATGGCAAGCAAGGACAAGTCGGCATTGTCAAAGATGGCCGAGTAACTCAGATGCTCCCACAGGTCGGACAAATGGGCATGCAGCTCCTTGACCAACTTGAGCGTAACCAACGTCTCTCCGCAGGCATCCCAGCAGAGTTCGGTGGCGAGTCCCCAACCAACGTGCGAACTGCCCGTCGAGGCGAGATGGTCTTGGGCAACACGGTTGACATGCCGATTCAGGAGTATCAGGAAATCTTTGAAATGTCGGCTGAGGCAGAAATCCGCCGAATGGTGGCCGTACAAAAGGCGTACTACGGCAAGAAGCCTTCCATGTTTGTCCTGCCCGGCGATGGCAAAGTTGTCCGAGAAGATTACATCCCCGACGATACCTTTGCCACTGACCAAGCACGAGTGTTCTACCCACTCCCCGGCTCAGATGCAAACGGCATTGCAGTTGCTATCGGCCAGAAAATCGGAATGGGTATTATGTCCACCGAAACTGGCATGGAATTGGATCCAACCATTGAAGATCCGCAGCGAGAGAAGCACCGCATCATCATGGATGGACTTGAGAAAGCCCTCCTAGCGGGCATTGAGCAGCAACTCACGGCTGGTCAGATGGATCCTGTTATGGTTGCTAAGATACAGATGAAGTTGACCGACCCAGAAATGAGTCTGGCCGACGCAATCACAGCAGCGCACAAGGAGGCTCAGAATGAGCAAGCGATACAAGCCCAAGCACAACAAGCCCAAGCACAGGCTCAACAGGGACAGATGGGGATGGGCGCTCCTGGCGGTATGGCAGGTGCGGGAGGACCTCAAGGTATGCCTCCAAGTCCTGAAGGAATGCCGGGGATTAACCAAACTCCCCCACAAACCCCGCAAGACCAAGCCGAGCCCCAACCATCCATCGCTCCGCCACCCCAAGGAGCCATGGACTTGAAGTCTCTACTTGGTGCTCTCGGAGGTAGGTAATGCCTCGTAAGGCTCGCCCACAACGCACAGACCTCAACGCCACTAAAGTCACTGTTCCCGGACAGGACTATGGCAAGCAGGCTGAACAGCGTCGTTCTATGGCAGCAGTTCCAACGGTCAACATGCAGCAGCAGTTAACCGCTATGCAAAAGGCCGCAGCGCCCCTTGAGAAGCCCGGTATGGCAGCAGCAGCGCCAATGGGTGCAATGCCTACTCAGCAGGCACCTGTCACTACGTTGGACATGCCAACGCAAATGCCGGATCAACACTTGACTACTGGACTTGCAGTTGGCCCCGGCCCCGGCCCTGAAATCTCTCCAACAACAACACAGTCTCAAATCTCTGCAATTCTGCAGCAGTTGGCAGATGGCCCATTTGGAACACCAGACATTGCCAAGCTTGCTGCCTACGCTAAGAACCAAGGGTACTAATGGCAAACCCAAATCAAGGTGCAGTTGGCTTTCAAGGCCCTATTGGTCTGCCCGGTGTTGTTGACCAATCCCCCGAAGATGGCTTTCCACAGCCACCAACAACGGCTACGCACCCAACGGCAATCAACGTTGCCAAGCCACCAAAGACGCTTCTCTCCGCAGGTACTACGGCACCAACGTCTGCCTACACCTCAGGCACCCCAGCGCCCACTACCGGATTTGCAGGGCCAGTTGCAGGCCCACTAACTCCGTGGCACCAAGAAGGCATTACTCCGCCTGAAGGCACAGCCCCAACCGACCCTCATTTTGGTGTCAGCCAAGAACAAATAACTGCAATGCAGGCTTCGCAACGAGCGATGACCATTCTTCGAGTAGCGCCATCACTCAAAAATCACCCCGACATTGTTGCTGCACTTGCCTACAACACTTCAGTTCCTTTTACGCCGGAAACAATCAGCCTCATCGCAGCAGTCCAAAAAGCACGTTCAGCCATTGACTACTCTGCCAAGTTCACTTTGCAGGATTACGATCAGACACTTCGCATTGTCAACCCTGAAGCTCTTGCCCATGAATCTTTTATTGAACGGATTAGTCGAGGGCTTGACAAAGAAGGGAACATGTTTAACAACTTGTTTCCATGGATGCGAACTGTTGAAGGCGCTGTTAGTTGGGAAGCAAGCGGACTTGCATCAAACGCCAGCACAGCAGCAAGTAAAGTCAGCGAAATCGGCAAACAAGCAACTGCTGACAGAACCGTTTCTTTGCCGCAAGACCTTCTTGACAAAGGTTATTCAATTCAACAGTTGCCAAATGGGACTGTTGATGTTGTTGACAAAAATGGCAAACAATTAGATAAAGAAACTCGTAACAAGTTAAGCGGCTACCCGTATTACATTCCTTCGTACGAAGGTACTGATGGTGAGTTCCTTGGCGCTATTCCTGGCGACACCAGCAAATACTTAATTAAAGTAAGCCCGATTGTCAAAGGAATCAGTAATTTTGTAACAAGCCAATTTGATACCCCTGAGCAACTTTACCGTTACATTGCTAGCGTTCAAAGCAAATACGGGACTGGAATGGCGGCACTTGCGCTTCTCCCAACTGTGGCAGGAGCACTTATCGGTACAGCTCTTGGTGGAGTGGGCGGGGCTAAAGGCGCTGAACTTGCTACTGTAGCAGAGGAAGCACTTACCAACAGTTTCATTAACGATGGCCTTTCTGAGTTAGCCGCTGCCACTCTTGCCAAACGTGACCTGTCATTGCTGGAAGAACGAGCAGCAGTCCTCACCGCCCAACGTGCTGCCAAAGTTGGAGATGTTGCAGGACAACTTGGTCGAGTTGTTACGGCTCCTATCAACGCTTTGTCAAAGGTTGCTACTTCCCCAATTTCGTTGGGCGCAGACGTTGGCTTCACTGGCGGCGGACAAGTTTTGTTCCGTCAGGAATACATGGATTCACGAGATGGCACAACTTGGGCAGAAAAGAACCCAATGCTTGCCTCAACGTTTGGTCGTTGGGCAACGCAAAACATGGATGCTGGCGGATGGAAAACATTTCTTTCAGGATCACTTGATGCCATTGCTGCTATTGCAGTTCCTGATGCCATTGGCTCCGTAGGTCGAGTTGTCGGAATCGCCCGAAGCGCAGAAGGCTTCACAGGCGGTTTGCTAAGTGGGAAGTACAAAGACACCGGCAACTGGTTTGGGAACATCTACGACAAGTATGGAGGCATCTCACGGGCAGCAGAGGGTGGCTTCAAGATTGGCGGCATTTACAAAACCGGCCTTCGACTCTCAAACATTGACGCTGCCTACAACGAATCGGCAAGTGCTCGCCGTACAGTAAACATGATTGCCCAAATGGGAAGCGCCGGAGCGATCATGGCAGTTGACGCTCGCTTTGCCCCCATTGCCGACCTGCTTTCTAAGGCACGAGTTCTCAACGCTGATGGAACAGTCAACATGACTAAATCAGTAGAGAACGTCAAGCAAGTTCTTCGTGACTCGCAGACTGCCACAGAACTGATGGAACGCCCATTGGCAATGACTTCCATCCCAATCACGGCCAACGGCATTTACCAAGACATTGGCGAGGCAATGAGCAAGGCCAACGCTCTCACCGGCCACATGTTCTCCCCATTGCCCCTCTATGCGGACACCAAGACGCTTCGCATGGAGAACAAGACTTTCACTATCGGCAACCGAGATGCCTTGCCTGCCATTCGAGACATGATTGGTACGCAGTACGGCTACGGCGTTGCAGACCAGGTGGTGAACGAACTCGCTGAAAACCTTGACCCGCATTTCTGGCAGCAAACCATTGTCAACGGAATCGGCGGAGAGATGGCGGCTACCGTTGCAAAGGAAATCAAAAAGATCAAACTTCCTGAGCCAATCGCAACTGCCATTCTTAAAGAATACGACAGCATCATTCCTGACAAGCTGCGAGAAGTGTTTAACTTCGGTGGCCCTAGCCAGCAAGGTGCCTACGGCTGGGCAGTCCATGTTGGCGAAAAGGGCGTCGCCACTAAGACCGATTTGTCACGAGTTCAAGAACGCATTAGAAAAGTCGTTGATGATGCCAAAGCAGGCGGCCCAGTTGACGTTCCTGAAGGACTGTCAAATGAAGAAATGTTGGACATCAGCCGCAAGCGCGTCAACATTGAATACACCAAACCGGGCGGTGAAAAGGGTTACGCAGTAGGCAAACCAAACAGAGGTGGCGCTGTTATCCCACCATCAAAAACTGTGGTTGCTCGTAAAGATTACGAGACCATGGTTGCAAAGGCTGAAAAAGTCACCAAAGAAGCCGAAGCAAAAAAAGCAGCAAACAAGGCTAAGTGGCAAGAACAACAAGACTCTCCTGGCCCTCGTGGGTATTACAGCGTTGAGGATCGCCTTCGTAATGAGTTTAAGGCTGGCAAGTTTGAAGGTCGCATTGACCGAAACCAATTTGAGGCAATCCTTGGTCAAATTAAAGATTTTGCTGGACATGTTGGGCTTGGATTATTTGATGATGTAAAACTTGAGACTGCCAGCTTCTCTTACAGAGACCCATTAAAGGCTGAAGGCGCATGGGGGCAAGGCAAATCTATTCCCGGTGTTGCTGGTAGTTACAACCCAGTAGAAAACGCAATCAGCCTGTTTGCTGACGCTTTGTTTGACCCAGAGCAATTCCTTCAGACTGGCATCCACGAGTTCTGGCACTCACTTGAGCGTTACGTTCCTAAGTCGGAAGCCGATGGCTACGTCAGGGAAATGAACCGGGCTCGCGCCAAGTTCTTGCGTAAGTACCCAATCAAAGATTTTCTTGAATCTCCAGCAGGTCAGCGGCTTCAGAAAAGAAATCCTGACACCTACGACGATCTCAAGAGTTACATTGGGAAGAAAATCAATCCAACAGACTTTCCTTGGCGAGACTTCATGTCGTATGCCATGCACCAAGGCAAGGACATTGGCTACCGTTTAACTTCTAAGCACGAATGGTTTGCCGAGAAGATGAGAGACCTTACGCTCAGGGAGCAAGGGGTTGGTGGCCCATGGGCTGAAATCTCTCGCAAGTTTATGAGCATGGTTGTTCGTGGCTGGGGCAAAATCTTTGGCCGAGCAGAAAGTGAACGCCTGTTTAAGAAGTTTTGGTCTGGCGAGTTTGCTGACAGCCGGTTAAATGAGTTTGGCCTTCACGTCGAGGATTTGCAAGATGTCACTGGTAAGGGCCCAGTTGACGTTCCTGAAGAATTGTTTGGCGGCAACCACAACCTCAACGATGTCCTAAACCCCAAGTCAGATAGCACTATCTCAGCAGCCATTGTTCCTGAAGAACTGGGCAAAATGCATCTGCCTTCATACCTTGAACTCCAACGAGTGCAAAAGCATTTTGTTGACATAATGAAAAAACGGTATGAGGAAGCCATCAACGTTGAGCCGGACATTGCCAAACTCAACTCACACATTGACAAACTCACTGAGCGCCTTGCCTCCGCAGGCGACCCAGAAGTCATTGACAAGATCAACGACCAAATTACCAAGGCAAAGAACCTGCTTGCCATCAAGCAAGAAATTGGTGCCAGTGTCCCCGACAAGATGCCAAACTTTGGCTACGGAGTGTTCAAGAAGGGGCTCTCCGGAGCAGCAAACCTTCACGACGCAATAGACCACTATTACAACAACATGTTCTTTAAACGCTTGGCTCTTGCCACAGGTGGTTGGGCAATGCGAACTGGTATGTCGGAAGCCTCGCTTAACATCTTCCGCCAAGGCCCACTTAACTACACCGCTGGCCGTCTTGCTGCATCAGTCGCTCGTCACGAACGAGCAGTCCTGCACATCGGCAAAAAGTTTACCCGGCAAGCAGCAGAGGACATTGCAGCTCGCATTTATCACCTTGCCAAAGAAGATGGGCTCATTGGGCCAAACGGTGCAGTTTTTAACAGCGCAGAAGAAGCCAATGCAGCAGTAGCCACAGTTCGCAGAATTGCTAACGAGGCAAACTACTACTTCAAGATTTCCAACGACCAGATTCGCAAGGCAATTCAGGCTGAAGAAGTGGACATGACCCACGCCCTGACTGCCAGCAAAGTCTCTGCTGCCTATCGAGGCTTCATGGTCGGCGCAAAGTCACAGATTCTCAAGCAACTGAACAAGCAAGACCTCCTTGACGCTGCAATCCGTCTGATGTACCTCAACGATGGACACATCGTTTCGCCAATGCTCAACGCCACTCATGCTGGTATCGCCAACGACATGCAAGTTGGCTCAAGTACTGACAATGCCATTAGCGCAGCCGTAATGAAGAACCCATTTATCACCGGCAACAAGAAACTTCAGCAAGCAAAGTTCTCTAGGGACTACCAATCTATTGACCCAGGAGCCAGCCGGTTCCCAGAGGCGTTGCAAACTCGTTCAGACTGGATGATCGGTTCCAAGATTTACGCCCCAACGTTTGCCGTGTATTTTGATGAGTACTCAAAAGCAAAAGAAACGTTGCTTGCAGCAGGGGCAAGCGCAACCGAGGCAAGTTCTAAGGCTGCTGAAATTGCTGCACAGAACATCCGCCCCAAAGTCAAACAGTTTCTTGATGAGAGAATGACCGATGGCGAAAAGAAAGCCATGTTGCGGACGACTCACCCGCTTTCAGAAAAGAACAGCATCTTTGCTTCTCGCATTAACCCTGAGTACTCTGGCCTAAGCGACGCAGAACACGCTGCCCTGAGTGATGAAGAACATGCCGCCATTGACCATGTGACCGCAGTTATCAAGGCAGCTGAAGGACACGTTCGATTAACTGATGGAAGCATCAACGAAGCATTGCTTCATGGCATGGCGCATAACGAAATCCCTGCCGACCTTGGTGACTTCAAGAAGCAAATGATGTCAGTTGATGGCAAACCGATTGACCTCGGAATGTTCAACAGTACCGTCGGCCCTGAAAAGGACTTTGCCGACTACAACTTGCTGGAGAAGGTGCTGGAGCACACCGCCGGAAAACTCAGCAACACCCTGCACAAAAAAGCACTTGGCCCAATCGTCAACCGCTTGACTCGTGACCCTATCTACATTATTGACTTTGCTGCAGAGCGCAAGTTGCTCAACTCCAAAGTCCTTGCTGGTGACATGACTCGTGACGAAGCCGATGTGATTGCTCAGGCTCGTGCCTCGGTTAACGCCATGCGTTACATCCACAACCCAAAGAACAAGCTCAAGTTTGAAAACATGATGCGCCTTTGGGCTCCGTTCTACTTTGCTGAGAATCAGGCATGGCGACGACTTGGCCGACTGGCATGGACAAACCCCGGTGCTGCCGAGCAATACACCAAGGCCATGTACCAAACGCAGCAAGCAATTTACAATTATGACCAAAACAGCGGAAACATTGGCATCCCTGTCCCCGGATCATCATGGCTTAATAAGCACTTTCTTGGCGTTCCGGTTTCTTTTGAGTTGTCCCCTAACTCCCTCCGCACCGTGTTCCCATGGTCGGCGGAAGCAGGTCAGGCCCCTGGCATTGGCTCCCTCATGGACTCGTTTGCCCCCAAGATGGGGCCAATCCTGTCTATCCCTGCAAACCTCTACCTGCAAAAGAACGCCGGTATGTTGCCGGGAGCAGACGAGTTCCTCAGCAAGTACGTTGTTGGGCAGGCAGGTCTTGGGCAACCAATGGCACTCAGCTTCTTTCCCAACTCAATTGTTGCCAACATTGTCAAAATGACAGTTGGTTACTTTGCTGCTCGAGACCAAAACGAATTGTCGCAAAACGTTCTTGGCGCTATGTCGTCGTCTTACCTTTCAGCAAACATGATGGTAATGACTGCGCTGCTTGATGCCAAACAGCAAGAAGCATGGAACCGTCATAAGAACGATGCTCTGCCTAGCGACTGGGCTGCTGCTGGTGCAACTCAACATGAGTGGGCATTGTTCCAAATGGAGAACGACATTGAGCAACAGTTCAAGAACCCTGAAGATCGTCAAGCATTTCTTGACAGCGCCAACTTTAAAACTGGCGAAATCTTTGCGTTGAAAACTGCGTTTGGCGCAGTATCGCCAATGTCAACCATGCTTGGTCGAGCAAACCTTCAGTACAGCACAGAGTTCCGTAAGTACGTTGATGAAACCGGCTCAATCCTGCAAGGCGCAAATAAGTTCCTTGCCAAGCACCCTGACCTCACAGCGGAAACCCTGTTCACCACCAAGGCAACTCCTGACGAAGCCCTTGGCGTGGCATGGCCGACAACTCCCGGCACTTCCAAGTTCATGCTTGAGCATAAGGCTGACATCATGCAGTATGGAGCTGCCATGCGGTTCGCCCTTGAAGAAGGCCCGCAAGTCGCTGGCAAGAGTGGCTACGACCAAATGGCTCACTTTCTGCAAACCTCATGGTCGCTCAGAGCACAGAAAACCCCTAAGGGATTCCTCAACTCCTACTTGGAATCGGTGTTCAACCAGATGCACTACGGCGTTCTTCAGCCATGGGGCAAAGAACTTCAGAAGCAAGGCTACTCAGTCAACGAAGTCAACAACATGCTGCTGCACAACAAGACCACCTGGTCAAGCCGAAAGAACGACCCGTCTAAATGGTCACTCCTTGAGCAGTTTGGCAAGAACGTTGCACCGTTGGCGTTCAATAACTACCTGACCGGGCAAGCAGACATCAACCGTTCTGCCGCTTTGCAGCAACTTCGAGAAGTCACTTCCATGCCAGACATGCTTGCCAAGTACCCGAACTTCAGGGACATCAAGGAGATTCTGTTGCCAGCCGCAGACCAACTGATTGCCTACCAAGCCGAAGCATCTAAAACAAGCGATACTGCTTGGAGAGATAACCTTGCCGTACAATGGAACAGTGAGCTTGACAAACTCGCCGCAGCCAAGCCAAACCTGCTGCCTGTAATCCAACAAGTGTTCCGCCCGCTAGCACCGATCTTCACGAACTGACATGGCTGAGACTGAAACCAAAGAGACAGAACCCAAGGCCCACGAGTCAGCAGAGCCATCTTCCATGGAAGGCACAGAGCAGAAGTCTCTTAAGGACATTGCCGACGACTACATGATTCCCATGTCCGATGGTGCTCTCAAAGAGTGGGAAGGCAAAGAAGGCTTTGCAGAGTACGCAGCAATGGTGGCTCAAGGTCTTTACCCGCCACTTGCCAAGCAGATTTCCGCAGGCTTGACGACCAAGATTCTGCTCGACCCCTACGTTCAGATTGCCAAGAAAACCATTGGCGAAGATGTTGAGCCCAACTGGGACGACCCACTCTGGCAGGCAGCCCTTGATGGCGGAGATAAGAAGTCAGGCAGACCGACCCTTATGAGCCTTAAGGACTGGGAGATGTACCTTAAAACGACTCCCGGCTCCGGCTACGAAAAGACTGACCAAGCCAAGGCACAAGCACAGGCATTTGTAGACCATGGTGAAAGCGGTGCAGATACTTGGGACGGATCGGCGGAACAAGCAGAGGCTCCCGGTGCTCCTGAGCAAGCCCCTGAGATGCAGGCTCCTGAAGGGATGATGCAGTAATGGCTAAAGTCACCGATGCTCAACTGCAGGCGATGTCTGTTGCAGACATCAGCAACAAAATTAACAATACAGCAGATTATTGGGGCAAATTAACTACTGCTCAAAAAAAGTATGTTGCTTGGACGCTTAACACCCAAGTTGAGAATACTGAAATCCCAAAGTACAACCCATTCAACCCCAACGAAACTGGCGTTTCGAGTAAGTGGCTGATGAGCCCAGCAGGTCAGGCTAAGGTTGCCGAACTTTACAACGGTGTTTCCAGCAATCCTGATTTGTTGCAAAAGATCCAAAACAGTTCTGCGCCAACGCAAGCTTTGTTTGCAGCAATGGCAACGTATAATCTTGCTAAAGGCGGAACTGCTCCTGAACCAAGCCACCGAACTACTTACCAAGCAACTGACGGTTCGTATTCGTTGCCAGGAGAACCGTCAAGCCTTCCACCTAATTTTACTTTTGACACATTTTGGGATACCCCAACTGGGCGGCGGATTTATGAAGAAAATGCTGCTATTCCACAAAACGTTCGCAATTTGGCAAATGGGGTTATTAAGCCTAGAGACATTAAAATAGAGATTTGGAATAGCGGCAACTTAAGTGATCTTTCAGGGCAACTTGCACAACGGCACAAAGTTGACCAATTCTTGCAGACCATCTATCAGAATCCCAATTTTCAGAAGTACTACGCTGTTCATAAGTTTGATGGAGTCGTAGACCCAACCACAAAAACGTTTAAGGTTGCTCCTACTTCCGGCGCTCTGTCCGTTTACCACGACAACTCAAGTGGCTACTCCGCTGCTTCAGGTGCTTCAGGCTTTCAATCTGCCATTGGTTCTCAAGGTGCCATTGGCGCGCAAGGCAATCAAGGCGCACAGGGAACTCAGGGGGCTCAAGGTGCTCAAAGCACCACAACGACGACAACAACCCCACCTGCCGGGCAGAAGAAACTGACTGATGCCGAACAGTGGGTGTTATCTCTTACCAAAGACGAAATCAAAGGTAACTTTCCCGCTGGCTACAACACTTCGTTTGGTTACATTGGGTTTGATGGCAAAACACATCCGATTGACCTTGCCAAGCATCCAAAAATCAAAGCGTACATTGACAGCGTTGTTAATGGGACTGCATCCCCTTATGAGGCACGACGAGTTGGCTATTTAGCAAACGGCTCATACCATGCCCCAACTTTGCCGCCGGGTGTCAACTTTTCTATTGATGCTCACCTTGCCGCCGACCAAGTGGTTTACCAAAACGGTCAACTTGTCAGCAAGCCAGTTGCACCAACAACGACGACAACTGCTCCGTCAACAACAACGACAACTGTTGCACCAACAACGACAACGACAGTCGCCCCAACGACAACGACAACTGGCCCTCAAGGCGCGCAAGGAAATCAAGGCGGACAAGGCGCGCAAGGCAGCGGCTATCACATCAACCTGCCGGGCAACCAAGGTGGCACAGGTGGAGCAACTGAAACTCCTGTCACCATTTACGGCAACAACCCCAAAGAAGGTTCTCGTGGCAAAGTCCTTCAATCAGTGTTTCCGGGTTTGCAAACCGGCAAATTATCGGATTACGTTAAGATCATTGAAAGCGGTGCATTAACTCCGCAGCAAAAACTTGCCCTTGCTCAGTTGCTTGGTGATTCTGGTGTCAACATCAACTTAAAAAACAAAGTTGGTATTGCCCAGAATAATGAACTTGCTCGTGCATTGGGCGTTGCGTTCAACTCTTATTTTGCAGCTTACAAAGGTGCAACCGGAAAACTTCGACCACTTGCAGGTTACATTGACGACCTCAAAGTTTCAGGCGCAGGAATTGGCGCTCCACTCACCTTGGCGCAGCAGGCGCAACTTGCGGCACAACAAGCAGCTGCAGACGCTCGTGAAGCTCGCCAACAGTCAAGTATTGACATCATCAGTGAGCACCTTGCCAACATGGGATTTACTGGCGACCAACTGAAGCAACTTGCACCGTTTGTTGCAAACCAAGTTCACTCCGGCCTTAGCCAAACGGCGGTCTACGCAAACCTTCGCCAGACTCCGCAGTATGCTCAACGGTTCCCCGGCAATGCAGAACGTCTCAAGTTGGGCAAGGCCGTACTTGCTGAAGGCACCTACACCGCCTACGAGGACAGAATTGCTGAACTTTCCCGAACCTATGGACTTCCAGCAAACGCACTTACGGCGCAAACTGTTGGACACATGATCGCCAATGACGTTGCTCCTGACGAGTTTGAGAAGCGAGTTGTTTCCGGCTACGAAGCAATGCAAAAGGCTGACCCCTCAACGCTCAAGATGCTTCAGCAGTACTATGGCCTCAACCCCGGCGACATTGTTCACTACATCATTGACCCGAAGAACGGCTCCGCAGCCATTGAACGCAAGGTAAGCGCCGCCAAACTTGGAGCATCGGCGGCTGACGCAGGCTTCCAAGGCGTTACTTCCAAGCAGGCCGAGGACTTTGCAAACTTCCAGACCACTAAGGGTGTCAACGTCGCCCAAGGTATCCAGCAAGCCGGAACGATGAAACCCCTCATGGGAACTGCACCTGGTCAGGCTCGACAAGGACTTACCCAAGACCAACTTCTCCAAGGCGCAATCGGCACAAGTACCGCAGCCCAGCAGACTCTCGCCGGAGCACAAGAGGCTCAAGCAGCACCACTCCGTTCTGGCGGTGGAGCAATCGCTTCCCAGAAGGGCGTTACCGGCGCAGGCTACGCAGCAACAGAATAACCGGACACACATACGCTTATTGGTGTACACTAAGTAGTGAAGCGTGAGCTGTCCGCCTGTCGGTGGAGATGGCCGTTTCAATCCTGTAGGGGAAGGCACAAACCCTGCGGCGTAAACGTGCGTAGATCTCCGCTGTGAC
>Ga0209084_1002452_pt1 | contig 14338 bp, 16 predicted proteins | sample C_130820_MF_Meta_FD_187309 | JGI IMG/M metagenome (GOLD analysis project Ga0209084, IMG submission 187309) | Freshwater microbial communities from Lake Croche, Canada to study carbon cycling - C_130820_MF_MetaG (SPAdes) (version 2) | ecosystem: Environmental > Aquatic > Freshwater > Lake... | reverse complement strand
CAATATGCGTATTAGCACCAGCGAAATTCTTACTGTCCAGCCATTTCAATTTACGCTCAAGCCAATGGCGTATCTTTTGTATTCGCAAAATCGCGCGGTGCTTTCGGCATTGCGAGTTTCAGACAGAATTACGGAACAATATTTAAATTTTGCGTCTACTGGGTGGACAAATTACATTAACTATTTGGGCGACATGACAGGTGTGCAAGCCGCTGCTTGTCAAATTCAAACGCAATCCGCAAACAAAAGTGTGGTTTTGGGGAATCTTCCCTCGATTGGTTCCACTTCATATATTGTTAAAACGGGTGATTTTATTCAAATTGACCGTTATGCTTATATAGCTACTGCCAGCGTTCAACGTGGCGCATTAGGCACAGTTACCATCCCCGTGCATCGTACCATTATGACAACGCTAACAAGCACGCTAGGAGCGGTCATTGGGCAATACGGCACTACAACAGCGCTTGGTGGTTCAAATTACACAGGAATTACTTTTCCTGTTATTTTGAGGGATTACCCTACCTATAACCTTACACCCATCACCAATGATTCGTTCATTGCTTGGGATGGTTCATTTACTGCATTTGAGAATGTGCTGTGAATAGTATTCCACCAGTCAATAATACGAATTTAATTCGTTATGCTGATTTGTTTCGGTTGACAACGCCAACTGGCACATATCTTTTTGCCACCACTCCTGCCCCAATCACTATTCCATCAATTTCCGCAACGCCGTTTTCAGCACTTGGGCAACTTGTTAGAGCAAATGGAGCACAACGCGACATTAAAAGCACCGCAAATGAAACCAGCGTTACATTGATTGGCATTGATACAACAATGTTGGGCATCGTGTTAAGTTCAAAAATTAAAGGTTCCCAAATTGAATTGTGGCACGCCTTTTTTGATGAAAATAATCAATTGTTAAATATTGTCGATTGGACAAATTCTACACCCGCCATTGTAAATTGGACAAATACAAGCGGCACAATAATTGGCTGGCAATCCACCACACCCAGCGTTTACAAATATTTTAATGGTTATGTAAACACTTTTTCTATTGATGAGCAATGGATGGATGAAGCTCGCGCATATGTAGGCACCGTCACCATCAGCGCATCGAGTTTTCAATTGGTTTTGCAAAATAGAACTGCAGGAAGATATACAAATGACAATTCGTGGCAATCATTTAATGCTGGCGACACATCTATGAATCGTGTTGCGTTCGTTAGCACAATCAATTACTTTTTTGGTAGAACAAGCATTACGACAGCAATTAATCAAGCAAATCAAGCAAGAAGATAAATGGCAAAAATTCGTGACGCGACCCCAGTGGATTTTCCTAGCATTTTGAATATGCTGCGAAGATACCGTAAAGCTGCGCCAATGTCGTTTTTGCTTGAAGCTGATGATGAACAGCACGTCATTAAGCAATTAACAGAATTTGTTGCTGGGCGCGGTTTGGTGCTTGTTTCGGAAAATAATGATCAAATTACGGGGATGTTGATTACGGGGATGTTGATTGCGGCAATTGACCGCAGCTTTTGGCATCCAGAAAAATGTTTGATGATTGAAGTTGCGTATTGGGTGGAGCCTGAATTTCGCGGCGGCACAGCGGCACACAGGTTACTAAAAGAATATGTGCGACGCGGCGAAACTATGAAACAAGAAAGCCGCATTGTGAATTTTATTATTAGCAAAATGAATAATAGTCCTAATTTGTCATTTGACAAATTAGGGTTTCAAAAGTTGGAAGAATTTTGGGTGAATTAAATGCCAACATCACTCATTATGTCTACCCTGTTCCCGACTTTGGTGTATGGAACATTTCAATATGCTGTGATTTCAACAATCATCAGCTTGGTTGCATCATCAATTATCAGTAAAGCCTTCGCGCCAAATGTAAACAATGACGCATTAAATAGCCCAGCCAACGATCCTGGCAATCAACAACAAGTGCCGCCAGCTACCGACAATCAATTGTCCGTGGTTTATGGAACTGGATGGGTTGGCGGGACAGTTGTTGATTTAAGCATCAGTGACGATAATCAAACACTGTATTATGTGCTTGCGCTTTCGGAAGTTACCAATACAGAAACTGGCGGCACGCCTGACACCATAACATTTGGTGAAATTTATTGGGGTGGCAAAAAATGTCTTTTTGATTTATACGATTATACAAAAGTTGTTGGCCTTATTGATACGTCAACAGGTCAAATTGATACAACCGTCAGCGGATATTTCAATATTTATTTGTATCGCAATGGCTCCTCTAGCGGCACAAATACATCAGCCACCGCCGTGTCCATTATGTCTGCAGCCAATTGCACATATAAGTGGGACGCCAACAAAAAGATGAGCAACTGCGCTTTTGCAATTTTGAAATTGCAATACAATCCAATTGCAAACATCACAGGGCTTCAACAAACAAAATTTCAATTAACAAATTCGCGCAAAGCGCCTGGAGACTGTTTCCTTGATTATTTAACCAGCACGCGTTATGGAGCCGCCATACCTGTGGCTGGAATTGATACTGCATCATTGATTGCATTAAATGCATATTCAAATCAAACGATGTATTACATTCCGTACAGCGGCGGTCAAGCCAGCTTAACAAGATTTGAATTTGATGGTGTAATTGATACCAGCCAAACAATCATGAACAATATGCAGTTGATGGCAAACTGCTGCGATTGTTTGCTTCGTTACAATGAAATTACCAGCTTGTGGGGCGTCATTGTGCAAAAGCCAACCTACACGGTGGCGATGGATTTGAATGATTCAAACATCATTTCGTCAATTCAAATTACGCCTGTAGATTTGGCAGCTTCGTATAACATTGCTGAAGTAAAATTTACTGACGGAACAACACAAGATGCTTTTCAAACGGCAACTTTTAATTTGGCCATAATTAACCCATCGCTCATGTATGCAAATGAGCCAGTCAATAAGCAAAGCATCAGTCTGCCGCTGATCAACAATAACATTCGGGCGCAATACCTCGCAAACAGATTTCTTGAAGGTGCGCGAGAAGATTTGCAGGTTCAAGTGAAAATTGGATATGCCGGATTGCAACTTGAAGCTGGTGACATTGTCACGATAACCAACGCCAATTATGGCTGGTCAACTAAATTATTTCGATGCAATAGGGTTGTTGAAAACTTTGGTGATGATGGAACAATTACCACATCATTGTCGTTGGCAGAATGGAATCCTGCGGTTTATGATGATTATAACATTACGCAATTTACGCCAGCACCAAATACAGGCATAGGCAATCCATTAAATTTTGGCACAATACCGACTCCCACCATTTCGGTAATCAATGCGTCGGCGGTCGTTCCATCTTTTTCGATTGCGGTCACATCATCAAGCTCAGGCATCGTTCAATATGCCGAAGTGTGGTACAGCGCTTATGCCGCGCCTACAGCGGCACAACGAATCTTCGCAGGCACCACCGCAATCGATTCGGACGGCAATCCATACGCGCCCAACGCCAGCATGGGGCTGGTGACCATTACAGGGCTTGCGCAAGGCAATTGGTATTTCTTCTCGCGGATGGTCAATGACTTAGGCATGAGCAATTATTCATCCGCTTCTGCAGTGCTCAATTGGAGGCCGTTGACGTTTCAATACATAAACAGATATGTAAATATTCGTTATGGCTCAAGCATCACCGGCGCAAATTTTTCTATTTCTCCACGCGGCGCACCACTAGGTTGGACAAACAACTCCAGCGCAACGATCGGTTGGTCGAATTCATCATCGACAGTCATCGTTTGGTTAAACAACACCGCCGCAACTTATTACGGAATCCAAAACACCACGACCACCACCGGCAGCACATTGGCTTCAGATTATCAATGGTATTTGGCCAATCCTGCATTTGGCACGACCAATTACCTTTTGTTTGCGAATCGGTCAAATCGCAATTTTAGTTTTGCCACCGGCAATGCCGCGCAAACGCAAAACACAGCGACTTTCGTTCCAACGCTGACTTCGGTGTATGATCCAACGATTTGGTCAGGTCTGCAAGATGGCATCAATTCCATCGATCTCGATGTGCGAACAGGCCAGCTTATTTATTTTGGCAAAACCGCACAAACAGCGCAAGATGGAATTGTTGCGGTCACCAATGGCACCGATGGCTCGATGAAGGTGCAACTAGGTCAATTCTTAAATTTTGGCGCTGGCGTTTATTCCAAAACTTCCGCCATCGCAAATTTAACGATCGACATCTATGGGCGGGTGGTAGGATTTACTGCGCCAGACGCTTTCTATTACACAGAAACCGTTTACACGGCCACCGCCGCGCAAACAACTTTTAACTTGACGCACATCATCGGCGACATCTTGTTGTTCCGCGAAGGCATTTTAATGGACTTGACCGAGTACAGCGAGACGACCACGACTTTTGTATTGGCGCAAGCGGCGACTGCCGGTGAGATTTTTATTGCTTTACAAATGCGCGCGGTCAGCACGCAAGATTCATACGAAAATTTGGGTATCGCGATTGCGTCCAGCACATCCAATTCGATAACCTATTCGCAAGAAACTTATCAAATCGTCAATGTCGGCGATCTTTTGTGTTTTTCAAATACAGGCACTCCGACGACGTTTACCGTGCAAACGATTGATGCGATTAACAACCTTATTACCTTTACGACAACCATTACAGGTGCAACGACATCGTTGCCAATTTATCGATTCCGCGCCGCCGGTTCAACTTACAGGCCGTGGAGTCGTTACACGACAACATTGACTGCGGCTTCAACTTACACGCCAAATTATTGGGGTGTAAATAATGGTTTTGAAGCTCCATATTGCAATGGCGTTGCGTTCAATGATATCGATTACGATATCGTGTCTGGCGCATTTACCGGCTTTCCCGCGTCGGTCACAGGCAACTTTACCGTTATTCAATATGCAGCCAACAATCTCGGGGTGCCAGCTTGCAACATTGTAAACACCATCACATATTCTGTCGCCAACGCTCTCGCATATACATTCGCCAGCAACCCGCTTTCAATGGAAGTGTATGCAAATGGAATATTGCTTGCCAAAGGCGCGGGTTATGATTACACCGCCACCGCGACCAATTGGCTTTTGAGCACTGCATTTCCGAACAGTTCGACCTTATTAACTCAACAAACTTTCGCAAGAGACGGAGCCGCATAAATGACCCAAAGTTACAACCTATCGCAACTTGCAAACAATCTAAACACAGCAGGACAGCTGGACGCGACCGATGGATTGTCGGGTGCAGTTCCTCCCGCCAACGGCGGCACAGGGATTTCCACCTACACTGTGGGAGATATTTTGTATGCCAATGGCTCGACCGCGCTTGCGGTGCTATCTGATGTTGCCACGGGAAATGCGCTTATATCAGGTGGTGTAGGCGCTTCTCCAAGCTGGGGCAAAGTTGGTATGGCAACCCATGTATCAGGCACATTGGGCGTGGTTAATGGTGGCACTGGAGCCGCCACGCTTGCCGCAAACAACGTCATCCTTGGCAACGGAACGACCGCTGTTCAAACAGTAGCTCCTGGAACATCCGGAAATGTATTGGCATCAAACGGAACAACATGGACAAGCATTCCCGCAGTTAGTCCTGGGCAACGCGCACAATTATTTATAACCACGGGCGCAGGACAAACATTTACGATTCCAACTGGAGTGACATCAGTAAAAATTACTTTGCAAGCTGGCGGCGGCGGCGGCGGTGGACAAAACGCCTGCAACACACAAAATTCTGGTCCAGGTGCAGCGGGCGGCGCTGGAGTTAAATGGTTTGTAGGATTAATTCCGGGTAACACATTGACTGTAAATATTGCTGCTGGCGGCGGCGGCGGAGGAAATGGAAACAATGGCTCTACTGGTGGTGCGGTAAGTGTGGCATCAGGAACACAAACTATCACCACAATAAGCGCAACGGGCGGTGGTGGTGGAATATTTGGTGGTGGCAATGGCAGTGCGGGAACAGGAACAGGATTTACAAATGGCACAAGCGGTGATGCTGGATTCACTTTGATTGCTGGCACATATTGGAATCCATTAAATAGGGGCATGGGGGGTGGTGGAGCCAGTCCGGGGAATGGCCCAGGTAACGGAACAAATGGTGGCGTATTGTTTGAATATTGATAGGAACGCACATGAAATTTGCACTTATTTGCCCCAATGAACCAGTTTTAGATGGCTGTCGCGTAGCACAAATTATTGATGAAACTTTTCCTGTTGCTGAACCAACGTATTGGCTGCAATGTCCTGATGATGTAATTGCTGATTTGTGGTATTTCAAAAATGGGTCAATTGTTAAGCGCACCGACATTGTTTTGCCAGAAATCGGTTTACAAAGTATGTAATGAAAAGCATCAACCCAGTTCAAATTTTCGGTTATGGCGGCGCGACCTTGTATGTTTTTCACGCCAATAAAGGTGAAGGGCTGCCGCGCCACGAACACACATTTGCGCATGCAGTTATGTGTAATGCGGGAAGTTGCATCATTCGCAAAGAAAGCCGCGAAATGATGTTAGATAAATACACACAACCCATCGACCTCGCGGCAAATGAGTGGCATGAAATCGAAGCATTAGAGGATAATTCGGTGTTTGTAACTGTGTACGAAGGCGAGCCATGACTGAGACTGAAGCGCGACTCAACTCACACGAAGCTGTGTGCGTTGAACGATATGAGCAAATCAATGCGCGTCTTAAACGCTTAGAGCGCATCGTCATGAATTCTGTCGGCATGTTGCTTATGGGGATGGGCGGCATAATCTGGACATTCCTTACCCATGCAGTTCGATAAATTCGCCTCTGCCGAAAGTCCATGGCCCAACACCGAAACGAAAACGGTGCTTGTTTGCCGCGTGCCCAAACAAGGCGATGCATTAGGGGCAAACGAATTTAAAGACAAAGATGGGCGCATCTGTCGTTGGGTTGTGGTGAACAGAAAATGATTGATCCCTTTACCGCCTTCGCAGCCGCGCAAGCAGCGGTAAAGGGAATCCAAGCCGCCATCAAGCTCGGCAAAGATGTGCAAGGCATCGCGGCTGATCTTGGCAAATTTTTCGAAGCCAAAGATGTCGTTCAACAAGCGGCGAACAATCCCAAGAAATTCAAAAGCGACACCGCACAGGCGTTGGAAACTGTCATGCAAGCCAAGCAGCTTGCAGAAGCCGAGACCGAATTGAAAAACATGCTTATTTGGTCAGGCAACGCGGATGTTTGGGAAGGTGTGCTATTGGAGCGCAACAACATCATTCAGCGGCGCAAGAAAGCCGAGATGGACGCCGCCGCCGCAAAAGCAAAGCGCAAGCAAGAAATCATGGAAATTGTGAACATTGGATTTTGGGTTTCGGTTTTCCTTTCTGCCATCGGCCTGAGTTACTTTTTCACAACCCTCTTTTTGGAGAAACGCGCATGATTCCAATTCTCGGAGCGCTGCTAAGCACGCTGGCAGAAAACGGGCTGGGGCTATTGTCCTCGGCCATTCAAGCAAAAGGCAAAGAGGTTGTCGAGAACACGCTGGGCGTGAAGATTCCCGACAACCCGACGCCGGAGGATGTCGCCAAGTTGCGGCAACTGCAATACGACCATGAGGAGCGGTTGATTGAGCTCGGCATCGAGAAAGCCAAAATGGAGTTGGCCGAGCTTCAACTGTTCGCCGATGCCGCGAAGAACGAAGACAACAACATCAGCGATCGTTGGAAAGCGGACATGGTGTCGGACTCTTGGTTGTCCAAAAACATCCGCCCGCTGTCGTTGGTGGCGCTGTTTATGGGATTCTTTTTGTTTGCGTTGATGTCGGCGTATGGCCTGAATGCAAATGAATCCTATGTGACGCTGTTGGGCAATTGGGGCCAGCTGATCATGGGCGCATATTTCGGTGGCCGCACAATTGAGAAACTGGCTGAGATGAGGAGCAAGAAATGAGTCTAAACACTGAACAAGCCGCATTCCTTTTGGATATGTGCAAGCTGGTCGAGTACGCGACCAATCAAGGTTTTGTGGTCACAGGCGGCGAGCTTGCTCGCACGCCCGAACAACAGGCCATCTATTTCAAGACAGGCCGTAGCAAGACCATGAACAGCATCCACTTGAAACGATGCGCCATCGACCTCAACTTCTTTTTGGATGGGAAAATTATCTGGGACAAAACGATCTTGTCGCCGCTCGGCGCTTATTGGGAAACGCTCGACCCGAAAAATCGTTGGGGCGGCAACTTCAAGAGCTTGGTGGATTGCCCGCATTTTGAGCGTAACGTGTGAGCGCAGGGGTAAGGTTGCCCCGACCCCTGCGCGCGGCTCTATGGTGCGTTAAAACCCTTCGGCGGCGGGTGCATCCGGCGCTTCATACTTAACTTCCACGGAATTCGCCGCGACCGAGGCGTGAAACGCTTTTGCTGCGGCATAAACCTCGGCGCGGTCGATGCGTCCCGCGAGCTCAAACTTGACGCCGTACCAAGTGCCTTTGTCGTTGGACTCGGGCATTGTGGTCAGGCGCACGAGGTTCGCAAAGGTCGGCGGCGTGTACATGCCCGCTGAACCATTGAATTTCACCGACGCAAGGGCGCTCATCAGCATCTTCGACTTCTTGATTTGCGTCGAGGTCAGCGACACGAGCGCTTGCGTCCACCCGCCGGTCGCCGCGTCGATCAGCAGCACATAATGATTGCGAGTGTCGCGCACGCTGTCGCATTTTTTGTCGTTGACGGTTCCATCGGCCAGTGGCACAAACAGCCGCCCGTCCATGTCCACGATTTGTCCAGCGGCACGCATTGTGGCAACGGTGTCTGCGGACATCTCACCTTTGAATCCTGCGTTGTCGCCGGAGCGCTGACCCCAGCGCAAAAATACACGCTTGTACGCGCAAGGCACGACGATGACGCCCGCTTTGCCATCGAACATGCGGCTGTTCACATTGTCGAAAAGCATGCCGGCCTTGGCGCCATCGAGCGCCGCGCCCGATGCTTCATCCACTTGGGGCGAGCCCTTTTGCAGCACCGACAAAAACGGGATGGCGAAAGAATCGCTGGTGGCGCCTTCCATGCCCGATCCAGCGTCAGCGGCAAACATGTCGTCGATCGGCGCAGCAAGTGCGGTTGATTTTTGAGTTGCGATTTCAGTTTTAGTGTTGGCTTTTGCCATGATAAAGTTCTCCGATATTGCCCGCGCTTGAAAATGGGCGGCGGGCGGCAACCCATGCGAGATTACTTGACCTTTGCCTTTGTGAGCTTGGCCTTTGCATAGGGGCGGATGCCGAACAGTTCCATCGGCACCGTCACACCCGCCGCCATCTGTTCCTTGATAAACGCCTTGAGGGTGGAGGCGTGCACGCTTTCGTTGAACGCCGCATCGCGCCCGAGCAAGTCGTGAATCTTCGCGGCGGCGGCGACCGCCTCATCATATTCGTTGCGCCCGAATTCGATCACCACGGCAGACTTGATCAAACCGCCGAAACCATTGTCCGCCAACCATGCATGCGCGGCGGGGCGGCGCTCGATGCTGATGCCGCAATCGACCTCATCTACCACCTTGACGGATGACCCGTCCTCCAGCTTGATCTCGCTCAAGCCCAACTCGCGCATCAACTCGGGCAGGTCTTCTTCCTCGATCTGCCGCACCTCAGCTTTCAACCACGCGAGCTTTTCAGTTGCCATTTCTACAGCCGCGTGTCCTTCTCGTAGCAAAGCCGCAAGGCCGCTAATTTGTTTCAGTGAATCGCTCATATCGTCATCTCCATTGCAATGTAATCACCGGCCATTCTGTCCCACTTTAGCATACGCAGCAGCCCGCCGGTTTTCCGCGCCGCGATGCATGCGGTTGCGGCGAGCAGTGAAGGATCGCCGACAGCCACAATCCAATCGTCCGCCGTGTACGTGGCCATCCCGTCACGCAACGCTGTTAAGAGCGGCACGGTGTGAAGACGGTTTGCGTTGGGCGGGAGAAGAACAATGAGCTCACCGTGCTTGCGCGCGGGCTCCATGTTCATGGTAGGTATCCACAGCCGCGTGGACGTGTCGAAACGACTGGGCTGTTGAGGTGCGAAAACTCGCGACATATAAATTATCCTTTCTTGGGAGCTTAGATTATCGCTCGAATATCGCCGAGCACCGTTGCGGCAAGATCGCTTTTTCGTTGCAACGCAAGCGCAATGCTTTCGTCGATTGTGTCGGTTGCAATCAGGTCTACATACACCACGTTGCGGCGGGTGCCGATGCGGTGGGCGCGGTCTTCGGATTGCAACCGCGTCTCCAAATTGAAGTCGTTGGAATAGTAGATGACGGTCTCGGCGGCGGTCAGCGTCAACCCAATGCCGCCCGACTGGGGCTGACCCACGAACACATCCGCGTCGCCATTCTGAAAGGTGTCCACCGCGATTTCGCGCATCTTGTCGTTTACATCACCGTGATATTCCACCACCTTCATTCCTTCGTCGGTAAATGCTTGCGCGATGGCGCGGAGTTCTTCCTTGAATCGCGCCCACACGATAATTTTTCCTTCCACATCCGCCGTGCAGTCCACAAGCGCGGCGAGGCGGGGATTTTGTTTGCCCACATAGGTGACATTGCCCGCAGCGAGCACGAAGCCGCTGGTGACTTGTTGCAACTTTACAAGCGCGGCCAACGCCGACACGGTCATAACGCCGCTGTCGGGCACATCCACCCGCAACTCATCGCGCAGCATCTCATATGCTTTCAGCTGTGCGGGCGATAAGTCGAAATACACCTGCTGATAAATTTTCTCGGGCAGGTCGAGGCAATCTTTTTTCAACACTCTAAATGTGTGCGGCTGCAACAGCTTTTGCAATTTTTCCAAATTGCGCCAACGCGGCGTCCCGTCCGGATTGCGAGCGACGATCTGCGCATGCGCCGCGCGGGGATTGCGCATTGCCATCTTGGCCATCATCGGATGCTGCGAGCTTATGAGGTCGGCATACTCTGCCACGAACGCACGGTAACTGGTCGTGCCGAGAAGGCCGGACTCCAGGAATTCCATCTGCGCAAACACGTCCATCGGAGCTTTGGTAATTGGGGTGCCGGTGGCGATGCGTCGATAAGGGGCGAAAGGTTGCAATCGCATCAGTGATTTTGTGCGGGCGGCGTCAGGATTCTTGATGCGGCTCGATTCATCGATGATGAGCATGGCTTTGGTTGCGTTTAGAAAGCGCCGCGCATAATGAAACCCTGCCTCTGTGTTAAGCGCATCGATGTTTATCGCCAATATCCGCAACTGCACCGGCTCACCGTCCTCGCGCGGCTTCATAATTTCGTCGATCTTGGCCATGTCTTTTTTGCCTGCGCCCGACTTCCAAGCTCGCGCAATCAACGGCGCATCCATGTGCGTGGGGATTTCGCGCCGCACCCAGTTGGTGTGGACGCCTTTCGGTGCGATGACCAACGCGGCATCGATCTTGCCTGCGGCGAATAACCTTTCGGCATCTGCGAGCAGCGTCCATGTCTTGCCGGTGCCTTGTTCCATAAACAACCCATATGCCTCGCGCCCGTTCATTTCGCGCAATGCTTGCAATTGTTGCGACATGCCTTGCGTTTTCATTTTGTGTCCTTCAACCAATTCCCAAACTCAAACCAATCTTTTGCCAGCGTCGCGGTTTTTAACTGCATAATCGGCATCTGGTTTACCGCATCTGCGCGGCGTCCCGTCAGGAAATATGTTTCATCGCTGCCAATGCCCACGATGATGAGGCTGGTGACCGCGTCACGATTCCATTCGAAATGCCAGTTGCGTTGTGCCACGCTCAACCCTTTTGCAGAGCCGAGCACCGGCGTGGTAGCAAACACAGGTCCAAAATTCACAGCTTTCAATTCGGCGAAATAAATCTTTCCTTTGGCCAACAGCACCAAGTCCGGCATCCCTGCGCCCATCATGTTCTCAATTCGTTCCATGCGGATTTCAGGGTGCCGAGCGCGCATGTTGTTGCGCATCCTGTCCCACAGTTTCTGTTCGGTCTTACGCATGGAAATTCACCTCTCTGTTTAAGCATTTAATTCTGTCTACCTTCACCATCGCGAAATTCGGGATTCGATGGCCGCGAATCAGCAGCGCATCATTCAGCTCCAGCCGCTCCGACGCAAGCCGACCCATCGGTTCGAATTGGAATCGGTCAAAGCGCAGCGTGATTGGGACGCCGCTGTCGTCCGTGACGAAAACGTCCACAAACAGCGTTTGACCTTCCAGCCGCCTTCCGTCGCGGCGGGCGACGCGCACCGTTTCGTTTTCATCACGCAACTCTTTGCGCACCACCTTCACAATCAACAGCACATCCCCACGCGGCGGCAATTGATCCAGCCGCGACACCACGCTCCCAGCGCGGCAACCGGCGGTCTCGGGGTTGACGTAGATGTGCGCATACGCAGCGCTCAACGGGTACAACTCCGCAAAGCGCACCGTGGCCTTCGCTATCTTTTCTCGGTCCAGCTTACCGGCCTTGCGCGCGGCTACGGCAGCCGCAGCTTTGCTTGGTCCGTAGCCCTCGAGATTCATGAAACCGCCCACCAGCTTTCCGTCCACCGCCGCCCAGTCTGCCTCGCTGCGCTCTATGTCAAAGGCCACATACTCAATGCCCTCCGCACGCATGTCGCGCAGGAGCTCGAATGCCTGATCCTCGTCTTTGACGTTGCGCAAGCACGCAGCGGCGTAGGCAAGGCCGTGGTAAGTCTTCATCCACGCGCACCAGTAGCTGATTACGCCGTAGCTGGTGGTGTGGCTGGCGTTCATGCCCCACGCGCCAAAGGTGCAAATCTCTGCCCAAATCACCTGCGCATCCTCTTCCGACACGCCCGTCCTTTGAGCTCCCGCAACAAACTCCGCGCCTCGCCGGTCGAAGTATTCTTTGCCCTTGCGGCCACTCATGGCCTTTCGAATTTCGGAAACCACCTCCCAGCTAAACTGCCCAATCTCGAAACAGATGCGCATGACCTGCTCTTGGTACAGCACCACACCCATTGTTGCGCCAAGATATTCGGACATCGACGGGTGCCGGTAAGCCACCGGCTCGCGTCCAGCGGCACGGGCGATGTAGTGTTGCGATGCGCCGCCGCCCAGAGGTCCAGGCCGCGCCAGCGCTGTCACGTGGTCAATGCGGCGGAACGAATCAATGTGCACCTCCGCAGCAACACGCCGTTGGGCTTGCCCTTCAAACTGAAATATGCCTGCATACCGGCGGGAATTGAACAAATCGAACACTGCCGGATCGTCCAGCTTCAATGCATACAGTTCGTCCGAGGTCACCACGCCCGCGTCCTCGATCACGCCCAGCGTCCGCAGCCCCAACGCATCGATCTTCAGCAGCCCGATGGCTTCCGAATATGGCTTGTCGATCTGCGCAACGCCCTCCGCGCCCACGGTGCAAAAATCGCTGATGGGTTCGTTACAAACGATCACCCCTGCCGCGTGCACGCCAGTGTGTGAGGCATGATTCTCCAGCTGGAACATAACTGCGGCTTCGGGGTGCGCCGCGATGAATTTGCGTCCTGGCTCGGTCTGCGCCATGGTGTCTTCGAGCGAGTGGCCATAGCGGGAGTCGCCCGACGAATATTCAATCAACACATTCAGCACATCAAACTTCTCCCGTTCCGGAATGGCCAGTCGCTCCACCACCCGTGCAATCACGCTTTTGGCGCGGAGATTGTTAATGCTGCCGATGCGGGCGACCTTGTCTGCGCCGTACTTTTCGGCGAGGTAAATGAAACATTGTTCACGCTTGGAATCGCTAAAATCAATGTCGATGTCGGGCAAATCGTTGCGGGTCAAGTCGATAAATCGCTCGAACAACAGCGCATGCGGCAACGGGTCAATCTCGGTGATGCGCAGCAGATAACAAACTAACGATCCCGCCGACGAGCCGCGTCCTGGCCCAACAAGCATGCGCTGTTTCGACCACGCAATTAAATCCGACACCACGAGGAAATAGCTCTCATATTGCTTTTGCGCAATCATCGCCAACTCGCGATCCATCCGCGCTTCGTATTCAGGCGTCCACTCTGCGATGTGCCCGAGCGCAAGGCGCTGTTGTTTGCCCGCGAGGGTCAGCTGTCGGAGGTCGCCGGTGAAGTTGATCAGCGGCGCTTGCTGCAACTTGCCCGCGCATCGCTCGGCGACTTCGTGGGTGTTGGCCACTGCGCGGGCGAATGTCGCGTCGTCCAGCGGCAACAGCTTGCGCAGCTCCGCCTCAGTCAGCAAGTGTTGCGGCGTCACCCGCTCCCGCCCGCCAATGGCCATAAACGCTGAATAATGCTCAAGCGCCGGATACAGGTTGTCGGAGGTGATGACCAGCGGCTTGCCGGTGCGGGCATGCAAGGCGAGCGCCGCCCGCTGTTG
>Ga0209084_1002447_pt1 | contig 14346 bp, 10 predicted proteins | sample C_130820_MF_Meta_FD_187309 | JGI IMG/M metagenome (GOLD analysis project Ga0209084, IMG submission 187309) | Freshwater microbial communities from Lake Croche, Canada to study carbon cycling - C_130820_MF_MetaG (SPAdes) (version 2) | ecosystem: Environmental > Aquatic > Freshwater > Lake... | reverse complement strand
TGCTGGACAGAAGAGTGTTTCGTCAGAAATCGAGAGCGATTTAGCGCAGCCGCATCCAATGAATCGACTATTACAAGGCGAAGTTGGTTCCGGAAAAACAATCGTGGCACTGCGCGCAATGCTGGCAGTTGTTGATAATGGAGGACAGGCAGCTCTACTCGCACCTACAGAAGTATTAGCAGCCCAACATTTGCGCACCATTGAGAAATTGCTAGGACCACTTGCCCACGGTGGCATGCTGGGTGGTTCTGAGAAATCAACACAAGTAACTTTGATAACTGGTTCACAGAGCGCTGCTGCACGTAAAGAAGCACTTGCACTTGCCGCATCTGGCGGTGCAGGAATAGTTATAGGTACTCACGCCTTACTTGGTGAGAGCGTAGATTTTCATGACCTAGGTTTAATAGTGGTCGATGAACAACACCGATTCGGTGTCGAACAACGCGATGCGCTAAAAGGAAAAGCAGTCACTCCGCCACATTTACTTGTTATGACAGCAACGCCAATTCCACGAACTGTTGCGATGACTGTATTTGGAGATCTCGATGTTTCAACTTTGCGCGAACTTCCACTAGGGCGTCAGCCAATTACTACCCACGTGATTCCTGTTCTTGAAAAACCAGGATTCCTCGAACGTGCGTGGGAGAGAATTCGCGAAGAAGTGAGCCAAGGTCATCAGGCATATGTAGTTGCACCGCGCATATCTGCTGGCACATCTGAGGATGCTGACATTGATTTTCTCATGGGAGAAAGTTCTTCAACACTTGCATCCGTTGAAGAACTTGGTCCGCTACTGCATGGCGGAGCGTTAAAAGGGCTCCGAGTAGCGCCTTTACATGGAAAGCAACCTGCAGAACTCAAAGATTCAACTATGAAGGCCTTTGCACATAAAGAGATTGACGTTTTGATTTCTACTACAGTTATTGAAGTTGGCGTAGATGTACCCAATGCAACTGTCATGGTGATTTTGGATGCTGATCGTTTCGGAGTTTCACAGTTGCACCAACTTCGCGGACGTGTGGGGCGAGGAACTTCCCCTGGGCTTTGTTTATTGGTCACTTCTGCACTTGCGCAAACACCTGCCCGTGAGCGGTTAGAGGCCGTCGCCGGAACTGTAGATGGATTTGAACTTTCACGGATAGATCTAGAGCAACGTCGTGAAGGTGATGTACTTGGTGCAAGTCAGTCAGGATCTCGCTCGCATCTACGACTTCTGCGGGTGCTGCGCGATGAATCCATGATTGAGCAAGCTCGCATCGACGCATCTACAATTCTCGAAGGAGATATCAAAAGATACTCACTACTCGAGGCCGAACTTGCGCAGATTCAATCTGATGCTGCTGCAGAATTTATAGATAAGGCGTAAGAATGAGAATTATTGCTGGCATAGCAAAAGGTCGGTCTATAGATTCCGTAGCTTCAGCTACGAGACCAACATCTGATCGCGCTCGTGAAGCGCTCTTCTCAACTCTCACATCAGAATTTGGAGAGTTTGATGGCCTGAATGTATTAGACCTCTATGCAGGAACTGGAGCCATTGCGCTAGAAGCCCTTTCTCGAGGAGCATCCATTGTTCACGCAGTTGAAAAAGATGAAGCTGCTGCTCGCGCGATTACGAGTAACTACGAAAAGGTTAAGGCTGCACAATGTCCTGGAACATTTCATTTATACACGATGGGTGTTCACAGATTTCTGCAAGATAAAGCTAAGGTGCAATATCACTTCATCTATATCGATCCTCCCTATGATGTAGAAGATTTGGATGTAATCGAAACTCTTATTCAGCTCAATACAGGCGGTTTTCTTCATCCGCAGGCTCTGATTGCAGTAGAGCGAAATAGTCGAGTGAAAGAGATTTCATGGCCTGATGGCTTAGAGCAAGTGCGAGAAAAAAGTTATGGTCAGGCAACTATTTTCTACGGTTCTCCCACGCTTAAAGATGCGCAAAATGGATAACAACTCGAATCATTGCTAGCGTTTGCACCATGAAACGCGCTGTATGTCCTGGTTCTTTTGATCCCATTACATTTGGGCATCTCGACATCATTGAGCGCGCCAGCAACCAATTTGATGAGCTTATTGTTGCCGTATTCGTCAATCGCAAGAAATCTGGCCTCTTCACTATCGAAGAGCGTATGGAGATGATTCAGGAAAATGTCTCAAAGTTTAAGAATGTAAGAGTTGATTCAGGGGACGGATTATTGGTCGAGTACTGCAAGAAGAACTCGGTTCAAGCGATCGTTAAAGGGCTACGAGCCGTAACCGACTTTGATTATGAACTTCAAATGGCGCAGGTACACACGCAAGCTTCAGGAGTTGAGACTATGTTTATGGCAACATCGCCAACGCATTCATTCCTCTCATCGTCCATCGTGAAAGAATTAGCATTCTTTGGGGGAGATGTCTCTTCCATGGTCCCAGCAAATGTAAATACGGCACTTAAAGCACGGGCAGGAGTTCAAGAATGACAATGGATTCAATCGAAAAGCTGAACACAGCAATCGCAATTGTTGAAGAAGCTCGCGGAGTTCCTCTATCTGCATCATGTGTTGTCCACCGTGGTGAGATGCTCGAACTTCTTGAGGGTGCTCGCGAGCATTTGCCGGCAGATCTCTTCTCTGCTGAAAATCTCCTAGCCGAAAGAGATCGAATTATTGATGAAGGACGTTCGAGCGCCGAATCAATGATCGCAACGGCACGCGAAGATGTGGCTCGAATGATTGAGCAGGCCTCAATCGTTCAGGCAGCACGCGCTGAATCAAAGCGCATTCTCGAAGGAGCTCGTGATGTTGCTGAAGATGAGCGCCGCGAAGTTGAGGCATATATCGATGGTCGACTAGCGACTTTGGAAGTAATTTTGAATAAAACTTTAGATGCCGTGGCGCGAGGCCGCGAACGTCTCGAAGGTGCCGACGATAAGGATGTCTTATCTCAGCTCAATCCTGATAACTAAGAAGAAAATCACTTCAGAAATGACGAGAAAAGCGAACCCTTTCATGCTCAATACATTTGAGCTCCCTCGTCGTGCAGGCGAACTCAAGGAGTATCAGTTAGATATTGAAGCTGTTACTCGTATTGGAGTGCCACTGATCGCAGTGCAAGAAGGCGATGTCATTGAGGTAGATGCTCGGCTGGAATCAGTTACGGAAGGTGTCTTACTCAGCGCTGATATTTATGCCGTTGCACAAGGTGAATGTATTCGCTGCCTTGATCCGGTTGAAGTGGTGGTAGATCGCAAAATTCAAGAGCTCTACCGATATGAACCCACAAATGAAAAGGGTCGCAGGAAACGTCGCGATGATGAAGATATTGATTTGGATGGCGAGGAAGAGTTGCAGATGGAGGGCGATCTCATGAACCTTGAGATTCCAATTATTGATGCCATTATTTTGACCTTGCCAATCAATCCTCTGTGCAACCTCGAGTGCCTCGGCCTCTGTCCTGAATGTGGGGAGAAGTGGGAGAGCCTGCCTGAAGGACATATCCACGAGGTTATCGATGCTCGTTGGTCTGGGCTAGAAGGCCTGGATTTTGGCAAATCTGAGAAATAGGCGATACTTAGCCATCGCAACACCAGCAACAAATTAAGTTTTGTAGCTCCAAGATTAAGGACGATTACCGTGCCAGTACCAAAGCGAAAGATGTCTCGTTCAAAGACACGTTCACGCCGAAGCATGTGGAAGACAACTGCTGCAGCGATTTCAACCTGCCCTCAGTGTCAGCAACCAAAGCTCAACCACGTTGCGTGCCCAACATGCGGTACTTACAACCGCCGTCAGGTTCTCGAGGTCTGATCTGTTCTCAAATCTTCTTAAGCAACTCGGAGTAGAACTATCTCCCGAACTGCTTGAGTTAGCTTTTACCCATCGTTCCTTTGCATATGAAACAGGAATTTCAACCACTAACGAGCGCCTAGAATTTTTAGGGGACTCCGTTCTAGGTTTGATTGTTACTGAAGAGCTCTATCTCAAATACCCAGATCTCGATGAAAGTCGCTTATCTCCGCTGCGATCTGGAATAGTCAATATGCGCGCTCTAGCAGATATTGCTCGCACACTTGAATTAGGTAAGTACATTCGACTTGGTAAAGGCGAAGAAGTTACAAATGGCCGTGATAAAAACTCACTTCTAGCTGACGCGCTAGAGGCACTTATTGGTGCGATTTATCTTGAATGTGGTTTTGAAAAGAGCACAGAAGTTGTTCGCAGCCTCATTAAAGATACTCTCGAAAGCGCAATCGCAAAAGGTGCAGGACTTGATGGCAAAACTGCGCTCCAAGAATTAGTAGCTGCGCAAGGTAAAGGTTCTCCCGAATATCTCGTCAGCGAATCGGGGCCAGATCATGATAAGAATTTCATCGCTGTTGCAATGGTTGCAGGAAGTGCGATTTCAGAAGGCACCGGAAAAAGTAAGCGAGAAGCTGAACAATCTGCTGCACGAAGCGCCTTTGAATTACTGTCTCATTCAGATTCCTAAACCCTCAAGTTCAACTTGAACTGAGTCGCTTTTATACCAATGGCGCGTAGACCGATAGGTTTACCGCGTGTATTTGAAGAGTCTGACCCTTAAAGGATTTAAGTCCTTTGCTTCGGCGACCACTCTCAGACTTGAACCCGGAATCACCTGCGTGGTCGGTCCCAATGGATCTGGAAAATCAAACGTTGTAGATGCCCTTACCTGGGTAATGGGCGAGCAAGGTGCAAAGTCACTTCGCGGCGGAAAGATGGAAGATGTCATCTTCGCCGGAACATCTGGGCGCGCACCACTTGGTCGCGCAGAAGTTGCAGTAACAATTGATAACACTGATGGGGCGCTTCCCATTGATTATACGGAAGTAACTATTTCGCGAATTCTCTTTCGCAATGGCCAAAGTGAATATCAGATAAATGGTGAAGCCTCTCGCTTGTTAGATATTCAGGAACTCTTAAGCGATTCAGGTATCGGTCGAGAAATGCACGTCATTGTTGGACAAGGTCAACTTGATGCGATTTTGATGGCAACTCCTGAAGAGCGGCGAGGATTTATCGAAGAAGCTGCTGGTGTGCTTAAGCATCGAAAGCGCAAAGAGAAGGCAATCCGCAAACTCGATTCTATGCAAGCAAACTTGGCGCGAATTAATGACCTCACAGTTGAACTACGCCGTCAATTGCGCCCTCTCGGTAAGCAGGCAGAGGTTGCCAAAAAGGCAGCGACAATTCAGGCAGATCTACGCGATGCAAAACTGCGTTTGCTTGCCGATGATTACATTGGTTTATCTAAGACACTGGATGCAGAAGTTGCAGACGAGAATGCACTTCGTACGCGTCGCTCTGAAGTTGAAGGTGAACTCGATACCGTACGACGCCGAGAAGAAGAGCTCGATGCAACATCAGCGCTCGAGAGTCCGCTGCTGATCAAGTCACAAGAAAATTTCTACGCCCTCAGTGCGCTACGGGAAAAGTTTCGCGGTACGCAATCACTTGCACAGGAGCGATCACGATTCTTAGCCGAGGAAGCCGAGGAAGCGCGCAGCGCTGGCCGCGATCCCGAGGCACTTGATGTAGAAGCAGCAGCGCTGCGTGCTGAAGAGTTACAACTTCGCTCTGATGTTGTGAATGCCCAAAACGCACTAGCCGCGGCAACATCATCTCTTGCAGTTGCCGAGGCATCGCTCAAAGCAGAAGAAGATACGATCGCTGCATCCCTACGTGCTATCGCAGATCAACGCGAAGGAACTGCGCGTCAAGAAGGTCATATCAAATCATTGGCAGCTCGCATTGAAGCGATTACAGAAGAAATTTCGCGACTTGATTCTGCAAGAATTGAAGCGCAATCTCGTGTCGATAACGCTAAAAGCGATTACTCAAAATTTGAGATGGAAATCGGCAACGCTGATGCTGGCGAGCAAGGTTTAGATTCACAGTTCGATAGTGCCAAGAATTCGCTAGAAGCCGCCAAGAAGATTCATGCAGACCTGGTTGATGCAGAACGTGCAGCGGATCGCGAAAGAAATTCAACAGAGTCCAAACTCGAAGCGATGAAACTTACCTCTTCCACGCGAGATGGTGCATCTGCGCTTATTCGTGACTCTCGAGGCGTACAGATTCTAGGAAGCATTGCATCACTGATTCGTATCGATAATGGATGGGAGGCTGCAACTGCGGCAGCTCTCGGTTCACTTGCAGATGCAGTTGTAGTAAAAGACCTCTCTTCTGCAGTCAGTGCGCTCACGACGCTTCGCAATGAAAATCTTGGCCAAGCAGATGTATTGGTGCATCAGGCATCAGAGAAGCCAAATGGGGTTCTACCTGGAGGCTTAACTTCAATCCTCAATTATGTGCATTCATCGGAAATCTCCGAGCTCCTTGAATCACTTCTTTCGACAACTGCTGTGGCGCAAAATGCTCGAGAAGCCGAAGGAATTTTGCAGCAACATCGTGGCATCACAGTCGTAACTCGAGATGGCGATGTGATTACCTCGCAACGAGCTCGTGGTGGTTCTGCTTCATCGACATCACTGATTGAGATCAAAGCGCTCATTGAGGATCTCTCCAAAAAACTTGAGGATCTCAACCACAAATGTGATCGATTCAAATTCGAGATTTCTTCGGCTGATACAGATGTCAATGCGAAACAAGCTGATTTCGATCTTGCGCTAAGCAAACTCAATGAATCAGATGCGCGAATCGCGGCTCTGACAGAACAATTAGCGGTATCAGGGCAGAATATTAAATCCGCCTCCGCAGAAGTTGATCGACTCACAGTTGCAATCAATGAAGCAACATCGGCTAAATCCCGTGATGAGAATGAACTCACGATTGCGCAGAATCAGATGCAACATCCGGGGGATCTCGCTGAGCCAGATCACTCCAAAGCTGAGGCGCTACGTAACGAAGTATCTCAAGCACGCACCGCAGAGGTTGAAGCACGTCTAGCTGTACGTACATCAGAAGAGCGAGTTGGATCTATTGGAGCTCGCGCCAAAGCTCTTGAAGATTCTGCACAAGCAGAACGTGATGCATCAGAGCGTGCAGTATCTCGCCGCGGTGCTCGTGCTCGCGGTGCGGTAATTTCCCAAGCAATTGCAGAAGCAGCATACGAGGCTCTGATTCATATTGAACGCTCGATTGCGAAGGCACAGACAGAACGTTCGCGTCTTGAAACCAATCGCTCTGATCGCGAAGGTGAGACTCTGACTGTTCGTGCGCGCAATCGCGAACTCACCACAGAACTTGAAAAACTTACATCGAGTGTGCACCGAGATGAAATTGCACGCGCAGAACAACGGATGCGGGTTGAAGCTTTAGAGACCAAAGCGGTAGAAGAGCTCGGGATCGATATTCCTACTCTTATTAGTGAGTACGGTCCTGATAAAGATGTGCCAACATTTATTGAGACCGAGTCAGGTGAAATCGTTGCAACTGAACTCATTCCTTATCGCCGTGATCAACAAGAGAAGCGATTAGCAGCTACGGAACGCTCTTTAACTTTGCTTGGAAAGATCAACCCGCTAGCGCTCGAGGAGTACAACGCTCTTGAAGAGCGGTTGAAGTTCTTGGCTGAACAATTAGAGGATCTTAAAAAGACCAAGAAAGATCTCTTGGATATCATTAAAGAAGTTGATGATCGCGTACAGCAGATCTTCATGGAAGCCTATGAAGATGTCGCCGAGCATTTCAAAGATATCTTCTCAAGGCTCTTCCCAGGTGGAGATGGTCGTCTATTCCTGACAAACCCAGATGACCCACTCAACACGGGCGTGGATGTGGAAGCTCGTCCACCGGGTAAGCGCGTGAAGCGACTCTCTCTACTTTCTGGTGGAGAAAAGTCACTTACCGCTGTTGCGATGCTTGTTGCGATTTTTAAGTCACGACCAAGCCCGTTCTATGTACTAGATGAAGTAGAAGCAGCGCTCGATGATGTGAATTTAGGTCGCCTACTTACAATTTTTGAAGAGTTGCGTGAAAGCTCTCAATTAATCATCATCACTCACCAGAAGCGCACAATGGAGATTGCAGATGCCTTATACGGCGTCACTATGCGCGGTGATGGTGTAACTGAAGTAATCTCACAACGTCTTCGCGAATCTGAAACCGCTTAACTTTCAAACTCAACTCTCATGGGCCTTTTTAGCAGGTTAGTATCTAAAGTTCGCGGAACATCTACTGCTTCATCACTTGACTGGGCTGAGATTGAATCAGAGTTACTTGCATCGGATTTAGGACCGCAACTAGTCACAGAGCTCTTAGAAGCAGCTAAGTCGATGCGTGGTGATGATGCTGAAGGTTCGATGAAGGAGATTTTGCGTTCTAAGCTCTCTTCGAAACCTCGAACCCTCGCTTTACATGAAACACCATGTGTGGTTCTTGTAGTTGGAGTAAATGGAACTGGGAAGACGACATCAGTTGCCAAACTCGCCAAGCTTTTAACAAGTTCACATAAAAAGGTCTTATTGGGCGCAGCAGATACTTTTAGAGCGGCCGCGGTCGAACAGCTTCAAACTTGGGGTGATCGGCTTGGTATTGAAACTATTGCCGGCAAAGAGAACGCCGAACCCGCATCAGTTGCTTTTGATAGCGTGCAGAAAGCTGTGGCCATTACTGCTGATTACCTATTGATTGATACCGCAGGACGATTGCATAACAAGAACGATTTGATGGCTGAACTTGGAAAAGTAAAACGTGTAGTAGAAAAAGTTAAGTCAGTCTCTGAAGTTTTGCTCGTTATCGATGCCACCACTGGCCAGAACGGACTTTCTCAAGCGAAAATATTTAGTGAAGCCGTAGTCGTCACCGGAATCATTCTTACCAAGCTCGATGGTTCGGCCCGTGGGGGAGTCGCTCTGGCGATTGAGAACGCTCTTGATATCCCCATCAAATTTATCGGTACAGGCGAGGGCAGTGACGATTTCGCTGCCTTTGATACTCAGACGTATCTAGATGGGCTGCTCGCGTAACTCTGCTGTAACAATCGGGGCGTATTTGTGACGCCCCCTTAACCTGCCACACGACTGCGTGTAACTCAGCAGGTGCATCTTTACCCCATCTCAACGACGAGAAACTCTCTATTCTCGAATGGACCTGAAAATGGATCAAGTAGTTCTTAACGGCGGTGATACCGCGTGGATGTTGGCAAGTACAGCACTTGTGCTTCTCATGACTCCTGGATTGGCATTCTTCTACGGAGGAATGGTTCGCACTAAGAGTGTTCTCAATATGATGATGATGTCCATGGTGACAATCGGAATCGTGAGCGTTCTCTGGGTGATTTACGGATTCGAATTAGCTTTTGGATACAAATCTGATTCACCTTGGTTTGGTGGAATCGGATTAAGCGGACTCGGTGGAGCGGTGAATGATCTCACCAATAACGGTGGCATCTATCCAATTCCAGTTCTCGTATTTGCAGCATTTCAATTGATGTTTGCAATCATTACACCAGCACTTATTTCTGGTGCAATCGCTGATCGCACAAAGTTCACTTCATGGGCAATCTTCGTTGCAATCTGGTCAACTGTTGTTTACTTCCCAGTCGCGCACTGGGTATTCGCCTTTGGAAATAAGATTGGCGATACAGTAACAAGCACCGGATATCTCGCAGGAAAAGGCCTTGAAGATTTTGCAGGCGGAACCGCAGTTCACATCAATGCAGGTGCTGCAGGTTTAGCGCTTGCGATTGTTCTCGGTAAGCGAATCGGATGGCGCAAAGAATCTATGCGACCACACTCATTGCCACTAGTGATGCTTGGATCAGGACTCTTGTGGTTTGGTTGGTTCGGATTTAACGCCGGATCAGCGCTTGCTGCAAATGGAATTGCTGGGCTTGCATTTATGAATACTCAAGTTGCAACAGCTGGTGCACTACTTGGTTGGCTGCTCGTTGAAAAAGTTCGTAATGGACACGCAACCTCACTCGGTGCTGCATCGGGCGCTGTTGCAGGTTTGGTTGCGATCACACCAGCATGCGCATTCGTAGCTCCATGGGCTGCAGTAGTTATCGGCCTTATCGCTGGAATTCTCTGTTCACTTGCCGTCAGCTTGAAGTACAAGCTTGGTTTTGACGACTCTCTCGACGTCGTCGGAGTTCACCTTGTAGGTGGAATTTGGGGATCACTTTCTATTGGAATCTTCGGTACACATGTTGTTAACAGCATTGGTCTCGATGGAATTCTTTACGGCGGTGGAGCTGCTCTACTTGGCAAGCAAGCACTTGGCGTTGGCCTCGTTCTTGGGTATTCATTCATTGCAACTCTCATTATTGGTTTTGCAATTGAAAAGTCAATCGGCTTCCGAGTATCTCGTGAAGTCGAAATCGAAGGCATCGACCTCAAGGAACATGCTGAATCTGCATATGAATTAGCTAGCTCATCACGTGGAGGTGCATCACTATGAAGTTAATTACCGCAATTCTTAAACCATTTAAGTTAGATGAAGTAAAAGACGCTCTGCAAGCTGCAGGCATTACTGGCATGACTGTCTCTGAAGCAAGTGGCTTTGGACGCCAGCGTGGCCATACCGAGGTTTACCGTGGAGCCGAATACACGGTAGATCTAGTACCAAAAGTCCGTCTCGAAGTACTTGTCGATGATAAAGATGCTGCATCAGTTGTTGATGTGATCGTTAAAGCAGCATCTACAGGTTCAATCGGTGATGGAAAGGTTTGGACAACTCCAGTAGAACAGGTCGTACGCGTTCGCACGGGAGAGCGTGGACCTGACGCTATTTAGTCTCTCCAAACTAAGCCCTGGTCATTCCAAACTAAGATAGGCGTCATGGGGACACGAGAGAGACGCGCTAGATCCAACGAGGGGGATCTGCTTCTCTCTTCACTCTTCACAGAGAGTGGCGCAAATGCACACGAGGTAGCTATCGCCGCGGTCGGAGGTTTCGGCCGCGGCGAACTATCGCCAGGTTCAGATTTAGATATTGTCATTCTTCACTCTGGTTCTCTTCCAGAGAAAGATCTTTCAGATTTAGTGAACAAAATCCTCTATCCGTTGTGGGATAAGAACATCAAGATTGATCACTCGGTTCGGACCCGTTCAGAGGTACGAGAAGCAGCAGAGACCGATTTAAAGGTTGTACTTGGACTTCTTGATATCAGACTCGTCTGTGGAAACCCAGATCTCGTTGCAGCCGTACAAGTCGATGCCATTGATGAGTGGCGGAAGAATTCTAAACGCCGCTTACCCGAGCTAGAAAAATCATTGAATGAACGTCATGAACGAGTGGGGGAGCTGGCATATTTACTCGAGCCAGATTTGAAAGAAGCACGCGGGGGATTGCGAGATATCACAGCAATTCGCGCAATAAATAAATCAGCCTCAATTTCAATTCCGATTGAAAGAATAAGTTTTGCTGAATCAATTCTTGCAAATGTTCGCGAAGCGCTTCATATTGTTAGTGGGCGCGATAAAGATAAATTACTATTCCAGGAGCAAGATAAAGTTGCTGAGTACTTAGATTATGCAGATGCTGATGCGCTCATGAGCGATGTAGCTCAGGCAGCACGGTCCGTTGACTACCTACTTGATTCCACCTGGTACAGATATGCGCATAAAGGTAAAGATGGCGCCGGAAGATTCCTCAAAAAAGTGAGAAGTACAACTCTGTCGCGTGATATCAGCGTTGCTAATAGGGAAGTGGTCATTGATCACAATTCAGATTTCTCTCTCGACCCGGTAATTGGTCTACGTGCTGCTGCATCGGCTGCGCAACTTGGTCTGCCGCTCTCGATGGATTCTCTTGCTCGACTTGCCCAATCTTTGGGTGAAGGCGTAGGGCAGTTACCAACTCCGTGGCCTCGCGAAGCTCGCGAAAGTTTAATTTCACTTATTGGCGCCGGAAGTGCCATGGTGCAAATTTTTGAAGCACTTGATCAAGAAGAGATTATTTTCCACTGGATTCCTGAATGGAGATCAGTGCGCTCACTTCCGCAACGCAATGTTCTGCATCGCCACACAGTAGATCGACACATGGTTGAAACTGCTGTGCAAGCAGCGGCTTTGACCAGGCAAGTTCACCGTCCTGATTTACTTCTCTTTAGCGCTCTCTTTCACGATATTGGAAAAGGCACAGAGGAAGATCACTCAGAACGTGGTGAACGTCTTATCGAACCACTGGCACAGAGAATTGGATTCTCGCAGCCTGATGTAGAAACAATAAAGCTGTTGGTCAAGCACCATCTACTTCTCTCGGCTACTGCAACGCGTCGTGATCTAGATGATCCGGCGACGATTACTTCTGTGGCCGATGTGATTCCTGATTTACAAACGCTCGAACTACTGCATGCATTGAGCATCGCAGATGGTGAAGCCACAGGTCGGGCTGCCTGGACCGAATGGAAAGCATCCTTAGTTTCAGAATTGGTCACCAAGGTTGAGCTCGCAATAACAGATAATACGGTGGCGCAACAACCTGAACTGAGCGATGTCCAGCGCGCAAAAGCCGAAGCTGGTGAGTTATCAGTGGCAATTGAAAATCGGGGAGGTGTCTATGCAATTGAGATTGTCGTGCCCGATAGCACCGGTCTTCTTTCAACGGTTGCTGGAGTCCTGAACTTATTGCGTTTAGATGTCCGTTCGGCGCGAACTAAATCTCTTTCAGGTGCAGCTGTTATGGAGTGGATTGTTATTCCAGATCCGAACGCTCCTGAACTCACAGATAAGGTTTTGCATGACGAGTTAACTCGAGCACTTTCAAGTAAGAGTTCATTGAAGGCCCGCATTCAAGAGCGCATCGATGCCTATGCACAATTACCAACGATTCCAGTTCCGGAACCTGTCGTAGATACCTTTATGGATGCTGCTACCGATGCCACAATTATTGAGGTACGTAGCCACGATCGTCCAGCGCTCTTATTCGGAATTGGCGACTCCATTATGAGAAGCAATATCGATATTCGATCTGCAATTGTTACAACCCTTGGTGCTGAGGCAATCGATACCTTATATGTCACAGAGATAGGCGGAGGTCCGCTCACGCCAGAACGTGCCGAAGAAGTGGCATCTCGATTGCGCACAGCACTGAAGTAGAGTTCCACCACTATGTTTGATTCGCTCTCTTCTAAATTTGCCTCTGCATTTTCAGGGCTCCGCTCACGTGGCAAGATCACAGAGAAGGATCTGGATGCCGCGATTCTGGAGATTCGGCAAGCGCTTCTGGAAGCAGATGTTGCACTCGAAGTAGTTGAAAACTTCACGCTAAAGATTGATGCGCAATCAAAAGAACTCCTAAGCACTCTCCAAGCTGGAGCTAATCAATCTCAAGCTATTTTTGATGTTGTTAATCGCGAACTCACAGAAATACTCGGTGGGGGAGCACGAAGAATTCGCTTCGCTAAAAAACCTCCGACTGTCATTATGTTGGCAGGATTGCAAGGTGCGGGTAAAACTACCTTGGCTGCAAAATTGGCAAAGTTTTATAAGGACCAAGGCGAGACCCCAATACTGATTGCATCTGATTTACAGAGACCAAATGCTGTGAACCAACTTCAAGTTGTTGGTCAATCAGTAGGTGTTCCAGTCTTTGCACCAGAACCAGGAAATGGCGTGGGAAACCCTGTCACTGTGGCAAAAGATGGAATTGCATTCGCGCAATCAAAACTTCATAGCATGGTAATTGTTGACACGGCCGGCCGCCTTGGCGTCGACGCAGAACTCATGCAAGAAGCGATTGCTATTAGGGATGCAGTATCTCCAGATGAGATTCTCTTTGTAGTCGATGCAATGATTGGTCAAGATGCTGTTCGAACTGCGCAGGCTTTTTTGAATGGAGTTGGTTTCGATGGCGTAGTGCTCACGAAATTAGATGGAGATGCGCGCGGTGGCGCCGCTCTATCAATCACAGCACTTACTGGCCGCCCAATCATGTTTGCATCTACCGGTGAGAAAATTGCCGATTTCGATATCTTCTACCCAGAGCGAATGGCTTCTCGAATCCTCGGCATGGGTGATGTTGCAACACTTGCTGAACAAGCGAAGAAAGCGTTCGATGGTGGTTCAGCAAAGAAGTTAGAGGATAAATTTATTGCTGGAGAAGATTTCACCCTCGATGATTTCCTTGAACAGTTAGAAGCCATGTCCAAAATGGGTTCAATGGGCAAATTATTAGGGATGTTGCCAGGTGCTGGCCAGATGAAGAAACAGATTGAGAACTTTGATGAATCTGAAATCACGCGCACAAAGGCGATAGTTCAATCTATGACGCCACTTGAACGGCGCGATCTCAAGGTTCTCAATGGTTCACGTCGCGCACGAATTGCAACTGGTTCTGGACGTAAAGTTTCAGATGTAAATGCTCTCGTTGATAAATTCACAGCAGCTCAGAAGATGATGAAGCAGGTTCGTAATGGGGGATCAATCCCTGG
>Ga0209084_1002446_pt1 | contig 14349 bp, 7 predicted proteins | sample C_130820_MF_Meta_FD_187309 | JGI IMG/M metagenome (GOLD analysis project Ga0209084, IMG submission 187309) | Freshwater microbial communities from Lake Croche, Canada to study carbon cycling - C_130820_MF_MetaG (SPAdes) (version 2) | ecosystem: Environmental > Aquatic > Freshwater > Lake | place... | reverse complement strand
AAAAGTCAGACTGCTATCTGACGAAGCATCTCCGTGTACTCAACCGCCTGGGAAAGTGAGGCAAAGTACGTGATGAATCGGTCGTCAGTCTCGCGGTACTGCGGTTGGATGACCACCGCGCTACTTGGAGTCGAGCAGTCCATAAACTGATTCTGCTTCCCGTAGTCGTCAAACCGTTTGTAGGTGCCAACGCGGATCGCATGGGTTCGAAGCCCCGCCACCTTTTGGGAGATGTACCCATCAGTGTGGATATGGCCCGACACATAGATGTGGTCACGCTCGCCAAAGAAAGCCGTCTTCATCGGTCCGTGAGTTGGGTGAAACTGCGAATGACCTTTGTGGTCGTGTCGAGCGTTCACGCGGACCACGTTACTATTCTCAAGGTGCAGCGCCAGCCGTTGCCCGTGCATGGAGTAGAGCACGTTGAGGGTGGCCGCTGTAGACGCAGCTTTGTCGAGCTTCCCACTCCAATGGTCATGGTTGCCACCGACGGCAAGGAGCCAGGGCAGTTGGGCAAAAAACCACTCAATCAGTTTGTGTGCTTGCGTGATCGTGGTTGTCTGGTGAGCATAAAGGCTTTGAAGTCGACCCACCCAGTTGTTTGTATAGTCGCCAATGCACATCGGGAAAACGTAGTCCCGATCTTTGCATGAGGCAAGGTCTGCTCGAAGCTGGGGGATGTTGCACCCGTCGTCGTCTAGGTGTGGATCGCCAAAAAAAGTAAGGCAGATAGGGCCGGTAGTGTGGATCTGAACAGGGATAAGGGACGTTGCTCGGTCGCGCCCATCTTTGGCGTTGAATTGCCTAGATTTGTATTCCAGGATTTCTTCGGCAGTCAACTCACCTGCCGGGATCTGTGGCATGGAAAAAGTTGGCACGGAGCCGGGTTCTTCGGGTTCTTTGGGAAGATTAAGCGTCCTCAATTCCCTGTCTTGCTTAGACCAAACGTATTGATATGCTTTCTTGGGAAAATGCTTCGCTAACTCTTTCCCCCGTAGCCCTTTCCGTAGCAGGTCGTGAATAAGTTCCGTCTCTTTCGTCGTCCATGCCATGCAAAGCCTCCTTACCAAAAAGAATCGCCTCACTCCTTGAGGGGAATGAGGCGATTATTCAACTCAGGTCGGTGCGCCAGTTTCCATTTACCCCTTAGCCAGCTTCCAAGCCGTTCCGTCGTAGGTGATCGTGGCGCGACCGTAGTTCGTAATCACCGCCGCAACCGCACCACCGCCCGCCGCCGTTCCGTTAATTGCTTTATCGCTCGAAGATACTGACAAGTTAAACGTCAACGCATCGCCAAACCCGTCAAATAACCAAAAGATAGTTCCACTGGTTGGCGATGTTGGCAATGCAAGCGTGTAGGCTCCGGCGGCAGTTTTTTCAACTTGAGAGCCTGCCGATGTGGTGATCGTGCCCGCTCCGCTGAATTGCTGAACTTTTGCAATCAACAATCCTTGGATGTTTAAAGTGGAGTATGTCGTTACGGGATTAAGATATGAGGTGCTGGTTATGCACCCCGCTATTTGCTGGTATCGGGTTCCATCAAACACAAAAATCGCGGAAGAATTAGAGCCCATGGCAAACGTTGTCGCTGTGCCGATTTGGGTAGTTCCGCCTGCCGTCAGGGTGTAGTTTGAAATGCCAGAGGCCGATATAATCGACACAATCCACCCGGTAGTCGGGGCCGCCGGTATCGTCAGCGTGCCGCCCGAGCCGGCCCCCGTGACCAACGCCACCGTTCCGCCCGACGTCGCCGAAACGGTCCCCGTCCACGATGCCGACTGCGTAAACGTTTGGATTCCAAAAACGACGCCGTTGCTAAACGTGTTGGTTGTTCCAGTCCAGGTATTGGCCGTCCCCAGGCCGCCGTAGAGCGTGTCGGCCTGGGATCTGGTCAAACAAGACGAACGCCACCCGTTAGCCCCGGTGTAAACAATCGTGCGCCCGTAGCCCGCTGACATCGCAACCGTTGCCGCGCCGTCAATATTGTTTCCGTTTCCGTTAAGCGTCAAGCTAACCGTAGCGGCGTTCAATAGCTCCAACATTTGGCCCGAACTAGGACTTGCCGGGAGTTGAATTGTTGATGATACGGTAGACCCTTGGATAACAACATTTGCGCCACCGGTCGCGGAAATGGTTTGAGTACCGCCGTTTAGGGTAAACGACTGAATCGCGAACGAAAGGGACCCCGCGAGACTGTTGGGGTTTGCAAGGCTTGCGTAAAGCGCGTCGGCTTGGGCGGGAGTCAGCGCCGAAGGCGACAACACGGGAGTGCCAAGTGACAGATCAAATCCAAGAGTTCCGCTAGCCATTAGGAGTAGCTCAGTGTTGCAATCGACGTAGCCACATTGTCAAAGTTATCGTTTCCGCCCGCCCACGCAATCGAACCATCGGAAAGAGTGATCCGGCAGCATTGCCAAACGGCATTTGCCGCCAACGATCCCGGCGCGGCTTTAGCTTGATAAAGGTAAAGGGCATTCGTTGTTGCGTCACCGATGACCGCGTAGTTCGGGACTACAATTTGAACGATTATTGACGGAGTGTACGGCGCGGGCATTTCACTTCACCTTTTTCAACGCCGGGTTTTCTTTCTTGGCGGCGGCGGATGCGTTGCGAGACGACGCGGCAAGAATCGCTGAAGCGTTCTTTACCGGGATGCCCTCTTTCTTGGCGATAGAGTTGGCGACGTTCTTAAACCCCTTTAAGGCCTTTGAATTTTTCAATAACCCATGTCCTTTTTGCCCATCCCCTTTTTCTTCATCATGGCCGCCATCATCTTCTTATCTTGAGCCATGTCCATTGCGCGGTCCATGGCCATATCTGCTTTGGCGTTCATAATCGGTCCTGCCATCGGAGGCTTCTTGCCTTTTGGCGCGGACGCTTTGCCCTTGGGCATCGGAGGAATCGGCATCGCCTTGGGCTTGCCCACTGGCATCGCCTTGGGCTTGCCCACCGGCTTAATTACGGCCTTGACGGTAACGATTGCCTTCTTGGGCTTTTGCGTGGCTTTTGGCATACACTTAGCGGGCTTTTTCATAAGTAGACTCCACGCCCATTATATCCCGTACCTTACGCAAACGTTTTATCTTTGGCCGAATTCGTTATAGTCTAGCCTTGAGGCAAATGGATAGACTGACGCGAATGCTTTTCTGTGTTCGCGTAGCCTACGAAGTGAACCGGGCATTGCGATTTTACGAGGGGAAGCACTTGCCGACTTGGGAAGAGTTGAGCGAAAGCGAAGTATTTGAACTGCTGGCCTTCGCCCAACATTTACGCGACTATCCCGAGGACGCGGAAACTATACGGATGCCGATTGATCCCGTGATACTGCTTGCGGCAGTGAATCAGTTGGACTTGATGCCATGCAATCCATGCGCTCAATAAGAGAATCCACCTTGTCCGCCGTTGCCTAGTACCGACTTGCCGCCCGAACCCCGGCGACGAGCTTTTCTAGTGCGCGGACGGTGAGTTCATAGCCAAGGTTCATAGCCCGGTCAAATACCGGCGCTTCGTCATCGTCAAGCAACGCAAAAGCCGTATCCATTGCGTCGTCTATCCCTGCATGGCAAAGGTGGAGCAATTCGTGTTCAACGGTTTCCCGCAATTCCTGCTCTGAGCAGTCTTCAAACCAGTCGGCCCAAATCTCAATTAATGCCTTTTGCCGTTTGAAATCGGAATGACATCTTCCGTCTACTTGGAAATTTCCGGTGCGGTCAAACCCTTTGGGGAAATCAAGCCTGATCCGCCAATCCCCCAACCCAAACTCCCGCGCCATGCGGTTGATGTTTCCCTCTACAAACTCTTTGACTTCTTCCCTTGTCATTTATCCTCCACGTCCACAAGCAAAGAAATCAAAGCATACGGGAACGATGATTCTGTCCAGACGGCAACACTGGACGGATTAGCATTGGGATCTACTTGGTAGATCCGCGATTCCCACGACTCGTCAGACATTCCTGTTCGCTTTAACGCGACCCGAGCAATTTCTTCGTTTGGAATTCCCGTTCCAACTTGAATAAGGCACTTGCCAACTAAATCCCTCCTTGTCATCGGAGCTAGATTACCGTTTAAAGATTGCCAAGTCCTCCAAGACTGCCCAACCCGCCGCTGGATTTAGGCGTCTTGGGTTTGACGGTTTCTCTGAGTCCCGGCCAGTCCATTTTGAAATAGTCCACAAGACTTTGAGGGTCACGCTTAACGTTGTCCCGTCCCTTGGCGTATTCTTTCACAATTTGAGGGGTGAAGAACGAGCTGAGGTATGCCTTGATAAATTGGTTGGCTTTATCTGCGTTCGTGGACGCTTCTAATATGTTGCCTGCCTCATTGATAATTGGCACTTGTTCCAACACTCCATTGAACACATCAAGCAGTCCTTTGCCGACCGGGTTGGTTTCTTTACGTTTAGCCAATAGGCTATTCATCCCCCGGCCTCCGCTCTTTGCAGCATTTGCATCCATCGCATGTCGCATCGTCGCCCCGATTTGCGGGAGCATAAATAGCATGTTATGAGTTGCCCAGTGCGGGAGAACGATGTTTTTGCCAAATGGCGTGATCATCACTTCGTTTGGTTGAAGTTCGCCGTTTTCTCGTTTTTTCCCATCGTAGTAGCCGCCAAAAAGCTGAGGCAGAAGCCATCCCGCCGCCACAAGCGCCGCGCCGACTCCGCCATGTTTGTACGAACGGGTAATCGAATCCGCGATCTCGGGCGTCATCTTATCGCGGAAGACGGTGGAATAAGCCGCATGCTTAACCCCTCCATAAAGAAGCCCAAAGGTGCGATCAAGCAATGCCCCAACAACGTTGGTAGGCGTTTTGACAATCGGCGTAAACGTTTTGATGACACCTTCTGCCGCGCCCGCTTTACTGAGCGCACTCTTCCACATATTTGTAAGCGCATTTTCATTTTGAAAAATAGCAATCTGCGAACGGGCGTATGCCGCTGAATGAATGGCGTCCTGGGTGGCCGGAGAATTAATATCCATTCCCAATTTTTCGGCGCGAATAATCTGTTTGGCTAATTCGCGGGCGTATGCTGAATGCTGCAAAAGTGTCTTGACGCCGCCATGTCCCGACCCTGGTGTGTCAAGGACTGCGCTTGGCACCATTTTTGCCGCATCCAATTTACTTTTAGGGGATTTAGTTCGAAGCGTGTTTACGATATCCTCCCAGCTTGGGGTGCTGTTTCCGTACGGCACTTTTTCGCCGCGAGCAATAGACCCTTCGTCCATAACGTTGTACTTCGTGTAGATTTTGTGAAGCACGTCCTTGTAATTGCTACCGGAAAGCAATGCTTTCATTGCGTCTACTTCGGCTTTGCCGACAAGCATATGTTCGGTGCCCCCGTACTTGCGAGACACCCCGCCAACAAGCGGCCCCAGCAACTCCTCAAAAGGAGCGAGCGCCGCGCCGCCAACGGTAGCCGAACCAATTTTCCCAAACACGTTTAGCCCGCCAAGGATCATAAACCGCTGGAGCTTCAATAGCCCTTTGCCGGTTTTGACAAGCGCCTTACCCGCAGGGCTTAGCTTTTCAAACTTCGCATCCGCTTCAATCTTGTCCGCCTCTCGCGACGCCTTGGCTTTGGCCGCGTTCAACTTGTTTTTTAGGTCAAAGACCTTTGGATCATCCAAAACGTTAGCTGTCTTCGGCTTCTTCGGCCCAACAAAATCTAGCCGAGCTTGCAAATTGTCGATTCGTTTTTGTACTCGGTCGCGAGCCGTCATTGCGTTAAACGCCGCTTTTCGGTCTGCCGCGTCCTGGACGAGTTTTGTTTTAATGGCGCGAATCTTTTCTTTGAGCCTAACTGCTTCGGGGTCGGTCAACGTCTTGCCGGTCTTCGGTTTCTTTGGCCCGATCTTTTGCAACTGCGCCTCGAGCGATTCCAGTTCACGCGCTACCGCGTCCTTTTCGCCCGTTTGAGATCGAAGCAATCGGCGGGATTCTTCCCGCAGCCGTTGCAATTCCGATTTGGCCCGAGTCTCCGGCGTCTGCTTATACTTCCCGCCCAGCACGTCAATGATGTCTTGAGGCTTGATCCGAGACTTCTTCCCCGCTTCAGCGAGACTTGCATTAATGTCCGACGCCACCCGGTCCGCAATTTCGGCTACCGATAGCCCAACGTCTTTCGCGTGGAGCTTAACTAGTTCTACAACACCCGGAGCCATGTCCGCAAGTACGGTAGGGTCAATGTTTGCGCTGAGTCGCCCGCTGAACGTCTTGACAAGGTCCTTGGCTACTTCCTTCTTTCGAATGCGAATATCCGCCTGGTTCGCTTGCCGTCCTTCCGATCGCGTTGCTTGGCCCCGTCGAATCTGATCTACTTGCGCCTCCGCAATCGCTTCCGCTCGCTTCTTTTCGCTTTCGGCCAGTTTGCGTTGGGTTTCTTGGTGTTCGGTGATAGCTTTGTCGTGCGCCGCCCGAAGCGTCTCCAATTCGCTGTACATCTGCGCGTATTTGGTTCGCTCGGTATCGGTTAATGGGCGATCTGCTTTGGCTTCCATCTTGCCGACAAACTCAAGTGCCGAAGTTGAGTCAACAAGTGCCCCCGACTCATTGACCATAACTTGATGCATGATGCCCGCCCGGTGAAACTTTTCGTTGCCAACCCGCTTTTGCGCAAGGTCAATCGCTGCGATGTCCGCCGAAATGCGCTTGGCTTCGGGTGAGTTAATGTCGCGGACTTTGGTGTTTTTGAGAACGTTTTTGTGTTCGGTCGCCGCGCCCATTTCCTCTTCGGAAAGGATATGGCCGTTTTCTGAATTGGACCGGTTGACGGCATCCATCGTGCCCTTTGCGCCCAACTTGGCGTACGCTTCTTCGCCGATAGTCTTAGCGCCCTGCTTAGACAAACCGGGCTGACGTGGTTCGTTGTTGAGCGAGTGCCTAGGACCCGTGACTTGACTGCCCGTCTCCGTCTCCGAAGCCCTAACCCGCTTCTTGGGCGTAGTTGCCTCCCCCGCCTTAAGCTTGTCCCCGGTAACCACGGATTCCGTAGTGCCGGTGAGAGGGGTTGGTTTTGCCTTTTGAGTCGGGCTAGAGGTTTCAGTGCGGTTAACCGCCACTTCGCCGGACTTGCTGGGGTCAAAAAGCCCGATTGTCTTGTGCCCGTTTTCAATCGCCGAAACGCCTTCATACCCGTTCACTTTTGCGTATTTTACAAATTCAGGGGATTCCGCAATTCGAAAATCCCCTTCTTTGCCTAAAGCCTTTAATTCGTTTGGCGTCAATGCGTCAAACAAGTCATCAAAGTGGTTAGGGTCAAATTGGTCGTGGGCAAATTTGGAATCCAAAATCAAGACTCCAGGCTCATCTGGAGACTCAGCCCAAGGCCAATTTTTAATTGCGTGATCAATAAACCCTTTGTCGTTGCCGGACAGGATTTTAACCCCGTCGCGCTGATTGTATTTAATGATCCTCGGAGATTCGCCGATTGAGCGAGGCGAATGGATGTCTGCAAATCGGTTAGCAAACTCTTGGTCAGGAGTGAACCAAGTCAGTCCGCCGCGCCGCGACTTGCTTGAATCAAAACCTTCAAACGCAGACGTGGTCCCGTGGTAAAGAGTGTTGACCGAATCCGCAACCGGCTCTACGGGTCCAGTCGGTTGCTTCTTAGGCGCGTTCGGCTTTGCCTCTTGGGTTGGCGTCTCCGCTACCGGCTCATCAACCTTTCCGCCCGCTTTGGCCCAAATCTTGTTGAGGTGAGGCGCAACCTCATCCGCGTATTCGTCGCCACCTTCTTTTCGCAAGTGGTCTAGCCATTCCTTAGCTGAAGCCTTACCGTAAGCGACCCAGTTCTTCGCGTGGTCAATCAACGCTGCCATGAACTCAGGGTCTAACGGGACAAACGAACCGGCTTGACGACCACGGGCACGACGGGACGCGTTATCGCTTGCGGTCTTTACTTTTTTACCGGACTGTTCGAGGTTGGCTTTGGCTTGCTTTTTGGGCGTTGTTGGTTTTTCTTCACGTTGAATCCATTCAGTTGGGAAATATGACTCCTTTTTCCCGTCCCAAACAAGCGACATGTCCGCTTTGTTTCCGCCACGGTACTCAAACGTTTGCTCTAAACCGTTAAGTGGGTTTCGGACAATTACTTTATCTCCTTTTGATAGCGTAGGATCAAAGGAACTGCTAGACTCGGAAACGGTCGCTCGCTTAGCCGGGGCTGGAGTTGATTTAGACTTTTCAGCCAATCGATCAAACGCCATCAACCGCTCACGGACACTACCCGAATACGATTCCCCATCCTTAATTGCCTTCAGGGAATCCTGTACCCACTCAGGATGCGCGGCCATGAAATCCCATGATGGCGGGACGCCGTTAAGGTCTACCTTCGGGGCACCTTTCAGCACCCATTCATCCGATGCCCGCAACGCCTTCAAAACGAGTGACGGAGTGCGCTGATTGACCTTGATGAAGTTGGGTCTGCCGGGGGTCTTCGTCTTCCGAGCGTAAGTAGCAACCGCGCCTTCAAGGTTTTTCTCGAAAGTTCTTGCAGCCCGGATATCAAGAATCCGCGCGGCATCCTTGTACCCAGCCTTCTTAGCCATCCCATCCACGTCACCAACTTGCAATGCCGCATCAAGGTCTGCCAGCACTTTTTCGGAAAGGCCGGGAAACACTTCAGAGACGTGGGCGCGACCATATGGGGTCAAAATGAAGTGACGGACAAGCGAACCAGTGTGATCCGACCGAACCATGTGGGACCGCTGGTTGGGAAGGTAAGCCAAGTAAGTGTTACCATTTTTCTTAACCTTTTCAACTTGCTCCGCCTCCTGGCCTAAGTCGTTGTCGCCGCGATATGAATCATTAAGGGTTTCTAGCGTGTCCCATCGTTGCTTGTCAGTAAGCGATGACGCCCACACACCTTTCCCTACCGGCGCGGTATTGTCTTCCTCAATCTTAACTTTCTTTTTGGCTTGCTCTTTAGGCGTTTGTGAAGCGGACTCCGTCAACGCCGGTTGCCCATCCGCCTCCGCGCCCAACTCCGTCATCGAAATTTGCTTACCAACCGGATTGGCCTCTTTCTTTTTGGGCTTCGGTTGATCCGCCGACAGTTTGAGGTCTTCGGCCTTGGGCTTTTCAGGCGCAACGTCCAGCAACGAAGTCGGCGCTACTTCGCCGGGAACAAGTGCTGGAACGTCCAGTGATTCCCGTCCCGAATTCTGTCCTCGTTGGGGGAAGAGTTCTGCGAGCTTTCTTTCGGCTGCAGCGCGGGCGATGGGGAGAACCTTTGCGCGGGCTTTGGCAAGGGCTTCGTTGGTCGGGTTTTGGGCGTATTCATGGGCGGCATCTTCTAAGGCTTGGGCGGCTTCGCGGTCGGTTCCCAATGCTTTATGGGCAAACTCAGAGATTCGGGCGGCATTTGCTTGGGCATCGGAATCAACTACCGTTTCCCCGTGCGCTCGCCCTTTCAAAATAGCTTCGGACAGTCGTTTGTCCTGTAGCAACGAACGGACAACAGAGTCTTCGAGCTTAGCGGTTTCGGCAATGGCTAGCTCGGGGTCGAGAACGTCGTCAAACATCGACCCTTGATCGTTGCCGCTTCGCGCCTTCTCGGGCATTTTGCTGATGCGTTCGGCGAGTCGTCTGGCTTCGGATTCGGTTTTGATGATGCCTGGTTTATTTTTGGCTTCATTCATCGCCGCGATTTGGCGAACGCGATCCATTTCCACCGATCCAATGCCCGCGCCAACTTCTTCGGACACTTTGCCGTCCGCGACAAACTTTAATGCGTCGGGATGAAGCGAAGCGAGCGCCGAACCTTGACGGGCAAGAGTAGACCGGTTACTGACGCCGACCTTTTTTAGCCCCTCGGGAGTGTATTTGAGGTTTGATAAGGCGACGGCAATATCTAGCGGAGTTCCTTTCCCGTCCTTTAGGTTTTTGAGTACGCCTAAATCGCGAGCATCGTTAAAACTGACGCCATCGGACTCGCGGTAAACATGAACCGGCACGTCTTTTGCCTCGGCCCGAATTGCAAGTTCTCGTCTGTGATGCCCGTCGATAACGTAACGCTTGCCGTCTTTTGCTTCCCAAACACTGATTGACGGAGCGGCCTGGTCGTAAACGGAAGCGCCTTTAAGTTGGTCAGTGACCGCGTTTTCCTTGTCCGTGATCCCGTGACGCTTAAATTGCATCCCCTCTTTGACAAGAATGTCATTCGGGTTCATGCGCTCTTCAGTAAAGCGATTACCTTCGGCGCTGACCCCTTCCCTTGGTTGATTTTGCGAAACGTTAGGCGCAGGCTCCCCCGCCGCCTCAACCTTTTTAACCGGCCTTTTTGGAATGGGAATAGTAGGTGGCTCTACCGGCGCGGGGGCTTTCTTGGAATCAAGCGCTTTAGCGGAAACTTCGGCAAGGGATTTGGCTTTAAACTCTTCATCAAACGCTTTAAGGAATGCGTCGGTTCTAGCGTCACTTGTGCCGTACACCCGGTCAAAAATGGCTTTGACTTCTGCGTTTGCCGAGCCACCGCTCCACTTGGTGTAGATGTCTCGCATCCACCCCTTGATCGACTCAAAGAGTTGCGCCATCTTGGAGTCTGGCGCTTTACCCGTCCTGAAGTAATTCTCGAGGTGTCTAGCAAACCGCTCGTGGCCCTTGACGTCGGCCGAGTCGCCGTAAAGCTTGCGAATCAGGTCGGAGTTTTCGCCTTGGAGGAGAATTTCCTTAAGCGCGTGCCCATTCTCATGAATAATGCTTGAAATGTCAGCATTGCCCTTGATGAGGGTTATCTCGTTGGTGACGCGGTCGTAGAGGCCCTTTAGTCCTTGTTTTCCTGACTGGAAAAGTCGTCGAACGGAATCCTGCCCAGAGAGAGAAGGTGTCCTAGCACTGACATCGGCGGCGAGTCTTGTTGCGGCGGCATCGTAGGCTCGTCTGTCAACGGCTGGGTTGTCAATCCAAGGGCTGTCGGTGTGTTGGGTCCGCTTGAACCCTTTGGGGACGACTTCTTCATCAATTGCTTGCTTGAACTCATTGAGTGCCTTTTGGTCGAGTATAGCGTGTTTGCCGTTCGCCAGTGGAATACCGTGACGGATTTTGCCGTCAACGTCCACAAACGCCGTTGCGCCAAACAGTCGGTCCTCATACCTTCCCTCGGGGACGGCACTCTTGCTCCCAATCGCATTCCTGTCAAGAATAATGTTCTGCGAGACGTGGGACACCTCTTGGTCCGACCTCTTGACCCAAGTTTCCCAGTGCCACCTGCCCATGCCGGGGAACTGCTTTACGATTAAGTCGCGGTATGCGCGAGCCACATTGGGCGAGAGCGACCGCTCAACTCCCTCGTAAAAGGCGGCACCCGGGAGTCCGCTCCCAAGTCCCTGAATTTCTGCCTGACTGTATGGGAGGACGCCCGACTGCCCACCGACACTCCTTTGGGGAAATGCGTCGTTGAACCTGACCCTGTCGAATGGGATGCCGTCCGTCTTGCCTGTAATCAGACCGAGGAGGTCAAGAACCTTGTTGTCAATGCCAACAGAGATGCCCAAGGATTGGAATACGCGCCTCGTCTCCTTGGCTGACCCCGGGTTTGCCATGACTTCGTGCCACGCCTCCCCGAGTGTCCTCCCCTTGAGGGGTCCGCCGGCCACTTTCTGGTTGACTTTGGCAAGGAATGTTTTACCAAAACTGTTGGCGTTTGATGTGGCGCCTGCCCCTTCCGTGCCGGAAAGAGTCTGCTTGACCCACGTCAAGTAATTGTTTAGGTTAAACTTGCCCTTAAATGCGTCATCAATGAACTGGCCCACGCCGCCCTTCTCCATCAATAGGAAGGCTGTCTCATGCGGTTTGGGTGATGCTCGCCTAGACAGGATTCCCCAGAGTAAGTACTCTGCCGACTGCTGGGGGCTGACCGCGCCCTTGTCGTAGGAGTCTCTTGCAACCCTAGCCGCCGCCAGTCCCTTGTTGGTAAGGTCCCGCTGGGATGGGGATATTCCCTCCAAGTCCTTGGTCACAAAGTCAGCATCGTTGGCGTACCGAACGAGTTGGTTTGGCGTGTTTGGAATGTTTCGGCCCTTTATCGTCCCCTGAACGTCCTCAAGGAAACTCTGCCAAGTCTCGGCAGATGCAAATGGGTTGGGGTGTTTGGCCTCAATCTCGTCAAGCATTCCGCCAGTATCGTAGCCAGACTTTGGCCCAACGCCCTTTGGAAGGATGGCCTTTGCAGTGCGGGGGGCTGGGATAAGTATCTGGTCGTCAAATTCAAACGCTTGCTTCAGTTTGCCGGTTGGGTCTACGTCATTTAACGCGGACGCGACAACAGAAGGTACGTCTAACCCTAACCGCTCCGCTTCCCGAGCTGTTTTGTAAGCGACAAATCCTGCCGCTCTTGCCTGGTCTTCGCCCATGCCAATGCCCATAGCCGCTTTGTAGGTTGAGTTACCGTAAAAGTTCGGAGTGCCCTTAGCTTGCGCAGACGCCCTTGTGCGGGTGCCGCCGGTCACGTTGTTCGGGTCCGTCTCCGAAGCCCTAACCCGCTTCTTGGGCGTAGTCGCCTCCCCCGCCTTAATTTTGTCCCCGGTAACCACGGATTCCGTAGTGCCGGTGAGAGGGGTGGGCTTTGCGGGCTTAGGTGTCTCCGCTACCGTTTCTTTGGGGGTAGCGGTTTGCTCTGCCAAGAGATTCTTGATGGCGACCGCGCCGTCAATATCTGCGTTGCGGCTCTCCGCCAACTTGCGGACTACCGCGCCATTTTTGTCTATGGCAAAAACTTTCTGGGTTTCTCCGGGGACAAGCACGACTGAATCAGCCCCCAACTTGTCAAGCACCTTGCGGTTCACGTTAGTTATTGCGTACCCGGTCGTTCCGCCTGTTTCAGGGTCGTTTACATAAACCTTTTTGGACGTATTTAGCTTAAGCCTGTCCGAGCTTAACGCTGCGGATGGGTTAAACCCTTGGACTCCCTTTGGCGCAACTGGAGCGGGATTGTACTTTCTGGCTAAGTCGGGATATTTGGCAAGTTCCTCTGGGGACAATACTGAGCCTGCCTCAAGTTTAATTTCTGCGATCTGCCGCTCTGCGTCATCTGCCGCCTTTTTAATTTTCTCAAGAAGTTCAGGCTCTTTGCCTTGAGCAAGTTTTGCGCGCAGATTATCAGCCGCTCGTCGCATGAGGTCTGGCTTATCAGCCTCAGATATGCCCCTAACAAGTTTAGGCTGTCCATCAACGGTTATCCATGAATCATTAAAGGGTTTGTTATAAAGCCCTCTAGCTAACTCGTCGGCCCGCTTCACAATCGCGTCATTTAACACCTCGGACCCACCAAGCTTCTCCCACGGCTCTTTAAGCTTGGCTTCTGCGGGCTTCGCCGTCTTTTTAGGTGTTTCGGCAGGGGTGGCCGGTTTCGCGGGCTGTGCGGCCTCTACGGGGGCAGCGGTGCCTCGTTTCCGTTGTTCCGCCAATAGCTTTTCAAAATCGGCGGCGATTTGAGCGTGTTGTGGGGCTGCGGGCCTTAAATGGTTTTTAATGAATGCTTTTTTTGTTCCATCAAAAGCAAGCTGCTGAGTGTTAATTGCCGACGCAAGTTGCTCATCGGTTAATTTGGATGGGTCATCTAATGCCTTTTTATGGGACGCAATATTCTCTTTAGATTGCCGGTCTGCTATTTGATCTTGACGCTGACGTTCTGCTTTACTTAAAGCAATACGCTCTTGGTCTGAAAGATTGTTGGCCTCAAAGAAATCAAATCCAGATTTTCCTTGAGCTTTCCATTCTATAAATTTAGCAAGAAGCTCAGGGTTGGCGGAATCTGCTTGCCGATTGTTTCTTTCGTCTAGTGCTGATTGATGTCGGGCCTGAAGGGAGTCTAAAACCGTTGGATCATTTTCAATGTCCATCTGGTCCCATGTATGTTTTATTTCAGCCTCCAACTCTTCGTTGGACATTAACTTGCGATCAGTTTCTTTGGTTTTAGGCGTAGACCCTTTTGGTTCTTTATTGCTTCCCGGTTGCGGGTTTGTCGCTTCAATAGCAGTAGCCGGTGCATTTTGATCTAATAAAACGTGATCGGCCCACGGCGTGTTTCTGTAGGCGTCTGCCTTGGTTTTATGCCAGGTCTTGCCACCGTCAATGGAGTGCGTGACAATATTACTTGAACCCTTACTGCCCAGCATAGGCTGACCTTTTACCGTCTTGGTTAGAACTGTGTATTTGTCCCCAAGGTGGCTAAATACCGATTGGGTTACCGTTTCTTTTGAATTTGACTTTGGCGCAGTAGACGGCTCGAGTTGGGCGGATGGTTGAACAGTGGAAGTTTGCTTAGGTCTGACGGTAGATTCCGTTGTCGGTTTTGGCGTAACGGTTGCCCCACGAGACTGCCCAAGAATGGGCGCGGGGCGTTCGGTGCCC
>Ga0209084_1002443_pt1 | contig 14364 bp, 14 predicted proteins | sample C_130820_MF_Meta_FD_187309 | JGI IMG/M metagenome (GOLD analysis project Ga0209084, IMG submission 187309) | Freshwater microbial communities from Lake Croche, Canada to study carbon cycling - C_130820_MF_MetaG (SPAdes) (version 2) | ecosystem: Environmental > Aquatic > Freshwater > Lake... | reverse complement strand
GAATGGTTCCAGTGAACATGAATTGTTAATAGAGGCAACTACTTTATTCAAAGCAGGAAAGATCCTTGAAGGTCGTCAGCAATTAATGCAATATATTGCGTTGTATCCAACACGTGTAGAAGATACATATCGTTGGATGTATGAGAACTTAGACTTATGGGGTAGAGATCAAGAAAAGAAAGATGCAAGTATCATTATTATTCGTAATGGTCTAGCAAATCTGCCATTAGTAGGAATACCAGAGATTTCAATGGCAGCAACATTAGTGGAGTTGACAAGTTGAGATATTTATTAATTACCTTTATGAGGAAACCAGGTGGACAAATTGATGAAATGGTTGCTGTTTCAAAAAAGATGAAGGCTAGTGACCTACAAACCTGTAATGTGATTATTGATTATGGTACAAAAAAAGTTGAGAAGTGTATTATTGAGGGAAAGAAAGTTGATACTGATTTTGAAAAAATGAATGAGTATTATAAACAGGTCTATCCTAAATTGATTATGCAATTAGAAAGAGAAGCGGCTATAACTGTAAAAGAAAACGGGGCCTGAGCCCCGTTTTTTATGAGTACAATTTTAAAACATGTTCAATGATGCGATGACGTTGTATATCACGAACATCAAACTTGCAAGATTGCAAACCAGGAATCACCCCCTTTCCATTTTCTAATTTATTTAATAAGTCTAACAGACCGTTATCCGGTGTACGTCTATCTGTTTGTTCCACGTCTCCTGTTATGACAATTTTACTTCCTATTCCTATCCGTGTCATTATCATTTTCAGTTGACTTGGTGTAGCGTTTTGAGCCTCGTCTAGTACCACCCAACTATTCTTAAAGTTTCTACCTCTGCAGAATGCTAATGGGGCAATTTCAATGACTTGTTCTTCAATCATCGCCGCAATATCTTTAGTTGAATAATACTCACGTAAAACATCTAACAGGGGTCTTGTCCAAGGTTCCATCTTTTGATTGATATCTCCTGGTAAGAAACCATGCTTTTCATCATCCACTCCTACTGCTGGTCTAGTAAGAATGATTCTGTCACAAATTCCCGTTTTCATGGCTTTAATTGCGGCTTGCATTGCTAAATAAGTCTTACCCGTCCCTGCAGGTCCCGAAACCACGACTATATCTGTCTTATCATCAAGTAAGGCTAAAATGTATTTTTCTTGATTAATGGATTTGGGAATGAGTTCTAAAGGTCTTGAGCTTACCCTCGTTTTTTGCTGTGCTTGTTTAAAGTCTATCGTATTTTCATTTGTGTAGAATGTTTTTTCTGATTTTTTGCTGTGTGAGAACCGTGTGTCTGTATTTCGTAATTCGCTAGTTTTTCTCTTGCTCAAGTGTATCTCCTTATAAAGAGCCTGAATACTAATAAAAGCATTCAAAGTTATTTAAGAGTCTCTATCTTGTTGAAAGTAGCATACTTTTTGACTGATAAACTATGATAAATATTAGGCTAAGTTTACTTTTTTCAAATCTTATAAAGATTCACCCAATGATAAATACTACTATGAGAGATGTAGCCGACAATTTTTTTGATGATATTGATTATGTCAGTATTGTAAGCACTGTCAAAGGTATTTTTACCAGCGATGGTTCAATGTCCATACTCCTAGACTTTGAAAGAGTCCTAGATGATGTGAACTTATACGCATTCAGGAACTGGGAACTAGGTGAATTAGTTCAAGGACCAACTGTTAAGCGTTATTCAATATCCTGTATGTTTATGTGGCCTTATAAATTAATGCCTGATCCAATGGGAACTAAAAGATTAATGAAACTTGGTGGTAAAATTCAATGGAAAAAATCCAGAATTCGTGTACCAGTTGAAGTAAGAGATTATGACGATTTTGATCCAGGAACAAGATATCCTAAGATGCAATGGAAATCTATATGGTTAGTTAACATTGAATTACCTAAGAATGTCATGGATGATATTAAAGAAGGTTCTATTGACTTAGCAGGACAAAATATTGACCTAGAAGAACTTGATAATTCATATAACGAAGATATGGAAAAAGAAGATATTGATGGAACTGAAGATGGTGGTCAAAATCAACAACAAACTCCTGAAATGGGCGGCAATACTGATGCTAATGCCCCAATGTCCAACGCAACATTATAATTATGAATAATATTCTTAATGAAGGTTTAGATTATCACGATATGAATGGTCAACTAGTACCCGAAATATCTGTGGATGAATATTCAGCAAACATGGGAAAGAACAGCGATGTAATAACTATTGCATTTACTGTTAAAAGTAAAGATGTCGGTGAAGATTTAAGTGATTGGTTTGAAGGTGGATATGATTGGGTATTAGATGCAGAAGTTAGTGAGGGAGAAGTTAGTCCCGGTAAGTATCTAGTATTTGTAGAAATAAGCCGTCGTTCAACTGCACCTGAACGTATAGTTGAAATGTTAAAAGATTTAAAAACATTAACTGATTTGTCATTAGATGAATGGACTGTTATAGTTGATAATGAAGAATATAAAGCAGATGAAGATGTTTTAAAATATGTAATAATTCTTTCTCCTGGTAAGTATCGCATAGAAGAAGAAAATGAAGAAGAAATAAATGAAATGCGTGAACTATCAGGTTTAGAACCAATAAAGATGTTTACAGAACAGGACGAGGAAATCAAATCATTTAAAGCAATGGCAGGATTATAACATGGCAACAATATTAGCAAAAAAATCAGGGCCACAGGATAATGCAATAGCAACGGACGATGAGCACCATGAGGCATTAGCAAGTGATCCCGCAATAAATGCGTTTCCGCAAGGTTCAACATTTGGAGGTGAAAATGCATCATTCGGCACATCAACAATCAATTCAACATTTGGCTCTCCGTCAACAGGAGGATTCGGTTCAACCAGTTCGTTTGGTGCACCAGCAGCAACAAACAGCTTCGGCGCCCAACCATTGGGTGGAGGCATTGGTAGCAGTGCAGTCTTTGGAGCGCCAACGTTTGGATCTACATCATCAGGATCAACTCAAATGACATCACAAAATCAATCAGAACTAATAAAGAATACAGGTGGCGCAATACAAGAAGGCGCAGAATCTACGGTTAAGTTAGACAAAGATTCAACTGATTGGATCAATAAGAAAATGCGACCTATGATGGGTTGGATTTATATGTTGACTTGTACTTGTGACTTTGTTATCTTCCCAATATTATGGTCAGTATTACAAGCAGTAAGTCATGGTCAGGTAACAAATCAATGGCAACCATTAACATTACAAGGCGCAGGTTTATACCACATTGCAATGGGTGCAGTTTTAGGTATTGCGGCTTACGGTCGCACAAAAGAAAAGGTTGCAGGAGTAGCCTAATAAGGAAAATATAATATGAAATATATCAAAACATTACTTACATCATTTATACTTGCAGTAGCCTCAGTAGTGGTTTATGCTCAAAGTCAAACACCAATCAATATTACAGGAGTTACTGTTCAAGGTAGTCCAGCACAGTTTACTAGTTATAGTGGATTGAATGCTACATTTACTTTTCAAACACAAAATACATTAAACAGTCTATTTTGTAACAGCGGTGCAGGAGATGTGTGTACTTTACCTACAGCAACAGCCGGTGTAAATGCATATCCAGTAGCTAATACTCGCTGGGGAACATACAAACTTAATAATCCTAATGCAGGTTCTTGTTCCCCATCAATTACATTTGGTGGTAGCCAATACTGCTTGTTAGAATTTCACTTTCACGGTCCAGCAGAACATTGGGTAAATAATTCAGTTACTGATTTAGAAGTACACTTTGTTTATTTTAAATTAGCCGATTTTACCGGTCCTTATGGATTATGTAACGCAGATAGTTTGTTAGTATTAGGTCAACGCATGGTAGGAAATGGTAATACTGCAAACGCAGCTTGGACCGGTGTGTTTAATGCAATACCGGCTGCCAATGCTAGTGGTGCAAATTCAGGTAGTACTGTGAGTTTCAACATTGCATCAATGATGGGCATGGCCAACTTCAACACAGCACCAAGTTACAGATACAGTGGTGGATTAACTGCACCGATATCTATTGGAACTTTGGGTCCTAATAGTACATGTGTCGCAACTACTAATCCAAACAACAGTCGTCCATGGTGGGGCAATCCACAGAATCAACTAACTCAACAAGCATATCCACAAATTGTTTCTTGGGTATTGTTTAGACAACCAATTACTTTGTCTGTAGCGCAAGTACAACAATTTAAAACAGTTTTCCCTGACGGAAATGCTCGTGCTGTACAACCACAAGGCGCTACAGTTTATTTTGCTAATCCTAACTAAATATTTTTTTAATAAGAGTTGAAGATAAATCTTATAAATATTGACAGGTAGCAAATAAATGTGCTACAATCAAATTTATGAACGACCATTATAAAACCCTAGGGGTAGATAAAAACGCTAGCCCTGATGACATTAAAAAAGCATATCGCAAACTAGCAGGTAAACATCACCCGGACAAGGGTGGTGATACTGCCAAATTTCAACAAGTTGAAGAAGCATATCGCACATTAAGCGATCCAACAACAAAACAACAATACGATAATCCAAATCCATTTGGTCAAGGTGCTCAACCACAAGGCTTTCATTTCAATATGCAAAATGGCATGTTTAATTTTGAAGAAGTATTTGGACATATGTTTAGAGGTCAACCAAATAATCAACAAAGGTTTCAGCAAACATATAGAACTACAGTATATGTAACATTGGAACAAAGTTATAGTGGAGGTGTTCAAAATCTTAAATTACAAACACCCACTGATTCACACATTATAAACATTCAAATACCTAAAGGTATTAATAATGGTGGACAAATGAGGTATGACAACATAGTACCTAATGCAAATCTAATAGTAGAATTTAGAGTGCAGGAACATTTAAAATATGATAGAAAAGGAGATGATTTATATTATACCCATTCTATTTCAGTACTTGATTTAATTGTAGGTACTACTATAAAATTTACAACACTTTCGGGCAAAGAACTTGAAGTTAAAATTCCACCTAAAACACAACCCGCTACACAAATGCGAATCCCTGCAGAAGGAATGCCTATTGCAGGATCAAATAGTTACGGAGACCAAATAATCTTGCTAAGAGCAATTATTCCAGATATAATTGATGACGAAATAACACAAAGCATTTTGCGTTCTAAGTCACGTTAAATACCATAAAGGAAATTATGACCAACTCTCCCGAAATTGAAAGCATCATTGAACAGGCTGTTAGTTTTGCTAAAGAGCGCAAGCACCAATATTGTACAGTTGAACATGTATTATTAGCATTGGTAACTTTTACCCCATTTAAAAAATGTTTAGATAGTTTTAATGCTGATACTGATATGCTGGTACAGGAAATTTCTGCATATTTAGATAGTCTAAGTGCAATTCAATCTAAAAATCCTGATGTACAACCACGTAGGACAAATAGTTTAGAACGTGTAATGAATCGTTCAGTAACACAGGTTTTATTTACGGGTCGTAGACAAGTAACAACAATTGATTTATATCTAAGTATTGCGGCAGAAGGCAATAGCCATGCACATTATTTCTTATTAAAATACGGTATCAACAAACAAGAGTTTGTTAATCATTGGCAAAAAGTATATAAAGGTAGCGAACATACACATAAACTATCTGAAAGCCAAGCAGATGAAATTTTAGAAGAATATACAACTAATCTAACTGCACTTGCACGTGGTGGAAAACTTGAACCATTAATTGGTCGTAGTAAAGAATTAGATGATATTGTTAATGTACTTGCTAAACGATTTAAAGCAAATGTATTGATGGTAGGTGATCCGGGAGTTGGTAAAACTGCTATTGCTGAGGGTCTTGCATCTATGATTGTTAATGGGACAGCACCGGACTTTATTAAAGACCATGAACTATATTCATTAGAAGTTGCTGGATTATTAGCCGGTAGTAAATATCGCGGTGACTTTGAAGAAAAAGTAAAAGAAGTTATGGAAGCACTTATTACTAAAAAGAAATCAATTCTCTTTATTGATGAGGCACATACTATGAAAGGTTCAGGTAGTGCAAGTAACGGTAGTGTAGATTTTGCTAATATGATTAAGCCTGCAATTACTAAAGGTAATTTAAAAGTTATTGCAAGTACAACTTGGGAAGAATATTACGAAAGTTTTGAGAAGGATCGTGCATTGATGCGTAGATTCTATCGTGTAAGTATTGATGAACCGAGTACTGAATCTACAATCAGGATTCTATCAGGATTAAGTCCTAGATTAAATGACTTCCATGAAGTAGTAATATCAGAAGAGGCAATAAAATCCGCAGTTGAAACAGCAGGTCGTTATATTCATGACCGAAAGAATCCTGATAAGAGTATTGACTTATTAGATGCAGCATGTGCAAGAGAACGTGTTGACGGTAATAAGGGTGTAACTATTACCAAAGATATGATTTATCATCAAGTAGAACGTTTTACTGGTGTACCTGCTGACAAATTGAATGGTGATAGTTTTGATAGAATTAACACACTTGAAGTTAATGTGAAGGGTAAACTATACGGGCAAGATGAAACGGTAGATAAAATACTTGAGAGAATTTATGTTAGTTTTGCTGGTATCAGCAATGAAAGCAAACCACAAGGAAGTTTCATATTCTTAGGCCCAACAGGTACAGGTAAAACTGAACTTGCAAAGTTATTAAGTAAAAATCTTGATATGCCATTACTCAAATATGATATGAGTGAATATGGAGAAAAACATAGCGTGTCCAGTTTGATCGGACCCCCTCCTGGTTATGTTGGATTCGGTGATAGTCAAGTTTCGGGTGGTAGATTGATAAATGACTTAAGCAAGAATCCACATTCAATATTATTATTTGATGAAGTTGAAAAGGCTCATCCTGATATCTTTAATATTTTCCTACAGATGTTAGATGAGGGAAGAATTACAGGCTCAAATGGTAAAGAAGTAAATTGTAAAAACTGTATTATCATTATGACTAGTAACTTAGGTTCAAGTGATAGTGAGAAACATAATATTGGATTCGGATCACAAGAAAAGTCAGGTGAAGATGATAAAGCACTTAAAGAGTTTTTTAAGCCAGAATTTAGAAATCGTGTTGATTTAATTTGTAAATTTAAAAAGTTAGATTTACTTGCTATTAAGAAGATTGTGGTTAAATTCACTGAAGAACTTAAAACTTCATTATTAGACAAATATAATATTACAATGAATCTGTCAGAAGAGGCAATTGAATTACTAGCAGAAAAGGGATATGATAACAAAATGGGAGCAAGACCATTAAGTCGCAAGATTGATGAGTTAGTTCGTGTTCCGTTAAGTAAAAAGATTTTGTTTGAACGCATTAAAAATGCTAACATTATGGTAAGAACTAATAATGATGAAATCTCATTTGAAGTTGTACAAAAATTAAATGCGAAAGTAGGAGAAGATGGGATTATTGAAATCGGTTAATGACGTTCCTGGTGTTGATTTCTATGAATATAGAGATCAGGAATACTATAACAAATATTTGTATCGTGCCTCGTTTCATTTAATAGGACTTAGATATACTTGGTGGGCAGAATCAATTGATGATATTGCAGAAAGACTAGATCCCAACAGTAGAATGGCACCTCATTCTCAAACTGAACGAGATTCATTAAGTAAAAATCTTGACAAATTAGATGCATATTTAATCTGGAGAAATAAGTATTCACCTAAAAAGCAAAAGAATAAAGATATTACTGTGCGAATTGAATTTAATAGTTGTTCTGTTTTTAGTAATGATTTACAGTTATTGCATACTTTAGACCAATTACATCCTGATATAGTTGTTCAATATACTACGGTTCAGAAATCTCAATTTTCTGGAATTAAATATTTTGCACGTGATCCTAAACACAAATATAGGATCTATTTAAAATCTAAACGAGTTCCGGAAAATTTCATTGATGAATTAAAAGACCTATTTACTAAAGTCAAAAACTTGTATCCTAGTCCTGCATTACGTTCATGGGTTACTCCTATAAGTCTACGAACTTCTTATTGGAAATATAGGTATACTAGTTCCGCTCACTTTATTGACTATGATGATGAGTCTACCCTCAGTTATCTTGCAATAATGCACGGGGAAATGCTTGGAAAAAAGTATAAATTAGAAAAACGACCTCAACCTATCTAAAATGATAAATACTCTAATTAATGGAGTATATTTCATGGCAAAGATTGTAGAGGACGTATTAGTCGTTAAATTCAGCAAAATCGTTAAAGATTCAGACACCGACAATGGTGGACTTATCGGATCTGACGTACAAGCAGCATTAGAACAAGTGGCACAAGAACTTGTTGGCGAGGGTGTAGTCGTTGAGGTCGTGAGAGCATAATGAGTCAAACTACTACTTTAATACTTTTACCACAAACTACGTGGGGAGGAAACTATTATCCACAAATTACTTCATATGACGTAATTGGTGATAAAAGACCGGCTGCCTCATATTTCTTAGGTAATAAGGATTTACAAACTGTAAATATAAACCTAGCAGGTGTAACTGGAAATATTTTTATACAAGCAACATTGGCAACGGATCCTGATGAGATTGATTGGTTTGATGTATATGAGTTAGTTGCAAATGCAGCTGCTCCGGCAAATTCTCAAGCCAACATAAATGCATATCTTAATCAAGCGGTTAATATTAATGGTAATTTTGTTTGGATGAGAGCAGAAGTTAAAGACTTCCAAGCAGGTATTGTTCAATACGTTAAATTGAGTTATTAAAATGAATTCAGAATTATTTAGAAAATACATTGATATCATCAATGAGAACACTATTGATATAAACCAAATTGCTAGTCAACTTGAGTTTTTACCCACTAGGAAAAAAATATTAAAATATAATTTTATTCCTCCCGGCACACCAATGACTCGTATGTCGTATAGATTATCTGACCAAGACGGTGAATTGATCAAAACAATAACTTCTACCGACACAGCAGACAATCCTGAAACAAAGAATGTAACCTTAAAGGGAGATGTAGTAATGAGTGGCCCAAGTGGTGAAAATTATGTTGTAAAGGCTGCAAAATTTGGAAAACTATATGATGGGAATGTAGGTGGTATAGTATACCCCGAGCAGAGTCCTAGAATGGTTGCATTATATACAGGTCAACAACCAGTTCAATTCACAGCACCCTGGAATGAATCAATGGTCTTGAAGCCCGGTGATTATTTAGTTAAAGATGGAGATGCTGGTTATTATCGTGTGGCAAAAGTAGAATACGAACAAACATACAATCCACCCGGAAAATAATAATGAAAATAAGTCAAATTTTGATAGAAAATAAAAAACTAATGGAAGGTGGAAATCTTTCTATTGGATCACATGAAGCACAACATTTAGATTTGAAAGTTACAAATCGTGGGTACATGGTTCCTAAATTAAATGAGTTATTAAATTCTATCAACATGGCTTATACTAAAATGTATAAAGAACCATTATGGAGTCCTCAACTATTAGCAAGTGGAGAATTCTTAAGTGGAAGTTCACTGCATTTCTTCAATGTCAAAGGTATTGACGATGAGACTTTTATTGATAAAAAGCCAATTGTCGGTGACATTGATACAATGGTTAATAAAGAAAAAGAATCTAACTTACAACAATTATTAACTGCGTATACAAATAAGAAATTAGGACCATCAGTATTTTTAGGATTTCAACGTGGTAATGAACAGTTCTCTGGTTTATTTGAATTGAAGGATCCTCCTGTTAAAATACAAATTGATTTTGAGTTTGTACAATTTGCAGATGGTAAACCAACTGATTGGGCACGGTTCAGTCATTCTAGTTCATGGGAAGATTTACAAGCAGGTGTTAAGGGTGTATTTCATAAGTGGTTGATTCAAGCATTTACTTCTTTAACAAAACAAAACTTCATCTTACGTAAATTAAAGGGTCGTGGTAAATTACGTCAAGAGGTTGACGAACCTATGACCGACAATATGTTTAGTTTCGCTGTGTCTAGTAAAGAAGGCGGAGGACTACGTGCTAAGTATGAACCAGTTATGGATGGTAATAAACCTCTTATGATAGATGGATTACCTGTAATGCGTGAAGCACCTAAAGAAGGATATCAGCAAGATATAGGTAAAATTTTCTCATCTGTTTTAGGAAAACGATTAAGTCCTAAACAGGCACAAGCATTAAAACAAAAATTCTGGTCATTCACTGGTTTATTGGAAGTAATGAATACGTTATTAACTACAGAAGAAAAACAAAATGTATTGAATGACTTCTTAGAAAGGTCAATTGGACCTGGTGCTCAGGGTATGTATAAGAATAACCCTGACCAAGATATTACTGAAAAAACGTTGGCTATCAATACAATGTTAAAAGCATTGAATTTGAAGCCTCCCAGAAACTTAAAACAAATACTTGATGCATATCGTAAAGCATATAAGATGACCGGCACCGATGAAGGTGTTGAGAGTAGAAAAGAAACAGTTAAAACTATGGCAAAGCGTACATTAGATGAAGCCAAAGGGCCTGACTACAAACGACAAGGTATTCAACATATATACAACCCTGGTAGTACTGTTGAAATGAAAGATTTAGACTTTATTGATTTCTGTAAAGAAATTGCACAGGATGGTGGCAAACTTCAAGGTGTTCCAATCAACTTGAAGGTTGATGGTGCTGGTATACGATTCGGAAAAGATGAACAAGGTCGCCCATTCTTTATGACAAGTCGTGTTACTAACCCAATGTATCTTGACAACTATGGTGATTTTGAAGCATATGGTCGTAGTCAAGGTCAAAGTGAAGAACGTTTGAACTTCACAAAAAACTATGATGAAGCACTAAAGTTAATATTAACTAGTGACTTTATGAAAGATATTCCACCTGATACGATTGTGCAAGCAGAAATGCTATACAATCCAATGGCGAAGCAAACAGACAGTGGTCTTGAGTTCGTCAACATTGCATATGATCCTAATAAATTAGGTTCTATGATGACATTGGTTCCCATTAGTGTTAAAGAGTTCAGTACAGGTAAACCAAAAGAAAATGCAGATACAATTAAAAATGCATTAATCAAAGATAGTACTAAAGAAATTAAATTAATTAATAATACATTACAAAATAACGGTATTGATGTAAGTAAGATAGTTAATCCAATTGTTAAGAATGAAGATGCATTAACTCAAGCAGTAAGATCCCGTGGTGATAATCCTGATAAACAAAAAGCAAATATAATATTAACTAAAGCAAGACAAGCATTAAGTAAGGCAATTATTAATGGACCACTTGAAGGCAAAGATCAATTAGGTGATACTATTGAAGGTCTTGTTATTAATATGCCAAGTGGAAGATTAGCAAAAGTAACAAGTCCGGATATGCAGGAAAAGATGGCTGCTAAGTTAGTTGCTAATAAAAAACCAACAACAGGTGGTAATCGTGTTAAGCCTGCTGTTGTTACTGTAGGTTCGTTTGCTGGTCATAAAGGTCATCAACAATTAATTGACCAAACAATAGCCACAGCAAAACAATTAGGCGGTGATCCTTATATCTTTGTTAGTCCTGTAACTGGTACTGATGATCCTATTCCACCTGTTGATAAGGTAAAAACATTACAAGCATTATATCCTCAATACGCAAACAATATTCAAGTTTGGGATATAAAAGGTTCTCCAATGAAGAAGATTGAGAAAGAACTTGTTTTACCAGCAAATAGCCCATACAACAAAATTGTATTGTTAGTAGGAGCTGACCGTGTTGTTGGTATGAAAAATTGGATGGGTAACTTAGAACAACGAATGAAAGATCCAAAAGCAATTGCAAAGTACGGTGGAACACAAAATCAAGTTGAATTTCAAACAATTGGCACAGAACGTGACCCAACTAAAGGTGGAACTGGAATAAGTTTTACACAATTACGAAATAAATTAAAAGACCCTAATGCAAGTGAACAAGATAAATTAAACTATTGGTCACAGGCATATGATGTAAATAAGTTGGGTATAAATTGGATAAAGCATCTTATGAATGTAACTGAAAAAAATATGGAAGATCAACCACAATCTATAAAAGAATATATTGATAGAATCAAACCTTTATTACCCAATGCTACACCTGAACAAAAGATTAGAATCTATAAGCAATTAAGTGAGGCTAAACGAAAACTTGAAGAAGATGCAACTATTGAACGTAAAGAAAGTTATCGTGGACGTACTACACCTGATATTGAATATATTGTAAAAAACAATGATGGTAAAATTGTTAGAACATGTAAGACTAAAAAAGAAGCCAAAATGTGGCTCGATATGGAAACTTTAAGCAAAGAAGAAATGTTTAAAAAGTATCCTAAATTAAGAGTTAATGAAAACATAGATTATTTGGAAGAAAAATAAAATATTTCAACCCCTCGTACATAGTGTAAATAATTATATCTTAACACGAGGAATTTATGGCAAAAGTAAAGAAACCAGAAGTCAAAGCGGTCCCCGCTAAAAAAGTAGCAACTAAGAAAGTTGCAACTAAACCAGAAACAAAAGCACCGGTAAAAACAACTCCTAAGGCAACTGCTAAGGCAACTCCTAAAGCATCGGCTAAAACAACTAAAGCAGTACCCGCTCCTAAAAAGAAAGCAACTGCTAACGCTGCTGCTAAGGCTGCACCAGCAATAGCAACTATTGAAACAACACCGGCAACAAAAGAATTGCCACCAGGTGCAGTTCAAGTAAATGTTGATTATCTACGTACTACTAGAGTACATATTGCAATGCCATGTTATGGTGGTATGTTGACTGAAAGTACTTTCATGTCATTTATCAAGTGGGCTAATACTGCCCGTCAACTTGGTATTGATTGGACATTAGAAACAATGGTAAATGAGTCATTGATTTCACGTGCCCGTAATACATTAACTGCTAAGTTTTTGTTACAAGAAGGTGCAACACACTTATTCTTTGTTGATGCAGATATTGGTTGGGAACCATGGCACTTGTTAGTATTATTGAACCATGACAAAGATGTTATTGGTGGATTATATCCAATGAAGACTATGCCAATCAAGTGGGTAGTTAATGGATTTGAAGGTGCTGAAGAAGGTCCAGATGGATTACAAGAAGTAAGTAAAGCAGGTACAGGATTCTTATTAATGAAGAAACATGTATTTGAGAAAATGAAGACTCATCCAGCAGTAAAACAATATAAAAATGATATTGGATTAGATCCTAAATATGATGCACACTTAAAGACATATTTTGATACAGCAGTTCGTCAGAACCGTTACTATTCAGAAGATTGGACTTTCTGTGAAAACTGGCGTGATATCGGTGGTAAGATATATGTTGACAAACGTGTACTATTACGTCATTCAGGAAGTTACGTATTCTGTATGGAAAATCAAGAGCATCTACTAAAAACAGTAGGTCAAATGGCAATTGAGAACTTGACGAAAAAAGGTGTTAAGTTAGTAGATAGTACAGGTAAAGAGATAACAAGTCTCACATAAATAAAAAAGCCCCGTAAGGGGCTTTTTTATTAACTATTATATAAATACTGTTATGAGTTGGTTCAGACATAGACCCCCAAAACATCCACCGCACGAGCCGGTTCCTGAAAACAAAGAACAAAAGCCTAAAAGTATTGACTAAATACTAGATGGATATAAAAACTTTAGAATCTTTCAAGTTATCGGATGCGGTTAAGTTTCATGACCACTTGAACCCCAAACTATGGGTAGGTGGCCATTTACAGCCTGAAGTAAAAAAGCAATTAATAGTAATTGCAGAAGATTTTATGGAAGAATTAGGTATTGATGGACTTGATGTTAAAGACATTACAGTTTCCGGAAGCAATGCCGCATATAGTTATACACCCCACAGTGATTTAGACCTACATATATTAGTTGATATGAGTGATTTCTCGGATGATTCGGTTTACCGTGAATTATTCAACGCTAAAAAAACTATATATAATGATTCACATGATATTACTGTTCATGGAGTTCCGGTAGAATTATATGTTCAGGATAGCAACTTACCAGTTGTCAGTTTAGGTGAATATAGTTTAAAGAATAACAAGTGGTTGCGAATACCAACAAAACGCAGAGCAAATTTTGACCAAACTGCAAGTAAATCAAAGTATGAGAAAATGTTGAAGTTGATTGATATGACTTTAAAGACACAAGATTTGGATAAAGTATTAAATGTGTTAAAGACAATCCGACGTTATAGACAAGCCGGATTAGATAAAGGTGGTGAATTTAGTCCTGAAAACTTAGCATATAAAGCATTACGTAGTAGAGGATATATTACTAAGTTATATGATATGCGTGATAAATTACATAGCAAGAAATTAAGTATTGAA
>Ga0209084_1002441_pt1 | contig 14382 bp, 11 predicted proteins | sample C_130820_MF_Meta_FD_187309 | JGI IMG/M metagenome (GOLD analysis project Ga0209084, IMG submission 187309) | Freshwater microbial communities from Lake Croche, Canada to study carbon cycling - C_130820_MF_MetaG (SPAdes) (version 2) | ecosystem: Environmental > Aquatic > Freshwater > Lake... | reverse complement strand
GCCGGTGGCAGGGTAGGCCGGCGGGTATCGGTAAGGGTGAGCCGGTTAGCCGGTGGCCTATCGGTTAGCGGGTAGAGCTGCACCGGTTAGAGCTGCTTATCGCTAGGCGTTTAACCGGTTAGACATATGGTGCGAAAGTGTAAAGAGCTGCCGTTTAATTAGTTAGCCCCACAATACGGCCTAACACGGCAGACATCTGCCCCGTTTCTGTCTAAACATCGCCGGCCTTTCTGTCTATGGTCTGCACTGCCCCGCCGGTGGCCAGAAAGTCCGACCCCCCGTGTTAAATATTTAGTTAATGTGTTGTTATGTACCCCAAATAAATATATTTGCTAAAGTCAAACGGATCTAATATAGCTGTTGACCTGCACTTATACTGTATGTGGTACACATCACATTCCTAAAACGCAAAGTGAATTATTTTTAGCGCCTTATATACAGTAGGGGAGAAAAATACGGGGAAGTAGTTTTCGAGCCGTACGCTTCGGGGTGAAACCCCTACGCGTAGCCCCCTAGGGCGAAGCGCCCAGTACCACTAAATGCGGGATATATAGAGATCACCGCTATCTCATTATATGAGACAATCTGACTAGTATAAAATTGCAACTTCCCTAGTATAAAAGAAAAGCCATCACGGCCGGTCTAAACTATTAGGAGCATTACGTGGCAGAGAACTCAGCAGATATAGCTAAGAGGATTATCCTCGGCTGTGTGGCAGAAGGTATAACCATTGACGCCGCTTGCGGTTCGGCTGGCAAGTCGATGAAGACGTATGAGTACTACCGCCGCACCGATAAAGTTTTTGCAGACAAGGTAGATCGAACCCGCCTTGGTCTAAAGGACAAGCAGTTCCAAGGTGGAGACGTTCACGATATTGACTTCGTGGAGTTCCGCAAGAAGTTTCTGCATAGCCAAACCTTTCCACATCAAATTAACCTAATAGATGTGATTGAAGGACGTGAACCTAGCTGGCTACATCCTAGTATGAAGTTTGAACCAGGCCTTGCATCTAACCGTGTCCTGATTAACATACCGCCCAACCACGCCAAGTCCATTACGGTCACCGTAGACTACGTCACGTGGAAGGTAGCCCAGAACCCTAACTATCGAATCCTGATAGTATCCCAGACGCAGCAGTTAGCTGCCGACTTTCTCTACGCCATCAAGCAAAGACTGACGCATCCTATGTATGCAGACCTTCAAAGTGCTTATGCTGCTGGTGTAGGGTTTAATTCCAAGTCTGCATCTTGGCAGGCAACCCGCGTCACCTTTGGTGATGAGCTTCGTGAGTCATCTGAAAAGGACCCGAACATTGAGGCCGTCGGTATTGGCGGTCAGATTTACGGCAAGCGTGCCGATATGATTATCGTAGACGATGCGGTAACGCTGAAGAACGCAAATGAGTTTGAGAAGCAGATACGTTGGCTAACCCAGGACGTACGATCTCGTCTTAACCCTACAGGTAAACTGGTAGTCATCGGTACTAGAGTTGCTAGTGTGGACTTGTACAAGGAGCTGCGCTCTGAAGACAGATACCCAGGTGGCCTTGTCCCTTGGAAGTATCTGGCTATGCCAGCCCTACTTGAGATAAATGAGGACCCCGACAAGTGGGTTACCTTATGGCCAGCCTCTGATGCTCCATTCGATGGGCAAGAAGAAGCTGATAAGGACGAAGATGGTCTGTACCCTAGATGGTCCGGACGCAATCTGTACAATGAGCGTCAGGCTATGGACGCGAGTACGTGGGCTTTGGTCTACCAGCAACAGGATGTATCTGAGAATGCTGCATTCGACCCAGTATGTGTTCGTGGTTCTATGGACGGTATGCGTAAGGCAGGACGTCTGGAGATGGGCCACCCAGGTCATCCCAAAGACTTAACTGGTTTTAGTTTTATCTGCGGTATGGACCCTGCCATTGTAGGAGATACTGCAGCTGTCTGTTATGCCATTGACCGTACTACTAGTAAGCGTTACATCGTAGACGTTATGAAGATTACGCGTCCGTCCCCTCAGCAGATTCGCGACATCATTATTAACTGGACTCAGCTATACAGCCCGTCCGAGTGGATTATTGAGAAGAACGCTTTCCAAGCATTCCTTACTCAAGATGAAGGTATCCGTCAGTTCCTTGCAGGACGCGGTGTAGTTCTTAAGGAACACCATACTGGTTCTAACAAATGGGACTCAGGCTTTGGTGTTGCCTCTATGGCAACGCTCTTTGGTACTAAGCAGGTTGACGGTAAGCACCATCGAGATAACCTGATACATCTGCCTAGTGATCAAACAGAAAACATAAAAGCTCTAGTAGAGCAGTTGATTACTTGGACTCCAACGACTAAGGGTAAGACAGATATTGTAATGGCTCTCTGGTTCTGTGAGATTAGAGCAAGAGAGATGCTCAACTATGGACAGTACGCAACGCACCACCTTAAAAATCCTTTCCTATCTCGCGCTGAGCTAGGAAGACGCGTCGTTATCAATATTGATGAGGCGCTTGCAGCTCAGAAAACAACATTCGTATAGGAGAAACAAATGGCAATTACACCAAGTTGGATGACCAACGCAGAAGGTGAAGAAGTTTATATTGATAAGGGTGCAGTAATGATGCCCCAGATGAATGAAGAAGTAGACGCTAAGTACTCAGCTGGTAAAGCTCAGGCACTTAAGAACGACTATGTAGAATGGCCTACACCAATTCACGGTTTGGAATACTAATATGGCTGATATGAAGAAACCAATGCCAGCACCGGCACCTATGCCAACCAAAGGCACACAAGCAGATCACCACGTTACTGATAACAATAACCATACTAAACCTATTGCTCCAACACCAGATCCACGTCCCACAGCAATAAATGACTTGCAACCAATTCTTCGGTTAAAGAATGAAGATACTGGCAATTTAGAAATTAAACAAGGCAAGTTTGCTAACAAAATTTATGATGTATCAGGAGATAGAATGGTTTTTAATAAAAAAGAAACTGATCGTTATTTCCCATCAAAACCTTCTAAATAAGGAATTCAATGCTAACAATTCGTGAAGTTACCGCCAAGGTATCTCGCCTACAGACCAAATACGCAGCGCGTGATGGTCGTATGCGTGACGTCCTTTCGGTACGTCAGGGTGACATCTCTAAGGTGTACCCATCAATGTTTTCTGACGAGTACCCAAAGCCTCTCGTTGCTAACATTATTGACGTCGCTGCACGTGACCTTGCTGAATCTATGGCACCGCTTCCTTCGTTTAATTGTTCTGCATCCAATACGGTATCTGATACAGCCCGTAAGGCCGCAGACCTTCGTGGTCGTATTGCAAACTTTTATGTAGACCGTTCAGAACTAGGCGTACAGATGTATACCGGTGCTGATTGGTATAACACTTACGGAATGCTTATTGGTCGAGTCGAACTTGATTACGAGAACGACAACCCCATTATGAAGTTGATTAACCCGTTTGGTTCATACCCTGAGCTTGACCGCTTTGGTCGTTGTTTATCTCTTACCCAGATTGTAGGTATGGATGCACAGACCTTGGCTTCTATGTACCCTGAGTTCTACGATCAAATCGTTGGAAAAAACCAGTACACGCCAGGTTCTCCTTATCTATCTTTGGTCAGATACCACGACAAAGACCAAGATCTTATTTACTTACCAGAACGCAAAGACTTAGTTCTATCCAATACACCCAACCCAGTTGGTGAATGTATGGTCCGTGTGGCTATGCGCCCATCTATTGATGGTGAAGCACGTGGTCAATACGATGATGTACTAGGCGTACAGCTTGCTCGTGCTCGTATGGCAGTACTACAGATTCAAGCAGCTGAAAAATCTATTATGGCACCTATTGCTATCCCACAAGATGTGCAAGAACTTGCTCTTGGTCCAGATTCTATTATGCGTTCTGCTAACCCACAGGGTATTCGTCGCGTTCCGCTTGAACTTCCAGCTGGTGTATTTGGTGAAGCAAGCGTACTAGAGCGTGAACTTCGTACCGGTGCTCGCTACCCAGAGACTCGTGGCGGTAACTCAGATGCTTCTATTGTTACAGGTCGCGGTGTTCAAGCGCTACAAGCTGGCTTTGATACACAGATTAAGGCAGCACAATCACACTTTGCTCGTATGTTTGTTGAGCTTGTTGGTCTTTGCTTTAAGACTGATGAAAAAATATTTGATCATAAGGTTAAAGAGATTCGTGGCGTTGACGATGGCACACCATATGTTCTTAAGTATAGCCCTGCTAAAGCAATCAACGGTGACTACACTGTAGATGTTCGCTACGGCATTATGTCTGGTATGAACCCAAACAATGCAACTGTGGCTTTGCTGCAGATGCGTTCAGATAAACTTGTTTCACGCGATTACGTACGTCGTGAACTACCTATTGAAATCAATGTTGGCCAAGAAGAACAAAAGGTTGACATTGAAGAAATGCGCGATGCACTACGTGCAGCTATTGGGCAAACTGCTCTTGCAATCCCACAGATGGTTGCACAAGGTCAAGACCCTTCTAAGATTCTCGGCTCCTTTGCGGATATGATTAAGAACCGTCAAAAGGGAATGAGTATTGAAAGTGTTGTGGAGAAGGCGTTTACGCCAGAACCTCAGCCTGAGACAGCAGCGATGCAGCCTCAGCCACCAGTAGCAGGTATGGCTCCCGCCTCTGCCTTGCAGCCAAGTATGGAACAACCTGGCGGTGCAGCCCCTGCTGCTGGCGGTCCACAAGGAGCACCACAAGCCCCTCAAGGCAAACCAGATATCGCATCATTGCTCGCATCAATCGGCGGCGCAGCATAACTTCTAAGGGGGTGAAATATGAACAAGGGATCACAAGCACCAGCACCAATGGCTAAGCCAATTCACGGCGCAGCAGGAGCAGGAGCAAAGGTAACAGGCGGCGACGTCAAGATGCCATTTGCAGGAGCACCAAAGCCAGGTAAAGCAGTAAAGAAGTAAATAACTTTAGACAGCGGGGTGTACTGGATGGATAATAAAGTTCGCCGTCCAGTACGCTTCGCTGATTTTCTAGTAGTAGGTGCAGAACTTGCCTATAACATATTACAAGTATTTACGGCAGCAACAGAAGACTTATTAGAACTGTCTATCTATAACGCTAACCGAACAACAGAATTAAATAAAGTCTGGGAAGACTTTGCTACAGATTTAGAGACTATTCAGGAGGATACAGATGGCGCTTGAAGACGCTAAGAACCCTATGCAGGGTGTATCTGGTCCTGGACCATACGCTAAGCGTACAGATCTTTCATACCAGTCACAGTCTTATGGTGACGGAGTTGCATACAATGCAGCCAAATCTGGCGCTCCATTATCAGTAGCACCAAAGAACCCACTTATTTCACAAGCACCAGAAGTAACACCAGGATCAGCACCATCTGCATCAACTGCTGGATTATTTGATAAAACAAATAGACCCAATGAGCCAGTAACATCAGGTATTGATTTAGGCCCAGGCCCAGGATCAAATGCTTTAATGATGTCATCAAAATTTGCAGCAAATAAATTATCAAATACTTTGTCACAGATGCTTCCCTATGACCAAACAGGAGAGATTGGCATTCTGTACCAACAGGCTCTTTCGCGGGGTATGTAATTGCCTAATGTAAATTTAACAACTGCTGCAATGCAAGCAGGATTAACTGACCAACAGAAAACTCAAATTGATGGTCTTTCTAAACTTTTAGATTCACATAAGCAACTTATTACTATGCCTCAAAAAGAAGCAGAACAAAAGTTTGCACAGCTTACTCCAGACCAACAGCAGTCACACGTTGCACTTTTTGGTGGGAATAACCCATTAGGTGATGCTTTTCATTATTTAACAAGTGCAACAAAAACTATAATTGCTGCACCATTTAAGGCTCTTAATGAAATCTCAGACTTTATGACACGTGTTTATCGTACTGGTGCTATTGCTGTAGATCAAGGCGTAGACCTTGGCAGTGCTTGGAATATTGCTAATGATAAGGGTGATAAAGTATTTAGCCCAAGCCGCATTACTGCAGCTGAAGCAAAGTATGGCAAAGATATGATGTCAGTTGCTGTACAAGTTGCAGGTGGTAAATCACTTGATGCAATTATGGCATCCGGTACAGATGCTGAAAAAGAAATTGCTTCTACAGCAGCACAGCTTAAGGGCAAAGATAATCTTTTTAATGATGCCCTAGGTGCAGCACAAGCTGCTAAATATTCACCAGGACGTCAACTTGCTAATCTTCTTCTTCCTGGTTCTATGGAAGGCACTAGCCTTTTATACAAAGGTATTTCAGGTATTGGAGATGCTGGTTATCGAATCTTTGCAGATCCTACGCTTCAATTAGGTAAAGCTAAAAAAGCATATGATGCAGGTAACTTTTTTCTTTTTAATCTTTTAGGTAAAGAAAAATATACTTATGGACGTTCAATAATTGGTACTATTAACAATAACGAACAAGTAGATAGAGCGTTTCAAAATCCAAAGGTTTCAGGATTCTTTGATTTATATGGTTCTGAACTGAATAAACTTGCACAAGCACGTAGAACACAAGATACTAAAGCTGCAGTAGATGCAGCAACAAACCTTAATCGTATTGCTCCAGAATTTGGACCAGCAGCAGTAGATGAATTTGTGCGTGCTGGTGTAACCAACTCACAAACAGCGGCTACATACTTAAAAAATGTAAATGATATTTCATTTATGCTTCGTGGACAAGCTGTTCGCAAAACTCCTTTAGTTCCAGAACTTGATACAGCACGTAAAATGCGTATCAATCTTCTTACGGCAGCAGATAAAGTTTTTAATATTGATGAAGTAGGCAATAAATTAGTACGTGCTATGTATGGACCTACTGTAACTCCAGATGATGTTATTACTAAGCTTACTCAAGAGACATCACAAATTGCTAGTCAAGAAAAAGGCCTTGGAAAGTTCCGTCAAGATGGAGCATTCAGATTTACTACAGACCAAATACAAGGTCGTATTGATCGCTTTGCTCGTAAATTTACAATTACTCCATATTTTCCAAATAACTTTTTTGATGTTACTGGACCAGATGCTGCAGATAAAATTTATCAATTATCGCGTTTAGGCAATAGCCGTTACCATTCTAAGATAATTGCTGAAGCATTTTCTGCTGGAGATGAAGGCCAGAAAGAACAAATTTTTAAGGGACTCTGGGGAACAGTTGCGGAAATTCGGGGATGGACTAAGTCAGATGCTGGTATGCAGCAACTTGATGAACAGTTTAACCGTGTTCAACAGTATGCACCTACTATCTTCAAAAAGGTAATAGATGATAATGGTGTTGAAAAGACAATGCCATATAACCCTGCAGATTTTAATGGTGAACAGTTAGCGGTTATGGACTGGCAGTTATCATCCGGTATTCGTGTACCAAGCATTATGCAGCTTGATAGCCTAGTTGCTAAAGATGCTTTGACTGCACGTATCTTTGGTCCTAACTATAAAAAGTGGATTGATAAAATTACATCTGCTTGGGTGTTTGGTACCTTGGCTGGACCTAAATTTGTTATTCGTAACGCAGCAGAAGATTTGCTTGTACACGGAGCTATTGGAGATTCTCCATACGGTCTTCTTGCTGGACGTTCATTTGCTAATCGCTTAGGATTAGCTGGAGCAAAAGACAAAACAGGTTTTATTTCTAAAATTGTTAGTCGCAAAACAATCAATGCATATCAAGCAGATGTAGCTAAAGAAGTAGAAGCAGGCAATGCAAATGCCGTTCGTACAATTATGGCCAAGGCTCTTGTAGAAGATGGCCTAGGATACAAGCTTGATAAAAGAGGATCAGAACTTCTTGCTGACCATTTGAATTATACTAATATTGATGATTACCTAGAAGGCCTTGCTGAAGGCAGTAAAAATGCTTTACGTGGTGCTAGCCAATATATGAACGTCACATCTGATGTATCTAAATATGGTTCAAAACTAGGTGAGCTTACAGTAAATGGTAAAGGATACAAAGAAGCTACTGGATCTTCATTTGGTAATTTCAACCCTGTAACATCACAGGAAAACCGTATCTCTTGGCTTATGACTTTAAGTGCCAATGCTAACTCAGACCTTGGCACTTTGGCTATTAAATACTTAGCACCAAACATTACTCGCAAAACTGCAGTTGATGGGATTCGTGATTACTTAGAGCACCTTCCTGAAAAGTCACTTGGTCGTTTCCAGCTTTATACTAAAGAAGGTGGAACAACTCAGCGCCACGCAGAAGCAATCTATGATTCAGTTCGTCAATATTTTGTTAAGCGTGATGGTGAATTAAATACAGACCTTCTTAATAAGGTACGTAAATATGATGAAAAAGGTAATGTAATTGTTTCTACAAAGAATTTACATCTTGAAGACATCCCAGGTCTAAATCAAATTGACTTAGCTCCGGAGTTTATTTCTGGACCTACATTGGTACCAGTATCTGGGGATAACTTTGCAAATGGTATTATGGAATTTGGTTGGGATGCAATGGGTGCTGCTAATGCACGCCTTACACGTTTTCCACTAGGAGCAGATGCATTAGTAAATGTACTTAAGACAATGGATGAAAGCGGTTTTACAAAAAACTTTATTGGCCGTGTAACCGCAGGCCTTGAAGGTGAATCAAAAATATTAGCTGAGCAAAATGGTAAAAAACAAATTGCTGCTATGGCTGAAGATTTAGCAAAAAATCGCGTACTTGCATTTGTAGATAACCCAGAAGTTCGTACACAACTTGCTATGAACGTACGTAACTTTGCTCGATTCTATCGCGCTACTGAAGACTTCTATCGTCGTGTTGTTCGTGCAGTACGTTACAATCCTGAATCACTTGCTCGTGCAAGTCTTACCTATGAAGGTATTGCTCACTCAGGTTGGGTACAAACAGATGACAACGGAGATCAGTACTTTTTCTATCCAGGGCTTGCACCTGTATATAGCGTAATGGCTAAGCTTGGTCCAATCTTTGGTATTAAGGATGCGTTCAAGACTCCTATGCCAGTAGAGTTTGGCGCTAAGATGAAGATGATTACACCTTCTCTTAACCCTGATTCTTTATTCCCAACATTTGCAGGACCAGTAGCAGCGCTACCAATTCAAATGATTGGTAACATTATTCCTCAAGTTAAAGACCTTGAGCAATATCTATTAGGTTCATATGGTCAAGACCAACCTTTAATTTCTGCAGTCTTACCATCGCACTTAAACCGTTTGCTGCAAACACTCAGTACAGATGAGCGCAGCTCACAATATGCTTCAGCTGCTCGTAAGGCAGCAACATATCTTGAAGCAAGCGGTCACGGTATCAGCACAAAAATCGACCCAGCAACAGGAGAAGTAATTACTCCAACATCTGGTCAAATTGCTGAATATCAGAATAAGTTACAGGCATCAACTATGACTGTACTAGCGCTACGCTTTATGTTTGGTTTCTTTGCTCCAGCATCACCAACAGTAAACCTTAAATCAGATATGGCTAAGTGGGTACGTGATAATGGACGTACAAATTACAAGCAAGTATTTAATAAACTTATTGAGCAGTATCACGGTGATATTGATAAGGCAACTAAGGACTGGATTAAGTACTATCCAGATCAGATGCCATATACAATCTCAGAATCCGATAGCACAGTAGTAGCAAATGTACGCGCTGTAGATACAGCGACTCAATGGGTTACTGATAATAAAGCCTTGTTATCAAAGTATCCACAAGCTGCTGCGTTTTTGATTCCTCAAGCCGGTAAGTTTGACTTTAATGCTTACAAGTTATTGTTCGCACAAGGTCTAAAGACAAGTAAGACAGTTACAGAATTTGTGAAGCAAGTATCAACAGCGCAAGATAAAGAAACTTACTATCAGAAAAAGGATGAGTTTGATACTTTGTTAGCATCGGCTCCTGATACAAGTACAAAACGTCAGATTCGCGATCAGTGGCAAACTTGGTCAGATGGGTTCAAGGGAACTCGACCATTGCTACAAGAAGAACTTGGTAAGGGTGCAGCCCTTGGTGTTGAAAGAACATCAGCGCTTAAAGACCTTAGACTTATGTTAAGCGATAGTTTAGTTAGTACCCAACCTAATACACGTAAGCTTCTTAAATCTATGCTAGATGAGTATGATAGTTATGTTACTGCTCGTGACTTTGCTGCAAGTTCAGAAAGCAATGTAAACCAAACAACAAAAGATGCAATTAAAGTTGGAGCACAGAGCACTATCAAAGCTATTGCAGGAAATGATGCAAATGCGCTAGCTGCATATAATTCTTTATTTGCACCACTATTTCGTTAATCTGTAAACTACAGGGAGAATATTAAATGGCAGACACAGGCACACAAAGCCAAAGCTTTGATGTCAACAAGATTATTGCTGACGCTCAAGCTGCTCGTGCTGCCGCTGATGCACAAAAGGCTGCAGCAGATCAAGCAGCACAGGCTCTTAAACTTGCTAAAACTGCTGATAGAAAATTAAAACTTCAAGTAGATAATAAACTTAATTATGCAAATGCCCTATCATCATCTATTCAAGAGATGGAAGGCCAGCTTACTGTTTATGCTACTAAGTTTGGGCGTGATGCAAAAGCTGACCCAACAGACTTAAAAGACTTTAACAGAATTAAAGCTGCGTATGATAAAGCTAATACTGCCTATAATAAAACTGTTATTGAAGCAAATTCAATTCTTGCTAAAGCATCTACACCTACACAAGTACAGGTCAAGGGTGGTAAAACAGAAGTTGTTACAGGGGCCAAAACACCTCTTGCTCCAATAGATACAACATCTCAAACAAATATTGACAATATAAATAAAAAGCTTGATGTACAAATTAAAGATGCTCGTAAGATACTGCTTGGTATGTCTGGACCAGATCGTAAAAATCTTGCCAAGACATTAACAGATGCAGGATTTGCCGTAACGCCAACAGAGCAATTTCAAGATAATTTACTTATTCAATATCAGGCAGCAATTAACCTTGCTAAATCTCAAAATACAAATAATAAAGGCCTTATTGACCCAGTAAATCTTACTCAGTTTCTTGCTAATAAAACAGCCCTTAATAATGAAATCAAAGCAGCACAGGGTGGTACAACAGGCGGTGGGGGACAAAAGCCTACTGCCAGCATATCTTCACAAACTGAAGCTGAGACTTATATCAATGATGTATTTAAGTCAGTTCTTAATCGTCAACCAACAGCACAAGAAATTGGAACATTAACCCAACAACTTAATGCAGCAGAGCGTGACCCACGCAATGCAGTACGAGCAACAACAAATAAAAATGGAGTTGTTGAGTATACAGGCGGTGTTAAGCCTGCTCAATATATTAGTGATTTAATTAAGAAACTACCAGAGTTTGCTACCAAGCAATCACAGGCTCAGGATTTGACTACAAAGAGTATTGAGTCAACAGCCCTTGCTAATGGTCTTAAGCTATCACCAGACCAACTCAAATCTTATTCAGATAGAGTTAAAAATGGTGAAGATATTAAAAATATTCAATTACAAATTCGCAGCACAGCTGGGCTTGGGCAGCCAGATAATATTAAGAAAATGCTTGCTGATGGTTCAGACCTCAATACTATCTATGACCCATACCGTCGTGTAATGGCAACAAGCCTAGGGCTTGTACCAGATTCAATTACTTTAGATGATCCTACTCTTCGTATGGCTATTGGACCTGATAAAGAAATGTCTTTATATGATTACAAAAAGGCTATACGTCAAGATAACCGTTGGAAGTATTCAGAAGAAGCAAACAATGAAGTCACTAATATGATCAATCAGGTCAAACGCGACTTTGGATTTATGGGGTAATGATGGCTAAATTAGCAGATGTAGGTAGCTCAAGCACATCACCTAATGCAACTAAAACTGCCGCACAATTAGCAGCTGAAGCTGCATATACAAGTGCAGCAAATGCAGTTAATAATACAAAGACACCAACTCAAGCACAAATAAATGTTCTTAAAGATGCTGCCTCTGCTAAGTCAGCTGCAACGCCACCATTACCTAATTATTCTCAAATAGTTCCACAAGCTCAAGCAGCAACTAAAACTGCTATTAACGAAGCAAATACAGCCATTGCTGGTGTGAATACTGCTGGAGCTGAAACAGGAACAATATCACAATCTATGGGTGGTCCTGAATTTACACCAGTTGGTATGTCAACACCAGTTGTTGGATCAACAACTACAGATACTTCAAAAGCAGATGCTTACCAAAAGTTGTATGATGAGTTTAGTGGCTTAGGACTTGGCGCTTTAGTATCAGATGCCAAAGACCTTCTTATGAAGGCAACTTCTATATCTGCTATGCCAGATGCATTGCGTACTACAAAAGCATATAAAGATCGTTTTTCAGCCAATGATGCACGTATTGCAAATGGTTTATCAGCACTTAGCCCTGCTCAATACTTAGCAAAAGAAGATGCTTACCAAAACCTTATGCGTAACTATGGACTACCAGCATCTTATTATGCTACAGGTCAATATGGTAAACAAGAAGGATTTGATAAACTTCTTTCTAATGACGTATCAGCAGTAGAATTAGAAGACCGTATTGCTACAGCACAACAGCGCGTAATCAATTCTAACCCAGAAGTTCTTAAGGCTCTTAAGCAGTTCTATCCTGATATTAACAACGCAGATATTCTTGCTTATACACTTGATCCTAAAAATGCTCTTGATACAATTCATCGCAAGGTAACTGCGGCTGAAATTGGTGGAGCAGCTCTTGCCCAAGGCTTACAAGCCAACGGCGGTACTGCAGAGTCTCTAGCGGGACAAGGTATTACTAAGGCTCAAGCACAACAGGGTTACACAAACGTAGCTGAGATGGTGCCACGTGGTTCACAACTATCTGATATCTACGGCCAAGGTGCTTATACACAAGGAACTGCAGAAGCAGAAGTATTTAATACAGCAGGTGCAGCAGCAGCAACTGCTAAGCGCAAGAAGTTAACATCACTTGAGACTGCACAATTCCAAGGTTCATCAGGAGTCGGTTCACTTAACCGTGACCGCCCAGTATCGAACTATATGTTAGGACAGCCAGGAGCTGGTTCCTACTAATTAAAGCCTGCCACTAGAACCACCGGCCTAGTGGAGTGATAACAATTACCGGTAGTAGAAGCCATACAGCTATCCCCATAACTGTATGAGGTCTGCGATTAACTATGAATGGGAGATGGACTATGTCCAATTTCGAGTACGAGGATGATGACGAAGACGAAGTAACTACTAATGATTCGTCAAATGATCTAGTCAAACAGTTGCGTAAAGCAACAAAGCAAAAGGATAAAGAACTTGCTGAGCTACGCGCTCAGTTTGAAGGCGTATCCAAAGCACAGAGAGAACGATCTATTAAAGATGTCCTCGAATCTCGCGGAGTAAATAGCAAAATCGCTAAATTTATTCCATCGGACGTAGACTCAACTGAAGAGTCTTTGTCTAAGTGGCTAGACGATAACGGCGACGTTTTCGGTTTTACAGCCACTGATTCCAACCAGCCTGTCGTCGACCCAGCCCAAGCTGCAGCGTATAAGAAAATGAACAATGCCACTGACCAGGGTTTAACCCCTGATGCTTCAGATGACATCCTTCGTCGCCTTATGTCTGCTAACAGCAAGGAAGAACTGGACGAAGTAATTAGACAGTCTGGACTCTAACTAACTAACCGAAAGGCAACAACCTAAATGGCAATTCCAGGTGGAACACTCACCGGTACATCCGCTATTAGCAACTTGGTGCAAACAGCGTACGATCAGTACGTTCGTATGGCACTTCGTAGCATCCCAGTGATGCGTGCTCTTGCAGATGTTAAGCCGGTTCAACAGGCGATGCCAGGTTCATCAGTTGTATTCTCAATCTATTCAGACCTAGCTCAGGCTACTTCTACATTGACAGAAACTTCAGATGTATCTTCTATCGCTCTCGGTAATCCAAATCAGATTACTGTAACACTTAACGAATACGGCTCAGCCGTAACAACAACAAAGAAGCTCAATATGACTTCTTTCAACGATGTTGACACAGCTCTTGCTGACATCATCGCTTACAACGCTGCAGATTCTATTGATGCTGTTGTAGCAGCTGTGCTCACAGGCGCATCATCTACAAACATCATCTACGGTGGTATCACAGCAACATCAACAAACACAATTACAGCAGCAGCAACAATGCGCGTTGCTGATATCCGTGAAGCTGTTACAGAACTCCGCACAAACAAGGCTTTGCCTCGTATTGGCGAACTCTATGCTGCTTACCTCCACCCACGTCAGACAGCCGATCTTCGCGCTGAAACTGGTACAGGTGGATTCCAGGAGCTTTCAAAGTACGTAGACCGCACACCATTCGTGGCTGGCGCAGTTGGCGTAATTGAAGGCGCATTCGT
>Ga0209084_1002440_pt1 | contig 14395 bp, 18 predicted proteins | sample C_130820_MF_Meta_FD_187309 | JGI IMG/M metagenome (GOLD analysis project Ga0209084, IMG submission 187309) | Freshwater microbial communities from Lake Croche, Canada to study carbon cycling - C_130820_MF_MetaG (SPAdes) (version 2) | ecosystem: Environmental > Aquatic > Freshwater > Lake... | reverse complement strand
TACTTTTAATACATATTTCAATAATTTACCTAAGAATATCACATTTAAAGTTCTTCATTTAAGCGATGAATTTGATAAGGATACTATAGATTTTTATAATTTACCAAACTGTAGGGGTGTAATTAGAAACTATTTACGACCAGATACACCAATTCTACCGCATATAATTACAGTGCCACTTGGGTATCATTATAAGGGCATAAATAATTCAGCATTTTTGAACAGAAAGCTTGTATGGAGTTTTCACGGAAATTGTTGGTTTGATAGAAAATCAAAATTAGAACATCTATATTCATTTGTACCGCATAATTGTCATATTATTAATGAATGGAATGCATCAAATATGTCGAAACAAAATCAATATCTTTCTATACTAGCAGATAGCAAGTTTTGTCCAATTTTAAGGGGGAATAATATTGAAACATTTAGATTATATGAAGCATTAGAAGTTGGTACTATTCCAATTTATGTTCGTAATGAAGGAGATAAAGTATTCTGGAATAAGATTTCTTTAAAACTTGGTCTATTAGAATTAGAAAACTGGACACAGGCCAAAGATGTAATTCAAAACTTTTTAGATAATCCAGATAAGGGAGAAAAGTATCAAATAAAACTCTGTGAAGCCTGGGCCAAATGGAAAGCTGAAATTAAATTATCTTGTCAAGCCCTTTTATAGAAAAGTTATATAGCAGTATTATAAATAAATAATAAACTATATACTTATGTTAAGTACAATATGTTATTTTATAGCTTACCTTTCTTTTTAAGCTCAGAGGCGTGTCTCATTGCATCACCGAGCTTTGTGGCGGGGTTCTTTTCCTTCATCTCGTAATAGATTTTCATAACTTTCTTGTTCCATTCAGAGGGAGCCTTACGAGTTTTGCGGCCGCCTACAGACTTGTTCTTGTTCTTATTCTTGTTCTTGTTTCTATCACCACCCTCCATATTTTCTTTATTCTTGTTCTTATTTCTATCACCACCGTCCATATTTTCTTTATTCTTATTCTTGTTCTTGTTACGACGAGTTTGATTTCCTGGCATTTCTATCTATTGCTCTGATTTTTTACACGCCGGATAGATAATACCTAAAGCATTATAAAATACTATTATAGTAGTATTATCAAAATGAATATTGATGATTTTGTTAAACAATTAAATTCAGTTATTAATCCAGTAGCCCATGAGCAATCTCCTACCGTATTCTCTTCGGCAACCCCTTCCACAAATACAGTTGCTGGCCCTGCAAATGTATCAGACTCAAACGGTAAAAAAATTAAAGTTCTTATTGTATCGACGCATCTAAATCAAGTAAACGGGTATAGCAAGGTTACATTAAATATTATGCAGCAATTGGCGGCGCAGCCTTGGATTAGTCTTGTACATTTTGGAACTCAAAAGTTAGCAAATGGAGACCTTGGTCGTAAATATCCCACAGGTGTTAAAGTGATTGATGGGACAGCTATGGAAAAACAGAAAATGGCAGGGTTTGCTTTCTCTGAGCTACCAGGTGTTATCATATCGGAAAAGCCTAATATTGTATTAATTTATAATGATTTATCCGTGATTTGTGGATATATTGAAGAAATTCGTAAAGCAATTCAAAATCGTTTCTTTGGACTCTGGGCGTATGTTGATTCTACCTATAAAAGCCAACCTCAGCCACTAATTGATATTCTTAATCGCGATGTTGAACGTATTTTCTGTTTTACTAAGATGTGGAAGGATGAGATTAAATCTCAGGGAATTACTCGACCAGTTGATGTTATGAATCACGGTATCAATACACAAATGGTTCGGCCAATTCCTAAAGAGCTTGCTCGACAGAGTTTAGGATTGCCCAAAGATGTATTTCTTTTTTCTTCTATGAATCGTAACACCCCTCGTAAACGTTTAGATCTTATTGTTATGTCTTTTGTTAAACTAATTGTACGATTTCCTATGAAGCCAATTTTTATGCTTGTAGTGGCCGATAAGGGTGATAAAGGTGGTTATCAATTATTCGAAATCTTCTCACGCGAATTAAAACTTGCTGGTGCCAATATTGATACATTTGGAAATCGTCTTCTTATTACTTCATCTAATACTTGCTATAAGGACGATGATATAAATCTTCTTTATAATTGTGCAGATGTAGGTGTAAGTTGTGCTGAAGGGGAGGGATGGGGGCTTTGCTCATTTGAACAAATGTCCGTTGGTATTCCACAGATTGTACCTGATATTGGTGGCTATAGTGAATATTGTAATAATAATAATTCTATTATGGTTATACCTAAAATGCGCTATTATATTCCACAGGCACATAATACAGTAACAGGGGAGGCTCAACTTGTAGATATAGAGGATGTTACAAAGGCTATGGAGCGATATGTATTCGATGAAGACCTACGCAAACATCACGGAAAACTTGCTAAAGAAAAAATCAGTGAATATACTTGGGATAAGTGCTGTTCTATATTAATTAAACGTCTAAAGGCTCTTCAAGAGGAAGACGATTAGTTAACAACAGAATAAATAATTCCTTTTTAATTTAACTTCTGTAACTGAAGAAACTGGTAGTACAGCAATGTCTGATGATTTATTGCTTTTAAATTCTTTGATTATTTCGGTAGTTATAGGTGTTGTAGAAATATCATTTGGTTTTAATACATTATCTTCACCATGAATCATATAATGAGCACATATATCATTCTTATACTTCTCTGATAAAAACTCAATAATTATATTAAGAACATCTGTGGCAAGTAGTGGTTCTTTAGATAAATGAGATAAACCAAATAGAGTATATAATTCATTTTGGTCAGATACATCAACAAAAGTTCCCTTTCCATTATGAACACAATTTTCTGCGATTCTATTCCATAATTGAGACCGTTTAGGGTTTGTTAGAACTGTATTAAGTGAAAAATCTGCTAGGTGTACTATAAGTATTAATATATCATATAAATCATTCATTGGAATAGAGTCTAAAATTCTAAATTCTAGACCGTGACTAAAATGCTTATTAAAATTAATATCCATCCCAATTTCATTCAAAAATTTATAGTCTACTTTTTCGTGAAATGATTTATACCAATCAATATCCCCTAGTAAGTCTGTGCGCATTGTAAGTATTTTTCCTACTTCCATTTTATCAGTATCATATGTACCTAATCCAATATAACGTGATACTGCTACACGTTGAGACCCAGCTGAGTAACGTAATCCATTTGTGTTTGATTCACATAATGGATCGTGAGTACCATACTTTGCCACAAGTAGGGGACTAATCCACTGAATAGCCCTTGCGTAATTCTGATGTTGTTTTCTAAATAACTCAAAATCTGCTATTTCAGAATTTATATCTAACTTTGTAGGAAGGGTTATATTTATATGTATGGTTCCATTATTAAACATAGCATTATTTTTAAGATTTGTTAGATATGATGCGAATGGATAATTTTTTTTAGCAATTTGAAATGGTCCATGTGTGTGAAAAATCCCTTCTTTTGGTAGAGAATTAAGTGCTTTGATAAAATCTCCTTCAATTTGACTTAGTTCATCAATTACATCCTGAACTTTAGCTTTATAGAACTTTTGAGTTACAAACTCAATTGTGTCTCCATCAAATATATATGATTTTTCGTAGTTTTGGGCAAATATATTAGGATTTTCTTGTTTCATCCATTCAATTAATGTTTTTCCATTAAACTTAGGATTAGTTTTTGGAATCCTTTCATAGGTAGTCTGATGTTCGCCATTTATATCCGTTTTTTGAAATGTATGACTATTTAGCAAAATAGGAAGTAATATCTTTTGATCTGCTTCAAATAAGCCATTTAGAGCTAAATTAAGTGATTCTGGGTTGTATACACTATAATAATTCACACAGTAACGCTCGGGTGCCCTATTTTCTTTAAGCTCCTTTAGGGTTATTTGTTTTAGTTTACTTGATTCAATATACGTTTCATGTTCCACTCCTAATCCCCAATAAAAATCATTAGGCCTATATGCTGCCTTATATTTTTTATGCTTCTCTAAATTTCTTGACATTCCTTGTTTTATTACTTCCTATATTTACCCCTGATTAATTACTAATACGCGTACCCATATAAATTCGTATTGTTTAGGAATTTCATCCATTGTATCTAACCGAGTACCACCGTACATTTGAGCAGACCATAATTGAACACTTATATTAGGACAATTCTCTAATCCATAATACCTTTTTACACTTTCTAATAAATCCCCTGTTGATAATGCCTGTATCAACTTGTATCCTTTTAAGTTATCAGGTACATTCATATTATCCATCTTCACATAATATGCGCGCAATGGTACATCAACTTCGTCAATATAAAATACTTTCATTTTCTTAATAGTGTTTTATATTTAATAATGTATTAATAGCGGTTCAATTTTATATCATTATCATTGGCATTGGATTTATTTTATGAGTATTATACTCATTAGGTTCTCTTTTAATGAATCTTTTATAATTGATACCCATTATATACCCAGGAACGGGTGTTATATCTGGTGATGTCTCTACCCAACGTCGGAATCCTATCTTTTCGTATAATCCGATCGCACCAGTATTATCGGTATCAACAAGAAGCCAGCACGTAAATTGATTCGATGTTTGAAAAATTGCTAATAGTGTTTCTTTCAACAATCGTGTACCCAATCCGCGCCCTTGACATTTTGGGGATATACCCAAAAATGCCAGTTCATAACAATTTGGAATTTTTCCTAAAAACCCATAATATACATTAGTCATTTTTATACAGACTAAAGTAAATCCTATTATATTTTTATCTTCTACGGCCACAAATGATAATTCAGGCACACATAAATATAATGCTTTCTGAAGAAGCGGAATCTCATCCTCCTCTCGGAAGATTCTCTTACCAAGCTCAAATACTTTATCTTTATCACACAATTTTAAACTTCTAAGGTTTAGCATCTTTCATTAGTATATTTATAGATTAGAATTTAATTATTAACCTAATATGATTTGTTTATTTCCGGTTTGTATAAAATCAGTTTAAATTAACTTATAAAATCATAATAGAAATGTTTCTTAATGATTGGCCATTTGCCGACAATTTAGTTGCCAATCTTGTTACATATTTAGGAGTTATAGCACTTATTACAGCAATTACTCTTTTATCATATAATGCTATATCTAAAACAAATGTGGAGGACTCTACAGGTAATGCTAAACTGGAAATAAATTATAAAAACCAGGTCCAAGCGCTATCTGATACATATAATCCAGTAGCAAGTGCTCGCAGACCTGTTACAGATATACTTAGTACAAATGTTATGCCTGAGGCTGAACAATGTTTCGTAAATTTCTACTCGTTAGGATGTCGTTACACTGGATATATTGGGCCTATGAATGAGGGCTATTGGGACCCTGACTTAGCAGTTCAAACTGCAGTAAAAGTTGGTTGTCGCACATTTGTACTTGAAATCGACTATCTTGATGAATGTAAAGGAGAGACTATACAATATTTCCCTCGTATTGTTGTCCGTGACGCTCAAGGTAAAATGAGAATTAAATATAATTCCAATCGTCCCATTTGTAATTCACCACAGTATTCAAATATTCGTGATGTATGTGATAAGATTAACTTTTATGCGTTTGCGGATAGTTGCCAAAATGCGACCGACCCAGTTGTTATTGTTCTATACTTCCTTCGTCAACCTCCAGGATCATATAAATCTAAAACCGTGCTTGACTACTACTCCAATGTTGCTAAAGCACTCGCCCCTTTCCAAAACAGACTTCTTAATAATGAACTTGATGGTGGTACATATTATCGTCAAAAACAGGAGGGGCGTCTACTTATGAACAATATTAAGGAATATAGTGGTAAGGTATTAATTTTTAGTAATGCGAATACAACTGGTTTCCGTGATACTCAAATATATTCTCCAAATGAGGATTTGGATTTCTTAACTAATTTACGCCTATTATATACACAAACTAAACTTGGTGTAACTGATAATAGTGGAGCTGCACCATTTGGTATTCTTGAAACAGCAGAGGATTTTATGATTATTCCTTCTGATCGAACAGATGAAGTTGTAGAGGCCACTAAACTTCGTTGGACTATTTGTTTCTCACAAGACCCGTCTACACCTGTCACAAAAGATACTTATAATAAGATTACAAGTACATTTGGTGTTCACTGTGTACCAATTATGATGTTTGATACTGTTGCAAGTGATTTTATGTTTAAGGATGATACATTTAAGACATATAGTTTTATTCCTAAACCTGAACCCTTGCGATATATCAAACCACCAGTTGTCATTCCAGCTGAACCGAATCCAAGCACGAATGCTAATCAAGGATTACTACGTGCTCCTACTGTTTAAATCAACTTAAAATAATGAACCTCTTGGGACACTATTATTTAATGAAAAAGGAGGCTTTCTTCTTGTATTATTATTTCTTTTGGTTGTAGGTTTTTTCTTAGTGGGACCTTCTACACCAGAATTTGTATTTCTTTTAGATTTTTCTAATTCTAATTTATGAAGTGCCTTAGGGCATAATCCAACTTCAGAATGAAATCCTCCTATTGTTTCCATATAATACCCATCGTAACCTAATTCACACAATTTTCCTAAAACAATATCATCCTGATTTTTAGTTAATTCAGTTGATACACGTAATACTACATTTTTTTCAATTGGAAACGCGATATTTAAGGCATTCTTTAGACCAGGGGTAGCCTCAAGAGCCTTTCTTGTATTTAAATCTAAGATATCAACTAATTCTAAGCTATCAGTTGTCTTCCAATTCTTAACATATGGTCTGCCACGCGGAATATATGTTTTTAATTCAGACCTATTCACTGTAAAATATTTCATTGGCGCATTTCTATAATTATTTGACGCCTTGCCACTTGTAATAAATGATGTACTATTTGCTCTGTACAACTTGCCATTATACTTTCTTGTTTTGATTGTCATTCTAATTAGTACTTTTAATTTTACTACAAATATATTCTGACATTCCCTCTAAAGTAAAATAATGTCGTACCCTCTTTAGTTCCTCAACCATACTTAAGTATTTTTCATTAGAAATAGATTTGAGTATCTCAGAAGTTCTAGGAATATCGTTATGATGTATGGATACTGAAAACTTACTATAATCAAGAACATCTTTGTATGGAAGCCATTCAATATCATCCCAAAAATAGACGGGGACAGTATCGAGTAACATTGCTTCAAAGAATCTAAATGAGCTGCGACCATAGCCGCGAGGGGCCAGACAGAATTTAGATTGTAATGTAGAATTAATAAACGCATCTGCTAAGTTCACTGGAACAGCATTTGTCCAATCACCCTTTGTGACAAATTTAATATCATTCTTTCTGCCAAGTAGGCGAAACATTTCCATTCTTAAGGGGTGTGTTGTATGTGTTCCTATAAATGATGCTAGTTGACGTCTTATAGGTGGCCTTTGTGTATTTATTAATTTATGTGTAATATCTTCATAAATTAGTGGTAACGGGATATTACCATTACACGCTCCAAATATAGTTGTATTAGGTGGTAAATTTAATTGTACACTTGAATCATCTTGTACAATTGTAAAGTATTTTATATCTTCTGGCATAAGGCTATATGTTCTTTTAAGTAAAACATTATAGTTATCTTTCATTCCTGCGAAGTTAGGATGAGTTTGTATATTTGTCCAAAAGGCGGGAATATATACTAAATTGGACTCTATTTGGTCTTTATGGGTCATAATATAATCATAAAAGTATTCTTCCATATATCGTCCATTCTTGAATGGTGGGTATACAATGGATGTATTAGGTCGATATTGTTTGCCTAATTCTAAAACACTCAATGGCATTTATATTTACTTATAATAATCAAATATATTCTTTATATAGCATTATGGATTCATTTGCCGCAAATTATATTAAGCCTCGTACATCTAATTTAACTAATATGAATGCCTCACTTATTACAAATAAACGTCAGGCACAAATAATATTTACGGGATATGCTCGTCAGGTAGAAGCTATTAATCAGGGATTTAAGACGCAACAAGGTACGGCTATTTTTAATGGGGATGATGGAATGGCGGTTAAAAATTTAAAAGAGGGAAATACTTGGACTAGTCCACAGACTCTAAATGCTATTCAGACAACGAATTATTGTGTAACAGCTGGTGCCTGTAATAGTGTATCTTACACCAGTGGGCATTTCTAATCGGCAGTTTTAGAAGGTGCTTCTCCCTGATTATTTTCTATATAATTAGTATAATATGGTAGATATTGACAATTTGATTGTGGATAACTGCTATATGTTAAATGGTACCTATCTTGGAAAACTGGATGCTAAACCTGTTATAGAGGGTTCTGGTGATGGAAGGGAGATGGTAGCTCATTTTACCAACAACTGGGTAAAAAGCCATATATCCAGATGGGCTGACTATGGTGCCGGTAAGAAAAACATTTTTGTAGAGACAGCCTGTAAAGAAGTTGGTGGTGGGAGAAAGTCTAGTAGAAGAAAGTCTAAAAGAAAATCTTTAAAAAAGCGACGTTCAACACGACGCTTATAACGAACTGGTATTTAACAGTACTTTAAAAAGTACTGGTTTAAAATGCCCAATGGTCTAAAAAATTAGTTTTGCTACCTCTTCGGTTAGATAGGCAATTTTTTCTAGTAGTCTATACTGTGTACCGATTAATACAATACTAGAGGCCATATCTCCTTGAAATTCATCAATGCCATATGGAATAAACCCCTTTGCTCTTAAATCTGAAGCATTAAAATATTTGGGAAAAAATGAAAAGATACCAGGTATGGATTCAATTAATTTTCGTACATAAAATGTTATAAGTATAATTACGAGACACTGTAATAATATCCATCCAAATAGACTTAGTAGTGATATTTTTGTAGTAAATACTGGGAATACACTATGAAGTACTATACCAATTATAAAAAAAACTATTGAATATATTATACCGTATTGTACAGATCCGACGACATTTATTAGGCGAACCTTATCAACTCGCAGGAGATCTCTCATACCTGCTTGAAAATGAATTCGTGGATCTTCTGATTTGTTTCCTGGTACGTACGACATTTTACTATATTCTGAGAGTTTATTTTCAGGTTTGAATAGTATTGTACAATAATAGGGATAATGGAATCAGATATAGAACAGACGCATATTGATTCTGATTTTTTCGATAAGAAAAGATTTCAGAAGCAGATTGATATAATAAAACAGGCTTCCGAGCTTGCTCAGGCTAAAATAGATTATGCTTCAGCGCATGATGATAATATAATACGTGCGATTGATGTTGTTGAGGATTTCTTAAGAAAGAAGCATAGATTGTGTTATGGTGGGCAAGCTATAAACGCCCATTTGCCAGCTAAGTATAAATTCTATGACCCCGAGTTCTCAATCCCAGATTATGACTTTTTCACTCCAAATCAAGACATAGATATCAACATTCTCGTAAAGGACTTAAAGAATGCAGGTTTCACAGAGATTTCTGTTAGAGAAGGAATGCACGAAGGTACTGTTAAAGTCTATGTTGACTATACCCCAGTTGCTGATATTTCCACCATTGACCCTAAACTATATCGCATCCTATCCAAACGTGAATTCAGAACAGATGGTATTTCATACTTAGATGCCAACTCTCTTCGTATGTTAATGTACTTAGAGTTAAGTAGGCCTCGGGGTGAAGTACGTAGATGGGAGAAAGTATATGAACGTCTATCAATATTTAATGAATTTGTTCCAAGTAAACCTTGTAAGATTAATCGTAATATGTTTAATGGTGGTCTTAATAAAGAACAGGTCCAATTTACTATTAATTTTATTGTTGAAAATAAACGTGTTTTTGCTGGTGCAGACCTCTTAGATTTCTACGAAGCAGCCTTAAGATATGGCGAACAGAAAAATAACTGGATACTAACCAGCAAAAAACCTATCCTCTTCTTTTCCTCTGAAGCCGATGCAGATGCCAAAAAAATACGTGAAGAATTTAATTTCCTACTTCGTCAGACTAATAAATCTGGAGGACGTTTAGGAAGTGATAATGAAAGACAGGGAGAAGGAGAAAGAGAAGGAGAAAGAGAAGGAAAAGGACCTTTTGTATCGATACCTAAAACACCTATAACTATTAAGTCCTACTCTTCACACGGTGTAGATTTAATCCCTTCTATGAAAGTTATCTCTCAAGGTAATAAATCACTTGTATTTATTATTGACCAAACTGCCTGTCATTCATACTTTAATATTCCAATCAGCAATGGTAAAATAATGAGAATAGCATCTATGGATACTCTAATTACTTTATACTTTAGTTTAGGGTTATTTGATTCTAAGTTTTTTGATATGGGTTCTATGGAGTGTCTTGCTAATAAACTTGTACAGACAAGTGTAAAAGCTCGTGAAAAAGATGATGCATTTGTATTCCCATTTATATCTATTAAATGCTATGGACATCAAACCTCTTTACCATCTCTAATTCGTGCCAAAGTTAAACGTATAACTCAGAAGAGGGTAGAACTTAAAAAACTTCTAACAAATCAATCAAAACGTAATACTGAACAGAATCGACAGAATCAACAGAATCGACAAAATAGATATCGTCGTACAATTAAATCTAATCGCCGTCCAACTTTATAGGGTTGCATTTATCTGATCCATAAGTCCCTTAATTTCCACCCAGGCACCATAATTCTTTTTTAATTCATTATATCTGTCAGGATTATTTTGTTGAATTTGCTTTAAATTATCTGATCCATCTGGCATTGTATATGTAGTTTGTGAATTACCACCTGGTACATTTATCTGATTTACTAATTCTCCACTCTGTGCCTGATTCTGAATATCCTGAGCTTTCTCTACTAATACTGTATTTTGTTCCATTGCTGCCGTTAATGTCTGTGTTGACACAAATGGTGTTAATAATGCCATTAATTGCTGCTCCTGTTGAGCTACATTTTGTGCACTTTGCGCATTTAATTCTTCTGCTATCTGCTGGGCCAATTGGGGATTATTAGCTAAACATTGTGATATATTTTGACACATTGAAGACATATCATCGAAACCTTCAGTTGGCGAACCACCCTGTAATGCACTTCCCAGATTAGCTTGCGCCTTATCTAATTGCGTATTCATCCAATTTAAAGCATTTATATATGGGGTTGTATCCGTAGGTATCATAGGAATTATTTGCGCAATAGTTGTACTATCGACAGTGGATGGAAGTGATATACATACTGGAGGGAGAGGTTGTCCGAGTTGTTGGGATAATTGTGTAATATATGTATTCATATCTGAATCAGATGGTGTTGTTGTAGTACTTGTTCCAACTTGAGATGGACTTGTAAGGGGCTCTTGTGGAGTATCTAAAGCAATTGAACTAACTATGGCTTTTTGCCAATTGGCACAAAACGGATTATAAAATGCTAAAAAATTATTATAGGCTTGTATCGTATCTGGATTTAATGGCACGGATGTTTGAAATCCCTCATAAAGGATTGATGCGTATAGATTTAATATTATTAAAATGAATAATAAAATTAACAATATTAAAAGTATTGTCATCCTAATTGTTTGCTATATTATTAGAATCCGGGTTATTAAATCTTATTACTATTTAAGATGAGCTGTTCTATACCACGACTTATATCATATTATTCAGATAAGGTTAATATTTATAATAGTGATTGCTTTGTAAAATTGCCGTCTTATAGAACTTGTCCTGCTCCGTCTATGTTATATTTGACACCGACTGAGGTTTGTCAGGGACCGTGTGGGCCAACTATAGTGCCAGTGCCACAGCCATTATTCCCCCCTGGTACATTTTGTCGAACAGGATGCGAACCTTGTGGTCCTTGTGGAACTACTCAAACAGGTTGTTCCCCTTGTGGAACAGCTCAAACAGGATGTCCTCCTTGTGGAACTGCCCAATATGGATATAATTCATATGTAACTGTTCAGACAGGATGTGCCCCTTGTGGAACTGTCCAATCTGGATGTGCCCCTTGTGGTCAACGATAAAAATTGAAATAGATGTGTATATAAATAGTAAATCACAAATGTCTCAAATAAATAATAGCCCTATGCTACAAATTAATACCTTCCAAGTTCGTCTTAATACAGGACAAATCGTAAATGAACCAATTGAAAATATTCAAGAATTATCAAATATTGTTAGTCAATATGGTCGAGGAATTATTGCCAAGATTTCATTCTACTTTCACGATAGTCGCCATCAATTTCATAATCTAGTTCTGCGTAATACTGAACATAATGATAGTTTTATTGTAGAGTTTTACCATTATTATAACCAATATATGGAACAGGTTGTGCTTTCTCGAGAGGAAAGACTAAATGACTTTACAGCGGTTATGAATTGTATTCGCAGTTCAGAAAATCTACATTCACAACTTGGGCAATATGTTATTGATCCGTTTTATGGTCCGCATTTTATGTCCTAAATTTGATTATACATTTTACAAATAAAATGTAGATAATATGATACCAATGCGCTGTATTATAGTAGTTGCTCTATTTATTATTTCCATAACTACACTCGTTATAGGTATAACGAAAGATATACAAGGATGTATAATTGGAGGTATTTTATCAATATTTGGCTCAGCAATAATAACAATGGGAATTATGATGAATACCAGATATGCAGTAAAAACTACTAAGCCTCGTATTACTAAGTCCCCTATTACTAAATCAACGCCTAATATAACAATTACAATAATGCCAGAAACGAAAGAAATGACAGAAACAGCAGTACCACCAACAGATATTAAAAATCCAATTTATGAACCAGTTTAGCAAAATTAAAAACTTTATTTTTGTTAGAATGGAATCGCCACAAAAACCCGCTACACAATTAAAAGCTGTAGAAAATAATAAAATAGTTTCTACTAAGTTTGATTTTGTTAAGTTTACTTTCTACTTTACATATGTTTTACTTATTACAACGGGTACAATTACGCTTGTTGAGGCATTAGCTACAAAGAATCCTACAATTCGTCACATTATGAACTTAGAAACGTGTATTTCGATTATTGCAGGATATTTCTACTCACAATTTGTTAATAAAGTTACTACGGCTAATGGCGGTGTTATTGACTACAAAGATATTAATGACACTCGATACAATGACTGGTTTATTACAACACCACTTATGATTCTTGCACTTATGATTGCACTCTCTTATAACAATAAACAATCTATTCATATTGGTACTTATGTAAGTGCCGTTTTACTAAATTTTGGTATGTTATATACTGGGTATTTGGGAGATAAGGGAACTATATCAAAGACTACAGGATGTGTAGGTGGATTTGTTTTCTTCGCCGCGTTATTTGCTCTTATATATTTTACATTTGTTAATGGATCATCTAAAATGTTTAACTTTATACTCTTTGGTATTTATCTAGTAATATGGGGAATATATGGATTTGTCTATTTGTTAGATGAAGAAAATAAAAATATAATTTATAATATGCTTGATGTAACTGCCAAATGCTTTGTTGGTCTGGGTTTCTGGGCATATTTTACTAAGATTTTGGTGGCATAATCTAAATTTTTAAATAAACCTTTCTGCTGACAATTTCTAGAGTATTATTAAGGTCATTTGTATTAACTTCTTTAAATAAACTTATTGGATTTGGTTCTACAGGCTGAATGTGTAAAGTTTTTCCAGTAGGTGATAATTTTTTAATTATAGCATATTTTAGTTCTCCTCTACTATTATATTGTATAATACGTCCTATATATGACTTGGAGTTATCTTGAGTAATTCGGACCATTGTTATATATTCACAATATTTTAATTGTGAAATCTCATTTCAATTTTTTTATGATGTAATTTAAATAACCTAAAAAGACAATGATAAGATTTATAAATAGGTCAAATGGCACATAACCATAACAAAATTATTCTTAATCTTATGATTAAAAATGAATCTAAGATTATAGGACGTTGTATTGGGCGTGCACTAGAACATGTTGATGCAATATCTATTCTAGATACTGGCTCCACAGATAACACAGTTGAAGTCTGTAACACATTTCTCAAGGCTTCAGGTAAACCCTTCAAAGTATCAGTCGAACCCTTTAAAAATTTCGGATACAATCGCACAGTATCTTTTAAAAAAGCACAAGAGCTCTGTAAGGAATTAGGTTGGGATGCGAATATTACGTATGCGATGGCGGTGGATGCGGATATGATTATTAAGCCGTCACCCGCATTTAAGGATTATAAACTAACGGTTCCTGGATATACTGTAATTCAGCAAAATTCGGCACTAAAGTATTATAATAATCGATTTATGCGTTGTTCTTATGATTGGAAATGTGTAGGTTCTACTCACGAATATTGGAGTG
>Ga0209084_1002438_pt1 | contig 14419 bp, 22 predicted proteins | sample C_130820_MF_Meta_FD_187309 | JGI IMG/M metagenome (GOLD analysis project Ga0209084, IMG submission 187309) | Freshwater microbial communities from Lake Croche, Canada to study carbon cycling - C_130820_MF_MetaG (SPAdes) (version 2) | ecosystem: Environmental > Aquatic > Freshwater > Lake... | reverse complement strand
AGAGATAAGTACATGACTCAATTGTTGTTAGAACGCCTTACAAACTCAGTAGCAGAATCGTATAGCAATGATGCAATGGCTTGGGGCGTAGAGCAAGAACCCTTTGCTAGAGCCGCCTATGAGTCCAAGATGGGTGTATTGGTTGATGAGGTAGCGTTCGTTAACCATCCAACTATTGAGCAATCAGGCGCATCTCCAGACGGGATTGTTGGCGATGGCTTGGTCGAACTGAAATGCCCAATGTCTCATACGCACTTGGAAAGCATTTTGGGTGGCATTGACGATCAATACAAAGTGCAAGTGCAATGGCAGATGGCTTGCACAGGTGCTAAGTGGACAGACCTATGTTCATTTGACCCAAGGTTTCCCGCAGAATTGCAATTAGTTATCAAGCGTTTTGAGCGTGATGATGCCTTTATTGCAACGCTGGAAAAAGAGGTTATCAAGTTCTTGGCTGAACTAGATGACAAGTTAAATAAAGTTAAATCAAGAGGTTAATATGGAACAGAAACGTGATAACTCTGGCGTTCTTTTTAAGAATGAAAACAAAGATAACGAGAAAAAACCTGACTACAAAGGTAGCATCATGGTAGACGGAAACGAATACTGGTTGTCTGCTTGGATTAAAGAAGGCAAGTCAGGCAAATTTATGGGTTTGGCAGTATCTCCAAAGGATGGTCAGCCACCAGCAGGCAAACCACTACCTAAAAACTTGGATGATGACCTAATACCTTTCTAATCAATACGGGGAAAGCGCAGGTGAGTACCCACTAATTTAATTAACAGGAGTTCATAAATGAGTTTATTAGACAAAACATGGTTTGACGGTGGAGTAGAGAAGTTCTTTGGTTCACAGTCATTTGTCAGAGCAAGGATCATTGATCCATTAACAAGCCACATGGCGGCTGAAAGCGTCACTAATGTAGCACCAGCCCACATGGATGTCATTCACGCTTGTTTAAAGCGGTTTGGGCCACTAGGCAAGGATGGAATAGCAAAGCAAACTGGTCTGAGAAATGACCAAGTATGGCGTAGGTTGCCAGAGATGCAGAAACTAGGAATGATTGGGCTAACTGGTAAGACAGTTGCATCTAATTCTGGTAGACAAGAGCGTGAGTGGATCATCCTATGAGCCTGTGGCGTAAACGGAATGTTCACCATAATGAACAAAAACACGACAATTTGCCTATGATATGGGTTGACCCACCAGAAGGCTGGAAGTATGGTTTTCCTGCCATATATGACCCTGAGAAAGATGGTCAGATGAGCGATTGGATTGTCAGAAAAGGCTATCCACTTCTGACAATTAAGGAATATGGAGATGCTTGGGCGGTCAGGTGTTGGCCTGTGGAAGTGAAACCTTCCGATGAGTAAAAATATCCCGTTCGGGTCATAAATGTACAAAAATATACATAAATGATAAAAAATGCCCCGTTCGGGACATTAAGGAAAGAAAATGTTAGAGACTATTGCTTGGGCGGTAATGCTAATGCTATCTGGGGCGGCAATCGTAGTGATTGTCGGTGTTGCAATCTTTATGCTATCGGAGGATAAATGAAAATAACTATGGAATTTGATGACTTAATCGAGGCAAAACAGGCTATCCATGCACATGATGTATGGACAGCCTTGTTAGACATCAACCAAGCAATGCGCTCACATACTAAACATGATGTTTCTGAAACACAAACAATAGCCAGTATTCAGGAAATCTTGTCAGATGTAAGCCAGTTGCTTTACTCTTGATCTTAGTCTTCTTCGTCTTCTTCTAACTCAAGCCAATCGTCTTCGTCTTCGTCATAGTACCAAGTTACGCCTTCAGGGTCAGTGAAAGACAACAGTTCGCTATCCTCTTCACCTTCTTCAACCCAACCACACTCTTCTTGTTCTGCTATATACGCTTGCAACAAAGCAACTTTATTGAAGTCTGCTGTCTTGATAGTTATAGTCTCGTCCCAACCCAACTCAATTTCTACTGTATACATAAAAATCCTTTAAACATTGATGATCTGACCTCTAAACTCAACCTGCCCTTCATCCCACTTATGGACTAACTCAGGCCATAACAGTTTCCCATCGTTAAATGTCAGAATTGCGAAACCTGACCTATGATTCAATGGATTGTCCTCGCCATAACTGAACTGTGGCCCATAAGGTTCAGCAAGTGTACCTGTGTCCACCCCAAATCGGTTGCCGTTATAGTCAGAGTAAGGCGTTACTTTTAAAGAATGTAAATGACCTGTAACTATTGTCTTACCTGCGCCCACAGTATTATTGTGGGTGGCATGGACTCCACCCTTGTATCGGTGCTTGATAATCACATCATCTGTTGCCCAGCAGGTCATACAGAACTCCCAATTAGGGAAGTGGTCTTCTAACTTAAACCCAAAGGTTTCGGCAAACTGAGGCGCATTAGCCACTAAACGGGCATTAAAGCGAGAATCGTGGTTGCCCCATGTGTAGACTAGTCTGACATTGTGGCGGGCTTCCTTGGCGGTTTCCTCGACTTCCTCAAGTGCCGCTTGGCAAGCCTTCAGTTCCTCAATAAGTGTGGGTTCTTTGCCTGACACACCTGATGGTGGATGACGGCTGATAGAAGCCCCATCAAGAGCATCTCCATTACATATCACTGCTGTGGGCTTAAACTCTTTAATAGCCCATAAAAGAGCGTTAAAGGCAGTTGTTCGTATGTTAGGCCAAAAGTGGGCATCACTAAATACGATAACTGTGCCGTTCAAAACACCTAATTGCTTGCGATCATAAGCGGCTGGTGATCTTTCTGGTCTGCCATTAGGGTTTTTGGCTTCCAATAAAAGACCATATTTTGTCTCTAAAGCGGCTCTACGCCTTTGAATGGTTCGTACATTACCTCCTGTGACTTTATGTATAGAAGTCGCAGAACCATGTAATTTCCATAATTCAATGAACTCAGCATCAGTCAGGACGGGGTGTTGAGCCATGATTACTCCAGTTTTAATCGCCAGTAACTTGTGTGTTTTGTCATCCAAGGATTAGTTGGATTGAACATCTTGAACCCACACGAGATGAGAGAGTTTGCTGAAGCAGGGTTATCGTAGGTGCTAGTGATTAACCAATTTAATCCAAGAGCCTTCGCTTGTCTGATTCTGACCCGAATAAACTTCTTCTGTAACGCTTGTCCACGACAATTAGGCACAACGCCACAGCGTACAAGATAACCGCAATCAGACCAGCGAGAAGAATAAACAAGACCTGCGAAACCACAATCCACGCCATCCTTAGTAGCAATCCACCAATATCCATTAGATACGTCATAGGCTTTATCGTAAGGTAGGCACTTCTTTTGAAGTACAGACAATCTAGTCTTTACAGAGTCATGGCGAACGTCTACACGCTGTATTTTCATGTTGCGTATTAGACGTTGCCAATATGAACGATTTATGAATAAGCCCGTGTGCCTTGCTTGTCAATAATCAATGTTTGTTTGCGTGATGTACCTGATGGGCTATTTGGAACAGAGATATGTGTCCAACGATCAAACTCACGAATAACTTGATCGTAGTCAAGATTAGCGGCAATAACAGCCTTCACAACTTCATCTGGAGTCATGTCTGGCACACGAATATCTGCCGCACAACCAACACGATGCTGAGATGTGTCTTTGCTACCAACCGCATCATTCAATGCTTTGCAACGAAATGCTGAGTTAATCATGACGGGTTTACCACCAACAGCAACCTTAACCTGTTCCAAGAACTCTGCTAAACGCTTTAAGTTGTTGATTTCAGAACTGTTTGGCGTATTTTCAATCTCACGATGATCGGTGTGGGTTAGTTCTTCAAGGGTAAAGTTTTTACTCAGTTGCATTTGGTTCTTCCTCTTTGGTTGTATTGTTAAGTTTGATAGCCGCTAACCAACCAATAAATCCACCAATTACAGTAGAAAACGCTGGCGCAATAATGGGGAATATGTCTTTGTTGTCAATCACGCTGTTAGGCATAAACAAGCCACCCAATAGGGCAACAGTCATAGCAACCACAACAAAACACAAGGTAAATGCCATTTGTCTGGCAATACCCAATACAACTATTTCTTTTTCGTTCATTTCATGCCTTTCACAAGTGCGTTAGTTTTGTCAGCACTAGACTTGCTAGAGCCGTAGAAGAAGTTGAATACTGAAGAAATGGCAGTACCCAACAAGAAACCTAAGATGATGTTTGCAAAGTCTCTAGCACCATCTGGCATGGTTATAAAAGTTACGCAAAAGAAATAAAGAGCAGATACGCCAGACCAAGCCCATGCAAAATAGTAAACAAAGTGTTTGGCAACATTGTCTGTTTGGTTCAAAGCAGTCTCTTGCATATGACGAGCAGATGCACGATCTTCATTCTCTAATTTGGCAAACTCTAACTCTGCTTCCTGAAGTTTCTCAGCCGCTTGCGGATCACCTGCGATAGCCTTAGCAACAGCATCAACGGAATCAGAAACGCCAAATTTACTAGCCAAAGCGGTAATAGCCATGCCACCCATAGGGCCAGCCACAGCAGTTGCCAACGTGGGTGCGACACCCTTGAGTAAATTGAATAAGTCATTCATTTTTCTTCCTTTAATTCCCGTTTAAGTTTTCGCAACTCTTTCATTTCTTGTCTAAGTTGCGCCTTCATGTATAGAGTTTCTACATATGCCATTGAAGTTACTCCAACAATGAGACATATAGCCACGCCTATCAGAATCCACCAGACAAGTTTCGTAGTTGCCACATCATCCACCCAAAGATTAAAGATATAAACGTCACAGCAATCACTCCACTTGTTATCTCAATACAACGAATCTCTTGTTGTTCTTTATGCCATCTAGCCAATCTAGCCCTGCGTACCATCTCTGATCTAGCCCATGCTTGTTCTTGCTCTATCTTGTTGTGCATCACCAAGAATCTGCTATACAAGTCCTTCAACTCAGGAGGGGCATATACCATCGCCTCCCTTGTCTGTTCTAGCAACTTCTCCATCTGTAACTCAATCAACGCCCTCTCAATTGCTTTTTTGCTGTTGTTTTGCGTTGGATCGTAGTTAGTTTTAGATTCTTCTTCTAGTTCGTGATAGTGATTGTTTATTTGTTGTTGTGTATCAAATAACACGCCTAGATTTGCACCAACTTCGCTAATTACCTTTAGTTCCAGTTCCTCATATGATTGTTGTTTTTTAGATGCGGTCTTCTTGGCTACATTTGGCGCAACTTTGTCGCTTGGTGTGATTGTGTCGCCACTCGGTGCAAATAAGCCTTTAAGCCACGCCCATAGACCTGAGAGTTGGCTGACAATAGCCTTTGCATCGCCAACAGCCCCTTCAATTGCACTCTTAGCGTTCTCGATTTCCATGCGTCCTTCTTGGAGCATTGCACATCCTGACTTGATGGCAGAGACTGCTCCTTGGGCGAGCATGAGGAGGCTGAAAGGATCAATGGGTAACTCCTATTGCTGTGGAGCAACATCCCAATTGATAGCGGCTGGTGCTTGTTGTTGCTGTTGAGGTTTTTGTTCTTGCAAAATCCTATCTCTTTCTGCTTGTAATTGTTCTAAAGTCATTGCGCCCAAATCATTAGGTGCTGTTGGCTCTTCAGTCGATACTGGGTTTTCAGTAGACATACGAGGGCCAGCCCGTAAAGCCTGAGTTCCAAGACTTTTGCCGATAGACAAAGATACATCGCCAATGCTTTGCAAAGTAGATTTATTTTGAGCCGATATCATTTTATTAACAGTATCTTTGTTAAATACAACATCAGCCATAGCATTTGGGCTTGCTATTAAATCTCTCATTCCTAAAAATAGTTCTTTTACAAGATTTGCACTTTGAGCAGTACCACCACCAGCCTTGGCAACTGAATAAATATCACTACCTTTTATGCCAGTTGGTTCAGTTCCTTCTGCTTTCTGCAATACTTGTTGCATATATTTAACAGCCTGAGATGCTTTTGCCGCATCAGCAGGTTTCTCAAATAACAAACCCATTTCTTGCGGATTGTTTAAGGCACTAAGCAGTTTATTGAAATCTATATTCGGAGTTCCTGCTGGAGCATTAGGAATCTGTGCTGAAGACAAAATATCATTAAATTTAGCCTTGCGAACAGAATCCAAAACCTCTGGAGCATTGTTTTGCAAAATACCAAGAGTTAAAGCCCTTTGTGATGGAGGTTGATTCTTTAATGTATTTAATACATCTTCAGGCACTAGTTGATGAACATCTTTACCAAATGTTTTAACAATAGGCATTTCAGCAAACTCATCAATTTTGTCTAGGTTTTTACTAAAGTTAGTACGAGCATCTTTTAGCAACTCTGCGCCTGGAACATTGGTATCAATAGCATTGTTTAAGGTATCACGGAAGCCATTTAAAACAGTTCTAGCAACACCTTTTGCTTGTCCAGGGGCTAATCCTTCAAACACATTACTATTGTTTAAAGTGTAGTTTCCTGACCATGCGGCATCGCTCCAACCAGACAATGCTCTCTTTAAGTCAGAAATGCTTATCTTGTTAGTTCCAGCAGGAGTTCCAGCCGTAACAGTTTCAAATGCTGGTTGTCCCGCCTCTCCAAGAATCATGCTTGGTTTTCGAACTTCAGAAACTTCAGGCTTAACTAAACTATCCAAAATAGTTTGTATTTTGTTGGAAAAAACAGCATCAGAAGGACTTAAATCTGGACGCAAACTATTCTTTAGTTGCGTTAAACGATTGACAACGGGTGCTGTATCTACCATGCCACCTGCTTTTTCAGCCGCATTAAAGTCAGTAGATGCTTGTTTCTTTAAATTGCTTGCCAATGCTTTGCCATAATTTGTAAATGATGAAGACACTTTTTCTGTAACTTCAGCAGGTGTAATTGCTTTTTGAGATGCACTAGAAAACAAGTTATTCAAGAAGTTTTCAACAGAAGATGCTTGCTCTTGTCTAAAAGCAACGCCTTTTCTTTCAATCGATGGATTTGCTTCTGTTTTAGCCTCACGAGCCAATTGAACACGACTTCCAGTAGCCTCTCCTGGAGTTAATGGCCCAACATTGAGTAACCCTGCCGCTTCTTGACTTACTTGTCCAACAGGAGTTGTAAATCTTTCTCTCATTGATCTTACGCCACCAACACCAGCATAAGGCAATGTTTGAATAGCAAGTGAACCCAATGGACTGTTTGGAGCAAGTGCTTCTGCCGCTAATCCACCAACACCAGCAACACCAAATTCTTTTGCAACTCCACCAGCAGTTCTACCAAAAAGACCAGGCACTCCCACAGCAGTAGAAAGTGCGGCAGGTGCGCCAGCACGAGCAAACTCAAATGCGCCCGTATAACCAGGCACTTCCATAATGTTTACGCCTTTACCTTTATTGGTAAGAACTGATTGAATTCCTTTAGTAATCCCTGCCGTAGAAAAAGCACTAGGGTCTTTGCTTTCTTTTAAATAATCATATAGGTTTCCCCATCCACCTATAAGTTCTGCAACACCTCTTGCTGAACCTTTAAAAGAAGACTCCATCAATTTTTTAAATTCTTCTAAAGTATCAAATTCTTTAGGCTTTGTTGTATCTAGCACAGAACGATAATTAACATTTATTGGTTGACCAGAAATCCTTGCCCGTTCAGCAAGAAGTTCCTCAAGAGACATCTCTGATACGGACTTGTCACCCATTATTTTGCTCCCTGTGCTTGCTTTTTAGCAATTTCAGCATTGATTGCATTAAGTCTATCTGCATTTGTACTTGGCATTTGAATGTTAGATAAGAACGGAGATTGATAGCCTCTAAGACTATATGCTGGTTTATTAGGCGCACTTGAATAGAAATGCTGTTCCATTTTACTTGCCTCTTGCACAGTCTCGTTAGCCCGTTTTCTTAAATAATCAATAAGGTCTTGATTGGTTTTAGTACCTTTCTCAAGAGATGGGCCAATATTTTTAGCAAATTCTCTATCTGTATCAGTTGGATTAGTACCAAGTTGTTTGATAAATGATAAGACTCGTTCGCCAGCAAGGGTGTTAAATGTTTGAGCATTTCCCAATGCCTCTTTATCTTTTGGACTAGCCAATCCTAAAGTAGAAAATACATTTAATGCTCCAACACGCAAATCTGCTCCAGCACCAGAAACTCCTTGTGGGGTATTGGCTAGTTGTCCAAGAATCCCTGCTGATTCAATTGCTTTACCTGCGGCAACTTGTGCATCTTTTAATCTCGTGGCATCTAGTTCTGCCGCTTTTACTGCTCCAGCAGACTCACCCTTACTCTCTGCCGTTGCAGTAACAGTAGTTTTTGCAGTAGTTCTATCAACTCCACCGCTAAATGGAACGGCAACTTGTTTTCCAGATGGATCATTTTTCATCACAAACTGAGTTCTATTTGCAACATCAAAATAAACTGGCTCACGAGTACCTTCTGCAACTCCAATTTCTTTAATATTTGCACCAGAAGTAGCGGTCGTAAGGCGGGCAAGTTCCGTGGAATATTTCTTATTCCATTCAGGAGTATTGCGTGTAAATTCAGCATCAGCCAGACCAATAGCGTTTTTTTGTTCTGTACTTAAATGTTCACGCATCTTTGCGGCTAATTCACCTTCTTTTTGTCTTGCTTGCATAAGTGCTTGAGCAACTTGAGTAGCACCAGCCACATCATTGCGTTCACGCAAAGCATTAGCCAAACCAGCCAAGCCTTGTGTGGTTGATGTATCAAATTGTTGAGCCAAAGCATTTCTCGTGCTGATTAACTGTAACTGTGGGTCTTGACCGCCTAATGCGCCACCAACAGCACCCGCCAAGCGATTAGCACCATAGCCAATGCCTGTTTTAGCAAGAGCAAAAGGATCAAGTTGTGCTAATTCAGATGCTTGTTTTAATGCGTTTTGATTTTGTTGTTGTTGGTAAATCTCAGGAGTCATACCAAACAAACCGCCTACTATTGAATCTGCCATTTGGTTACTCCTTATAGATTTGCATAGCCAGCAGGCAAGAATGAACTTGCTCCTGTTGGCGTGGTATATGGGTTGTAATAATCTGGTGCAAGCATACCTGCACTTGTTATTCCACCACCTGCACCACCAAGATTAGGAGTGCCACTTCCAAACCAGTTACTAATTCCTTGAGTCAATTGTTGATTAGTTCCTGCGTTTATTAAACCAGTTGCTAATGGGTTATAAGAAGCCGCTTGGTATGCCATTGGTGCGGCGGCCTGTGCGCCTTGTGTAATGAATCTACCTGCATTTGCACCATAAGCCGCCGCTTGACCACCTAAACCAGCGCCCAATGTCAATGGATTCTGACCCAATTGCTCAATACCACTTTGCACGCCCAAAGTAGACTGGAATGGAGACAATGCACCAACTTGACCTTGCTGATATTGACCAAGCAAACCTGCGCCTTGACCAAACAATCCTGCGCCAAAAGCAGTTTGTTGTTGACCAGCCTGTTGAGCATTAGCCGCCAATTGAAGGTCTTGCATAGCCCTAGCATTAGCAAGTGCCGCCGCTTCTGGATTAGCCGCCATCAAATTACCACCTTGAGCAATAGATAAACCTGTACGACCTGTATTTGATAACTGGTTCATTAAGTTAGCAGATTGCTGTTCACGACTAGGAGTAAGCAAAGCAAGTTGATTGGTCATGTATTGTTGAGCCGCTTCTTGAGGAGATTGGGCTAAATACTGTTGACCAAGATTAAACAAGTTACCTGTCGCACCTGTTAGTGGCGCATACTGCTGTGGAGCATTTAATCCTTGTTGTATTTGTTGCCCCATCAAACCAGATAACTGATTTTGATAGGCTTGATACTCAGGGGATACGTTGTAACCAGCCCCTGTTAAATATCCATTTGCATCTGTTTGAAAGTTGCTTGAACCATAACGATTGGTTATTCCAACAGGACGAAACTTAGAGGCTTCAGCCGCTATTCGTGCCGCTTCTAATTGGGCTTGTGCAGAGGTACTAGCCGCATTTTGTGCAGACTGTCCACCAAGCACACCGCCTAGTAGTGATAGTCCTCCACCAATAACTGATGAACTCATTCCCATTATGTTCTCCTAACAAACATTTGTCTTGATTTGCCGTCTATGCCAACAAAATCCTTGAAATACTTAAAACCAAAAATACTTATAAACTTCTCATGTTTTCTATCACCAATCTCATGTATCGCAAAAATGTCCTTTTTATAGGATTTGAACAATTTGTCAAAGTCAATTTTTAGTTGATTCTTAACAGTTTTGCTCCATTTCATGCAATCACAATGAATAAAGGTAAACCCACAATCATCCTCAAAGTAAACAATGTAATTTTTGGTTTTGATTACTTCTACTTTCAATATTTGCCTTTATGAGTAACGAATCCAAAGTCCAGGATAACCAAAATTTGAATCAGCATAGCAACGAGTAATACATTTCCAATTTCCTGTATTAACTAAAGTTCCAGATAATGTTGCACCTCCTCTACCGCCATTCCAACCACTAGTTCCAGGATTGTAATAATCCGACATTGTTGGAGAGGTATACAAACTTGATCCTGCAATCGTTGAGCCAACTGCATAATCTGTGATATTTTGCGGACGTCCAATAATAATGATTCCAATGTCATATAAAGAAGTTGTTGTTACTGCGCCAGTTTGTCCATTTACTGATGAAACTCCTGAAAAGGCAGTAGATTGCCAAGTTGTTCCATTAGAGGTCAATAAATTGCCTAAAGTTCCAGGTGCAACTGTCTGTGGTGCGCTAGTTCCATTGCCCAACAATACATTGTTTGCAGTCAAAGTAGCCGCACCTATACCACCTTGTGCAACAGTTAAAGGAGTTGTCAAACCAGTAATAGAGGTAATGTCAGAGTTAGCACCAGACTTTGCGGCACTTAGGTTTGATCGAGCAGTAGTTGCATCAGAAGCACCAGTACCACCATCTGTAACAGCCAAATCTGTAATTCCAGTAATACTTCCACCAGTTATAGCGGCATTGGCATTGTCAGTCTTAGTGGCAATAGCCGTCTGAATGTTGTTGAACTCAGTATCAATCTCAGTTCCCTTAACAATCTTCAGGGCGTTACCAGAGGCAAGACTATCCTTACTGGCAAAATTGGTTGCTTTGGTGTAATCTGTCATGTCATTTCCTTACGTAATCTTGCCGTTTTTGGCATGAATCTCAATCTTCTGGATACTCAATGCTAGGCTGTTAATATCCATCTCATACCCAGTTTGAATTACCTTGCCCGAACCAGTCGGATAGACACTTAATGTCTGCAAAGCAACACCACCTGAGTATTCAGCCCCGTAATTGTATTCAGCAACTCCATAATATGAAACCCCTTGTGCAGGTATTTGGACGGATTGCGAGTAATAATTACCCGTAAAGTCATATCCCCACTTAAAAGTAACATATTGATTGCTACCGCCAATCACAACTACCTTGAGTTTCTTCAAAATAGACGAAACAGATGGAGTTCCAAGGTCTGTATGGTTCGTAAAATACTGAAATCGGTATGTTGTGTCATTATCAAGATAGCCAGAATAGGTAGCAAGATAGCCACCTTTTCCTATATATAAAGTACCATCTTGCTTGGTCAACAACGCTTTAGGCTCAATAGAGTCCCAAGTTGTCACTCTAGCCGCACCATCTTGCAAAGTGCCCTTCATATCAAAGCAGTAAACTGATTTCAATACAGGCAAAGTCAATAAGTAAATGGCTTCTTTGCTGTTGTATACAGATTTGATGGTAGACAAGGTTTCCCCTGCAACAGCAGAAATCAAGTCATTACGGACATTCTTAGACAAGTCACGCAATGGCATGGACTTCTCTTGGATAGTCCTCAAGGCACTACGAACACCTGTGGATGACAAGAAAACCAAATCACTACCTGTATAAGCCAAGGAATCCCTAGCCACACAGCCAATTCCTGTGATGACATCCTGTAAAGTCATCGTAGATGGAGTTGTTGCATCCTTATAAACAAGAATATTGTTCTTACCAAAGATAAACAAAAAGCCGTTATGCGCTCCCAAAGCGACAATTACATCACCACCTCTAGGCCAAACAGTAGTGGTATCCAAAGTGCCAGCAGTACCAGAATTCCACTTGTTTGCCAACTTTGTGTCGCACCATTGCACAGTCAGTTTGTCAGTAGATGTATCTGCTGTCCAAAGCCTTCCATAGGCACTTAAAGCCGTGTTAGCCAACTGAGCAGTACCAGCATATCCTGACAACTCGCTAATGCGTCTATAAGTCGTTGTAGACAATGATGGGTCAAAAACCAAAGGATCATGCCCTGTCTGGAACAGATAGAGTGCGCCAGCCAAAGAAACCATCTGCCAATTGTTTGCAGTAATAGTTGGGGCAGTACCCCCTCCCCCATAAGTCAAAGTCACAATAGTAGTGGTACTTAACTTAAAGAGTTTGTTGTTTCCCGCCATGATGGTGTAGGAAGTAGCATCAGCAGTCACCACCTCACCAATAGAGGTAATATCATTGGTAGACAAGTCAGAATTCGTTGCAGAATTGACCTTTGTCCAACCTTTTCTAGCCCCGATACGACCATATTGGTCAATCACGCAGTTATTCGCAATAAGTGCAAAGCCTTGAGCCAAATCCAAAGACGAGTCTTGGGTGTTTAACCCAAAAAAGCCTGGGGCTGTAATCGAGAAGGCTTGAATCGGTTGAGACATTAAACAGCCTCAAATTGATCGTTTTCAGGCGATCTAGCCAACTCTAATGAGATCAAGTCAGACAAGCATGACTTGTATAGCGCATAGGCTTCTGAACTGCTCAGACCACCATCCTCGCCACGCTCAACCAATGCTCTAGCAAATGCACCCAAAACAATGGGTTCTTTTGCCAACAAAGTGGTAGATGAGTCTGTCGTAAAGTCTGCTTCAGGAACTATTAGGCTAAAACGGATGCTATACACAGCATCAGGAACAGGCCAAAAATTGACTTTAATATCACCATTTGTATCTACACCCTTAATAGAGTAATACATTGGCAAACCCTTTGTAGGGGTAGGAGTTGTATAGTAAAACGAGTCGTAATTAGCATGAGACAAAGGTGACAACTCATAAAAACTAGTGGTGTTAATCACATCCATAGTCTTATAACGAACTCCAGCACCCGTAATGCTATACGGGCCAGTTGTATTGGCAATCGTGCTTACAGTAATTGGGGTATTGAAAGCATCCCAATCATAAGCATCAGATACTTGACGCTTGGCATCATTGACATACTTGCCAACAAGGGCAGAAACTGTATTCTCGGAAACAGTTGTTACTGTTGGTTCACGCATACGAACCAAGACATCATTAACTAACTGTAAATAGGTAGGTAGAGCCATTGTTTTCTCACTTTGTTCTTTGCAGAATCAACTGGCTTTTACCTATATCCCAATGGGATAGAAGCCCTACAACTGCATTATAGGCTTAATAGCCTGATTTTTTCTTTGGTTTGCTCATGCCAGCCTCAGATAAGGCAATAGCAACGGCTTGCTTTTGAGACTTGACCACAGGGCCTTTCTTAGAGCCAGAGTGCAGTTTTCCTGCCTTGTACTCTTTCATAACCTTGCCAACTTTAGCCATCTTAGGTGCTTTCATGCTTGCTCCTTAGTTAAGTTCTGTTACAGAAACAGTTGAAGTGGTGATAGTCGCATCTTTGATAAATGCAATCTTTTGACCAGGCGTGACTTTGACGATTTCTACACAATTTTGTGGAATCATTGCTGAAGTTGTAATGCTTGCTGTTGGGCTAGTGCCAATTGCATAATGGCAATGACCTTGAGAACAAGCAATACGAATCATTGTGGTGTTAGCACCAAAAGCAGTCATCTGAACGCTTGAGGTTGTAACTGTTGCCACTTGAGTCGTGCCATTGCTTGCTACTCCATAGGCAACTTGGTTTGGGTCTAATTGAAAGGTACTCATGGTTTTTCCTTACTGAAGGGTAAGTTGATAAAGGATGTTTTGATAGAAGCCAACGACTTCATCAATCTTATTTTGCAAAGCAGTCTCAGTACGAGGAACGATCTGTTGGCGATTTGCCTCAATCCATTCCATTTGTTGACGCAAGACCTCAGACACAGTACCTTTGTACTTGTTGGTCACATAAGGAATGTCTAAACGCACACCATAGCGACCCATGTATTGTTGTGCAAAGTCGTCTGCCAAAGGAATAATGCCTTCATAGAACTCATTGAGAGTCTTGTGTTCAGCAAAAGATAGGGTTTTTAAGTGGATGCGGTGCGTAATCTCTCTAGCGAGAAACAGTAAACCTACAAATTCACCTGCGCTATTCGTTGCCATCTTCATTCCTTGGTTATTGGGCCACCCGATTTCCATGCGTCACAGGTGCGTTTGGCGGCACAAGTAAAGTGGAAAAGTTCACAAAATCCTAGATTTGCCGCATCAATAAACTGCTGATCGTAGGACAACTCTTTTTCAGAAGTATTCATT
>Ga0209084_1002435_pt1 | contig 14432 bp, 18 predicted proteins | sample C_130820_MF_Meta_FD_187309 | JGI IMG/M metagenome (GOLD analysis project Ga0209084, IMG submission 187309) | Freshwater microbial communities from Lake Croche, Canada to study carbon cycling - C_130820_MF_MetaG (SPAdes) (version 2) | ecosystem: Environmental > Aquatic > Freshwater > Lake... | reverse complement strand
ACAAGGCACCAAAGTTGCAGGTACAAAACCAGATACAGCACCAGCAAAAAAACCAGTCAAAAAATAATCAAAACCTTGACAGGCTCCGTTTAAGATAGTATAATTAATACTATCAATGGAGCCTTTTTTACGACTATGACCGATTATTACCAAACACTAGGTGTTGGCGAAAACGCTAGCCCAGATGAAATCAAAAAAGCATACCGAAGCTTGGCTAATAAACATCACCCAGACAAGGGCGGTGATCAAGCCCGATTCAAAGATATTAGTGTTGCGTACGACAACCTAAGCGACCCACAGAAGCGAGCCGAGTATGACCAACAAAAGCAATTTGCTAACATGCCCGGTGGCGGAACTCAATTTCACTTCCACACTGGAAATCCTTTTGGCGGTGGAGGAGATCCATTTAGTCAAATGTTCGGCGGTGGTGCCAGTCCGTTTGGTCAAGGACATCCGTTTGGAGATATATTTGGACAGATGCATCGTCAGCAACGCAGGAATAGAGATTTAAATATTCAATGCACTGTATCGTTCGCAGATAGTTTTCACGGCAAGCAATTAGAAGCAAACTATCAATTGCCCAGTGGTAGGAAACAAAATGTTCAAATCAATATTCCTGGCGGTGTGCAAAACAACGACACCATTAGATATCCTGGATTAGGCGATGACAGTATTCCTAATGCCCCTCGTGGTAATTTAAATGTAACTGTATTTGTGCAGTCTGATCCAAATTATGAGCGTCGTGGAGACGACTTGTATGCCAGTATTGAAATTACTCCCATCGAAGCAATGATCGGAACTAAGAGAACTGTAAAGGCACTTAGTGGAATCAGTATGGAAATAGATGTACGTGCTGGTGTTGAATCTGGTGCTGAATTTGCCAGCGCAGGAAATGGATTTAGAAACTTAAATACACAACAAGTAGGACGATTCGTGACTGTTATAAAAATAAAAACACCACGAGTTACTGACCCTGCACTAATCAAAAAACTGGTAGATTTAAATGCTGAAATTAGTAAAACATCCTGATCCCGTCTTAAAACAACCAGCTACTACCTGGGAGTTTGGGTGCGAGTGGCCTAGTGCAGATGAGATCGAAGACCAAATGCTAGATGTCATGATGGCTGAAAAAGGTATCGGGCTAGCCGCTAACCAAGTGGGCCTGTTAAAACGAGTGTTTGCCATTAAATTATCCACTGGCAGAAGTTTTTGTATGTTCAACCCTCGGGTGATTTCCACTAGTGAAAAAATGCAAAGCGGTGACGAAGGTTGTTTGAGCTTTCCAGATCTTTGGTTAGAAATATCCAGGCCAATGGAAGTTGTTGCCGAATACTTTGACAAAAATGCACAAGAGTGTAAAATAACATTAACGGGATTAGATGCTAGATGCTTTTTACATGAACTAGATCACTTAGATGGAGTTTGTTTTACAGATGGTGTAGGACAATTAAAATTAGCATTAGCAGTGAAGCAACAACAACAAAGGAAGAGTTATGAGAATAGGTATCAAATGAAACGGTGTAAATACACCACTGGAGCACAAAATGAAGATTAGACACATTGTAGAAGCCGCGGACAGCACAACAACCTTGGGTGGATTCCCTGTCACTGTATTAAACGTTGAAGATCAAGGGGTTGACGAGGTAGCACCACCCGGAGCCCGAGCAGAACGCATGGTCAAGCATATCAAAAAGGGCTATGCCCGGGATGGTAAGCTGTCCGATAAAGAAAAATCAATTGCGTATGCCACAGCATGGAAAGCACACAATGCTGGTCGAGTGGAAGAAGCTCTCAAACTAGATGCACCACAGCAGGCATGGTCCAAACCAGAGATGCAGGACTACCTGACACGCATCAAGACTGGCACACAAACCAAGGCAGACAAGTTCAAACCCATCATACACGGTTCAAACGTCAAGGCCATTACCAAAGATGATTCAAACACAGAATGGAACCTGGCAGATCTTGCTAGTCAAATAACAACTCGTCCCAAACAAATACTGGGCACAAATGCCAAAATGGCCAAGTCCAAAAAAGAAGGCGCCATCACATACGATTTAACGCTGCCAGCATTGAGCGGCATTGTGGTGGATGAAGACACAGGTGAGTTTGTGGAAATCAAAACCTGCCCCGGTGCAGGTGAATGTCAACTCATATGCTATGCCAGAAAAGGTGGCTATAGAATGTTTCCTGCATCATCAATGAGTGCCGCACAAGCATTAAACTTTTTAGTAAATGATCCTGCTGGTTACATGGCCATGTTCGATCGAGAAGTCAAAGCAGTGGATGCCAAGGCAAAAGCCAATGGTATCAAATTGCTGGTACGCATACACGATGCTGGTGATTTCTTCTCCAAGGAATACTACAACCTGGCCATGGATGTGGCTCGCAACAACCCTGATGCCAAGTTCTACTTCTACACCAAAATGGGCGAGATTGCCACAGACACATCAGCACCGCCCAATGTGGTGTCACAGTTCAGTTCAGGTGCTAGAAGTCGAGAAGTCAAAACAGTCAATGTGGTACGTGGTGCCGGAAAGCATGTTAAAGATGCTGTTACCCTGCCCAAGGACATGTTCCGTGGCCTGTTTATGACTGATGCCAAGGGCAAGTATGTGAAAGATGCGCAAGGCACCACACAAGTAGTAAGTAATGAAGCATGGCAACAGTTCAAACAAAAACTGGCTGCCACGTACAAAATTGATCCTGAGAGTGTTATAACGTATGATCAAATGGTACGGATTCCCGAAGGTCCCAAACCCAAGTGGAATGTGGTTGTATTTCCCGCGGGGCACGGCGACCTAGGCGCACCAAGGCTGGATGTACAGAATCAATTTTTAATGTTTCACTAAATGATAGAACAATACGTAGTTAAAGAATCTGCTGTGCCCGGGTTTCATGTGTACCAGGCCCGGGTCCGGGTCAAAAATCCCTTGTACGCCAACTCAATGGATGTGGCCATTTTTGCCAAGAATCCGCAAATGGCTCGTCAGTTGTTGACTGCACAGTACGGGCACGACTCTGTTATTACCAACGTGGTGCAAATAGCATAAACATATCCGTTTCTTTTTTGCTAAATATTCAATGCAAAAAGAATCTGTCAATGTGGTTGTTGATATTAATGGTAAATGGTCCGGAAACCTGGCCAGATACAGATGCTACGTCAATGACGAATTATTTACAGAACGCACATGGAACTGGACTGACTGCCATTTAGAAGAAGTTATACCCATTTATGCCGATCCTGGGCGATATCAAATTAGATATGAATTAGTGGACCCAGAAAATATCAAAATAAAACTTAGAAATTTTCGCATTCTAAATGGATCAGCCACAATTGATCAAAAAGGTAATTTACACATAACCGGACCCTGTAATGAAAATACGTGAAATAATGGAAAATGCCAGTGGAGGTGCCACAGCAAGCGGCGGTATTGCTTCTGTTTCCATGCCCATGGGCATGACGTCAAGAAATGGCGGAAACATGCTAACAGGTAAATATGTAACGAGTTCGGATCCTACACCAAACACGCCAAGTTGGATAAAAAAACTCAAGAAGAAAGCACCGGATGTTAGCAGATAATTTAAAAATTTTATTGGGAACCCAATTTGCTTACTATGTAAAAGCACATGCGTTTCACTGGAATGTGGAAACGCCAGACTTTTACCAGTATCATAAATTTTTTCAAAAGATCTACGAAGATGCTTATAGTGCTGTAGATCCCATTGCTGAATATATTCGTGCCCTGGGCGATTATGCTCCCGGCAGTCTTGAGAGATTTTTAGAACTTTCAATCATCAAAGGACAAACAAAGGTCCCACGTGCTCGTCTCATGGTCGAAGAACTGTTGGCCAACAGCGGTCAACTGGTTGAATTATTAAATCAATGTTTTGCCGACGCCACACAAGAAAACAAACAAGATGTTGCCAACTTCATGGCCGAACGACTGAGTCAGACCAACAAGTTTGCCTGGCAATTGCGTAGCAGTTTGAAAGACGAAAGAGCATGACGGATCCAATCTATAAGATAATTGAACGCTTGGCCTTGATTGAAGGCAAGAGCAATCTAACAGCACAGCAAAAATCTGCTGGCCAGTTACCTGCCTTGTTTAAACCCACTAGCATCAGTCCTGTGCTCACAAACAAAACAGATCCAAAGAACCCCTTAGGTGGCAAACTAGTGGGCAGTCTTGAAGAAACCATGCAGAACGTAGAAGAAGACATGTTGAGCAAAGTCAAAAAGAGTTTTGTTGACTATTTGGAAAAGTTAGAAAAGGCCGATCATCTTGACCCGCACCTGGTTCGCAAAGCCAAACACGATCTTGACATCGGTGATGATGAGGAAGTGGACGAAAACGCAGAAGAACTAAGTATAGGTGATCCTGTTGTTATCACAGGTCAGGGCATTGAGTTTGAAGGCAAGACTGGAGACATTGACAGCTTTGGCGATATGAAACGTTTTGTTGTTGTCAACTTGTACAATCACGGCAAGCACAGTTTTCACTCTAGCGATGTCAGCTATAACGACTATGCTGACCAAGAGGACGTTGAAGAAGCTGAATGGGACCATGATGTGCAACCAGATACAGGTCCCAGTGATGCAGCCGACTCGGAAGTAGCCCACGGTGCGGAAGATCAAGTGGCCACTGCTGTTTCACAACCCACTGCACCCTTGGGCGAAAGCCCTGTCAAAACATACACCATGGAAGATGGCACATGTTTAGAGTGCTACGGCGATGAGACTCAAGGTTTTGAATTGCGCAACGGTGAACGCCGGTTACCCACACGTTTTCCTCGCATGGACCATGCTGACATGGCTGTGAAGTTGTTTCAGCGTCGTAAGCAAGCCGCACAACAGCAAGATCAAGACTACATAGAAGAACGATAACATGATAGTAGATGATTTATTCAAACGAGTTGACGAAAATGATGAGTTGTTTACTCATTTAAAACAACAGTTTCCTCAACTGAGACAACGCACTCGTGCCCAACGTGATGCTGACCGTGACCAACAACTGGCTGACAGAGACGCTCGAGCACAAGCACACAAAGACGCATTGAAAAATGCTCCGCCAAAAGAACCAACAAACACCATGAGCTATGACGACAGCGTGGTTGCGTTCAATGACAAAACAAAAGCTCTGGGGTACAAGCGCCTGAGTGAAGTTGTACCAGTGCCACAACGGACGTCACGAGTAACACCTGATCCTAGAATACGGTCCGATTACAACTGGCTCACACAAAACCGGCCTAAATCCGCACAAGCACAACGGCCAGGTCTTGGCACCGCTGTGGCCAAAGGAATTGGTGGCGCCCTTAATCAACAGTTGGGAATTGGCGGTAGTGAAATATTTGATATACCTACTTACAAAAAACAACAAGCCGTTGCGCCAACAACTGCTGTGCCTGCGCCAACAACTGCTGTGCCTGCGCCAACAGGTGAAACACCTGAACAAAAACGCATAAGATTACAAAAGGCTGCGGCACAAAGTATTAACAATCCAGTGGCACCAGCAGTGGTACCAACAGCAAATGGCATTGCACCTGCCGCAAGCAAAGTTGGAGTACCTGCAGGAAAACAAGCAGTTGATCAAGCCGTTGCCACAGTCAAAAGTGTAAGAAGTGATCGTCGCCCGCAGGTAATAAATTACGGCAAACAACAATTTGATACATTAGCGAAAACACCCGTAACCCCGGCAGCGGCACAGCAACCAGTACCACAATACACAACTAACTTGCCGGCCACGGCCACAGCAACACCAAACAAACCATTAAGTCGAGCACAAAAAGATTATATTAACGCAATTGGCGCACCTGCTTTGCCTGAATCCCGAATTGCTCAAACTCTTAAAAAATCAGTAACCGAAATGCTTGCCATAGTTGAAACCAAACAAGATCTACAACGCATTAAACAATTTGTTGATCAAACATTTGCTCGACATGGTGTGGTGTCAGAGTCTGCATTTGCTGAACGCAATCAATTGATCAACTACATCAAGGAACACAGCCACACGATGGCCCACTGAACACACCTTAGGACCGTTACCGTTTACGGTGTGTGGGCGGCTACTGCCCGGGCTCGTGATTCGCTACCATGATGCCCAAAAGTGGCACATTCACTTGACTTCTCCTCAACAAACAGTTATACTTGTGTTTTAGGAGATTTCAATGACCAAGACATTCAACGGCGACCAAAAACTTAAACTCACCCAAATCATCAACGAAGGCATGCAAGTGATGTTTGAGATCGATACCTTGCAAGGTGGACTCAATGACACAGTAAAAGCAGTGGCAGAAGAATTAGAAGTCAAGCCTGCTATTCTCAAGAAGGCTATCAAACTAGCACACAAGGCCAGCTTTGGTCAAGAAAAACAAGACCACGAGACACTGGAAACAATTTTAGAAACTGTGGGCAAAACTCTATAAGTACCAATGAGTCGCTCACATTAAGAGCATGAAGCACGGCTTACCGGCCACAAACGGAGAACAATGAGTTATATTGACGCACTTTTTGATCGTGAACACGATCGCATTCACACAGTAGAACGCCGCAATGGCGAACGAGTCTACAGGGAATATCCTGCAAATTATATTTTTTATTACGAAGATCCTCGGGGCAAGTTCCAGAGTATCTATGGCACGCCTGTGTCAAGATTCAGCACCCGCAACAACAAAGAGTTCCGCAAGGAAGTACGCATACAGAGCAACAAACAACTGTATGAGTCCGATATCAATCCCATCTTTAGATGCCTAGAAGAAAACTACAAAGACCAAGACGCTCCGGAACTGCACACAGCATTTTTTGACATTGAGGTTGCATTTGATCAAGAGCGTGGGTTCTCGCCTGTGACAGATCCTTTCAATCCCATAACTGCTATATCAGTTTACTTGGACTGGCTGGATCAATTGGTCACCCTGGCAGTACCGCCCAAAGGATTGAGTTGGGCCACTGCACAGGAACTGGTGGCCGACTTTGAAAACACCATACTGTTTGAGCGTGAAGATGAAATGATCAAAACATTTCTAGATCTAATTGATGACGCAGATGTATTGACAGGTTGGAACTCAGAAGGCTATGATATTCCCTACACTATAAACAGAACAATCCGTTTGCTCAGCAAAGATGACACACGTAAGTTTTGCTTGTGGGGACAACTGCCCAAGAAGCGTGTGTTTGAACGTTTTGGTGCTGAGAACGAGACCTATGACCTTGTGGGACGGGTACACATGGACTATATGCAACTGTATCGCAAGTACACATATGAAGAACGACACAGTTACAGCCTGGATGCCATTGGTGAGTATGAACTCAACGAACGCAAGACACAGTTCGAAGGGACACTAGACGCACTATACAATCAACACTTTAAAAAGTTTATTGAATACAACCGCCAAGACACCATGCTGATTGGTAAACTGGACAAGAAACTGCGTTTCCTGGACTTGGCCAATGAACTAGCACATGCCAATACTGTGTTGCTCCAGACCACCATGGGTGCTGTGGCAGTGACTGAGCAGGCCATTATCAACGAAGCACATGAACGTGGCCTGGTTGTGCCCAATCGCAAGCAACGCCTAACAGACGAAGACACACAGGCCGCTGGTGCTTATGTGGCATACCCCAAAAAGGGCATGCATGAGTGGGTGGGATCAGTTGACATCAATTCATTGTATCCGTCAGCAATTCGTGCCATGAACATGGGACCAGAGACTGTGGTGGGACAACTGCGTCAGGTCATGACTGATAGGATTATCAGTGAGCGTATAGCCAAGGGTGCAAGTTTTGCCGCGGCATGGGAAGGGTTGTTTGCATCATTAGAATATACTGCTGTGATGGAACAACAACGTGGCACAGAGATTACTATTGACTGGGAGTCAGGCGAGGAGACTGTGCATGGTGCCGCAGAGATCTGGAAGATGATGTTTGATTCAAATCAACCCTGGATCCTCACTGCCAATGGCACAATACTCACATACGAAAAGAAGGGTATCATTCCCGGCTTGTTGGAACGTTGGTATCGTGAACGGCAAGAATTACAAGCAAATAAGAAAGAAGCAAAGGATGCCAAAGAAATTGCGTTTTGGGACAAGCGACAACTGGTTAAAAAGATTAATCTTAATAGTTTGTATGGTGCTATCCTTAACCCTGGGTGTAGATTTTTTGACAAACGTATTGGTCAGTCAACTACTCTAACTGGCAGAAGCATTGCCAAGCACATGGATGCATACATTAACGAATGCATCACAGGCGAGTATGATCACCTGGGCAAGAGTGTTATCTATGGTGACACTGACTCATGCTACTTCAGTGCATGGCCAGTGCTGAAAAAAGAAGTTGCGGAAGGTCGTATGACTTGGTCGAAGGAAACTTGTATCCAACTGTATGATTCAATTGCAGATCAAGTGAACGAGAGCTTTCCTAGATTCATGGAACAGGCGTTTCATTGTCCCAGAGACATGGGCGAATTGATCAAGTGTGGTCGTGAGATGGTTGCTGACCGTAGCCTGTTTATCACAAAGAAACGCTATGCTGTGAACATCATTGACTTGGAAAACAAGCGACTGGATGTCAATGGTGCAATTGGCAAAACCAAGGCCACCGGCTTGGACTTAAAACGCAGTGATACCCCAAAAGTAATTCAGGACTTCTTGTTAGAAATTCTAAATAAACTACTTGCTGGAGCAGATAGGGAGTCTATTGTGGAACGTATCAGGGAGTTCAAATATCAATTTATGGAACGACCAGGTTGGGAAAAAGGTTCACCCAAGCGTGTGAACAACTTGACCAAGTATGGTGCAGAAGAAATAAGACTGGGCAAGGCCAACATGCCTGGACATGTACGTGCGGCCATCAACTGGAACAACATGCGCCGGATGAACAGTGACAACTATTCCATGCAGATTGTGGATGGAATGAAAACCATTGTGTGTAAACTAAAGTCAAATGCGCTAGGATGGACCAGCATTGGTTATCCCACAGATGAAATGCATTTGCCACAGTGGTTCAAAGACTTGCCATTTGATGATGGCTTGATGGAAGCAACTGTTGTGGATCAAAAGGTTGACAACTTGCTAGGTGTGTTGGATTGGGACCTAGCGTCAGCAACCAACACAGAAAATACATTTACTAGTTTGTTTGATTTTGAATGAAACTAAGCAAAGTTGTTGCATATCTGAATATTTTAGACTCTTTGGATGTTGCTGTAGAGTGTGATATTGCCACGGGCACATTAAAACATATAACACACGTGGTTAATGAACATTCACAAGTGTATCCAGGACTTGCTTCAAACATTTCCAAAGGATTTGATGAGTTACAACAAAACATATTAAAATTTTCTAATTTGATAGAACAACTACGACAAGAATTGCGTCAAGAAATTCAAAATAGAGATGCAGAGTATTTAGAACACAGTACCGAAGTTTGGCATGGTGGAATGAAATATGATAGCAATGATATTATATTAAATCGACGCATGCGAATTGATCCTGATGATGACATCATGCTAAGAAGTCATTTGAGAAATTTAACCGACTGGAGATTTCCCGGAATGATTATTCGTCCAGGATTAGAAACGTTTATAGAAGACATGGTTCCGTTAGATCCGTTGTACGTGGTTGATCATAATCTAGATCTAATAGAACCCAGTGTGAGTAAATTCACACCAGAATACCAACGCAGATTAAGAAAGTATGTGATTGATGATCAACAGGATGGTGAAATATTAGGTAAACTACCCAACAACCAATTTGGTGCAATATTTGCCTATCATTTTTTCAATCATAAACCATTAGAATTAATCAATAGATATATTACTGAATTGTATGATAAACTTAGACCCGGTGGCCAATTAATTGCAACCTATAACAACTGTGATTTGTCCCATGGTGTCATTCGATCCGAACATACATGGATGTTATATACACCCAAAAGATTAATTCTTGACCATGCTTGCCGTTTGGGATTTGAATTGATACTAGCATATGACGGTACTGGAGATGTTAGTTGGTTGGAATTACGCAAACCCGGAGACCTGGCTAGTCTTCGTGGTGGACAAACATTAGCCAAAATAGTTGCAAAAACTGAATAAACCCTGTATACTTAACACTTAGGAGAAACTTATGAGAGATTACTTATTAGACTTGGTAGAGCACACTTATGATCTTGGTTGTATCGACCTGGTCAAAATTATGGGCACAGATAAAGGAACTGAAATTGTTGGATTGGCTGAAGACCTTAGCGTGGTTATTCGCGGCAACTTCCACAATCCTGTTGCAACCTTTATTGGCACATTTGGCATGCCTAACTTGAACAAACTCAAAACAATTTTGAATTTACAAGAGTACAAGGAAGATGCCAAACTCACTATTACCAAACGTGCCGCCGACGGTGAACCGGATGGTATCACATTTGAAAACAAAGCCGGCGACTTTAAAAACAACTATCGTTTCATGGCTAGTGGCATTGTGAACGAAAAGTTAAAAACAGCCAAGATCAAACCTCTAACATGGCATATTGAGTTTGAGCCCACCAATGCGGCTGTTCAGCGACTCAAGTGGCAGATGCAAGCCAACGTGGAAGAGCCAAACTTTCAAGCCAAAACAGAAGGCACTGACTTAAAGTTTTTCTTTGGCGATCATTCAACACACTCAGGTAACTTTGTGTTCCAACCCGATGTTAACGGACAATTAAAACGTGCTTGGTCTTGGCCTGCCAAACAGTTTGTGAGTATCATGGACTTGACTGGCGACAAGATTGTACGTATCAGCGATGATGGTGCCGCTCAAATCACAGTGGACTCAGGTCTAGCAATTTATAACTATATCTTACCAGCACAAAGCAAGTGAACCAAGACAACTTAACAGCTAAACAAACAGGGCCTGACGGGCAAAGTCAATTTGCTGTTTTTCTTCCGGCGATCTCGGGATTCTATGCAACGTTCGTAGGCAAACAACGCAACGAACCATACGTGGATCCTGCAAGATTTCCGCAAGGGCTGACAGATATGGAACAAATGAATTGGCTCAACAGTCAAAAGGCGCTGTTTCCATATCGGTGGAGTTTGTATTCTGGAGGTCATGCCAACCTGGATCTAACCAAACAAGACTGGTCGGAGGACATGGTACGTAGTCGTGAACCGGGCACATTCATGCTAGGTGACTCTGGCGGATTCCAGATTGCCAAAGGCTTGTGGGAAGGTGAATGGCGCGATCCTGGCAGCCAGGTAGTGCAAGACAAACTGGCCAAACTAGTGGCACAAGGTCCAAAAGAAACTGTTAATACCAAAGGCAAAAAAGTCAAAAAAGATCCTGCCTCAGACTATCAAAAATTGATAGATGCCGCACAGAAAAAACGTGATAGTGTGTTAAAGTGGCTAGACACGATTTCTGACTATGGCATGATTCTTGACATTCCTACCTGGGTCGTACATGACAAAAAAGCAAGTAAAGCGTGTGGAATTACCACAATTCCGGAAGCAGTTGCGGCTACCAAATATAATAATTTATATTTTATGGCACACCGCAAGGGTGTAGAGAATGGTGGTGCAAAGTTTCTAAACGTGCTACAAGGCGACAACCATACTTCGGCAGAAGATTGGTATCAGGAAATGAAAGAATTTTGCGATCCTGCTGTGTATCCTGACACGCACTTTGATGGCTGGGCCATGGGCGGTCAGAACATGTGTGATGTGCATTTGATCTTAAAGCGTTTGATAGCATTGAAATACGATAACTTATTACAACAGGGCAAACACGACTGGATGCACTTCTTGGGCACGTCAAAGTTGGAATGGGCTGTGCTACTCACTGTGATTCAAAGGGCCGTTAGAAAATACATTAATCCGGCTTTTACTATTAGTTTTGATTGTGCCAGTCCATTCCTTGCTACTGCAAACGGGCAGGTATACTTTGAAAATGTATTTCCGCAAAATGACAAGTGGTCATATCGCATGGCACCTGTGCTTGACGATAAGAAGTACGCAACAGACACACGCAAATGGTCTGTGGGAGTTTTAGCAGATTTACCTCTCAAAGATCCTACCACTCCAATTAAGAATTGGCAAGAAAGTCCTATTAGCAATATGCTGAAGATGAAGGACATTTGTATATACGCACCTGGCGATGTTAATAAAAATGGCAAGGAACCAGAAAAAACTAGTTGGGATTCGTTTAGTTATGCTTTGCTCATGGGTCACAATGTTTGGATGCATTTAACAGCAGTACAAGAGGCCAACCAACGTTTTGATGCAGGAGAGCATCCGGCCATGATGCGACATAGCAAAGGTGACTATGCCCGGTTTGAAGACATTGTTGATCGTATCTTTTCAGCGCCAACCAAAGAAGATAGTCTGGCTGAAATTAAAAAATATGGTGGCGATACTGGATACTGGACTGAAATTGTGGGCACACGAGGCTTCAAGGGCAAGAAGGCGGTGAATGCTAGAACACAATTCAACGCATTGTTCGAATTTGAAGAACCCGATACAGATCCGGATGATCTGGATACCTCTAAATTGGAATCATTGGAAAATGAATAGACCAGGACACGAGAATACCAATTTTTTCTACGGCACAGAAGTAGAACACACACCTGCATTGGGTATGAAAACATTGTTTGTTGTTGGAGTGCAAAGTGTAGATTTAATTCGATCATATTTGGACCAAATCAAACATATTTACTTTGGTGCTAATCATAGTTTCCCCGTTATGCCTGTAAACGATTATCGTTGGCATGATTGGATAGACATGATAAAACCATTCTTGGACGAAGGCATAACTTGTACATTGGACATAGATGTACATTGTGCCGAAGGATTATTAGAATCTGGCATGACAGAACAACATAACTTTATTCCAATGATTTCGGTTAAACTTCCGTACTTGACAAAATTAGGATATAATGCTACAATTAAACTAGATGACAAAGACTTTGCGGCAACCAATCCCGGAGTATGGTGCCATAGTTTGCACTCACTACTGGATAGATCAAAATTTACCGCATGGGACAAATATACCAAGGACGAAACTGTATGAAAAAAGCAAGAGTTAGCAGTCTTAAAAATAATATAACTGTGGGTTCTTCAATTCCGTTTTCCAACAATGATTGTGATGTAGGCAACTGGGTCGATAGTACAATGACCGAAAATGGATATGAAGTTGATCCTTCTGGGATCGTTGATTTGCCCGACCTTGGCATTGATAACAAATCTAGAAATAGATACAGCAAAGCCAATCATACAATTGGATCTATGACTATAGATAATATTCTTAAAGCGATAGATTGGGAAGATACTAGATTTTATCAAAAATCACAAAATCAAAACCAAATTGAATATGATCCAGACTTTATGGAAGTAACTAAAGTAACTGTGTTGGATATGGATATTGATGCAACACAAGAAAAATTAAAAACAGCATACATAGATTTGCGAAATAAACTAGAAATAGCAGTCGACAATAAAAACAAATTAGCACTAGAAAATGTAACTGTGGATCTTCCTAAAGAAATTAAAAGTAATTGCGGTTGGGCGGTTCTTGATGGATATAATCATTCTAATTCTTATAGAATGCGCATTACTAATAAAGCAATGACAAAGATTAAAAACATTGCTGGAAACAGAGACACATGGAAACGATTAATGGAGGAAGCATGAATCAAGAACAAAGAGAACAGCGTGAACGAATCATGAGCCACGCAGAACGCAAGATCTGGGTCACATTTCAACGTGTTGGATTTCATCGATACCCTGCAGCCAGCGATGACCCAAAATTAAGTGATGTGAGTTATCTTGGATCGCGACATCGGCATCTGTTTAAGTTTAGAGTAGAGATTGAAATTTTCCATAACGATCGTGAACTGGAATTTCACCAAATTCTAAACTATTGCGAGTCTTTATATAAGGACAATAACTTAGAGATAGATCATAAAAGTGTTGAAATGTTAGCAGATGATTTATATCTAGAATTGGCCAATAAGTACCCTGGCAGATTTATGGCTATTGAAGTTAGTGAGGACGGTGAATGTGGTTGTAGGATTGAATATAACCGTACACGCCCTGCTCAATCCATAGTAATTTAACCTTAAATAGTATTTAATTTAAAAAAAAGGAAACAAAATGGCTAATAAGATCACAATCAAGCCCAATCCCCGTATGACAGAGATCTTTGAAGATCTTGAAGTGTTCTTGGAGTTCTGCCAAGACTACGGATATCGCTTCAATGAAGCAGACTTGTATAATTTCAAAAGTTATGCTTGGCAACAGTTCAACAAATGGCATCAAGGTAAGAATGCCAAGAACATGTGGTGGGAAGACGCTAGACGTTTTGCAGGACATCGCGTATGAGGAAACTGTACTACATGGGCTTGGAAAGTTACGAAGCCCGTTATACACTACAATTAACTGAGTGGAACCGACAAGTGTTTGATCGCA
>Ga0209084_1002428_pt1 | contig 14456 bp, 34 predicted proteins | sample C_130820_MF_Meta_FD_187309 | JGI IMG/M metagenome (GOLD analysis project Ga0209084, IMG submission 187309) | Freshwater microbial communities from Lake Croche, Canada to study carbon cycling - C_130820_MF_MetaG (SPAdes) (version 2) | ecosystem: Environmental > Aquatic > Freshwater > Lake... | reverse complement strand
CTATCTTTAGCATATTCGTCAGCTTCACATTTCATCTGAAACACCATATTTGTATATCCGCCTCCTTCGTAATTTCTAGTCCACATCCACGCCACAGGCTCTTGCTCAGGTTGGGCGAGTAGTTCTTTTACTCATATGTAAACCCTATTCCGTGTTGTTTCTCAAGTTCTCTTGCGGTATATATGGTGTGGAATCTTCTGATATATCCCAGTTTTGTTTATATTCAGTAACCGATTGTTGTAATAATTTCAATACTTTATTATTCATATGTCAATAGTTTTAGATGTGTTTAAACTAAATGATTGTTTACCATCTAATTCCACTTCCTTAACAAAAAAACCTTCATCGGATGGGTCGTCTGCTTTGGCATCTTTGATAGCTACCTCCGCCTTGGCTAGTGTAGAATATATGCCATAATTGAATTCATATTCACCAGCATCCATCATCAATAGATATACTTTCATACTTTTACCCATACACAATCAAAGCAAACTTTCATCATCCATCGTGCAAACCTATTGGGTACCTTACCCTGTATTGGTTGATATACGAAACCATTATAACATCCCCGACTACCAAACATATAGCACTTCCAGCCTGACATTTTAGGTAAGCCTACTGCGGTAAATTTTGCATCAATCACAATTCTATCTCGTCATATTCTTTTAATTGTTGTTCCCATCGAGCTAACCAATTTCGCAGATCTTCTCGGTTTTCTTTGTTAAAAAATAAATCACCATTAAATACCGAAGCATCTAATGTGTCAATTATATCTTCAACTAAAATTTCATATCTCATTTACACAAACTCTCAATTTCAAACACAGTTAATGAATGTTCAACGCTAATTTTTATACATTCTGATTTAGCATACTCAGTATAAATCGCGCCGATACCAATGACACAAAATGAAAGTATAGCATATATTATTAATAATGTATCGTCTTTAAAATTCATATTATCCACACAACACATAAGTAGAAAGTTCACGCCAGTCACCAGACACATTAGCTGCACGTATATTTGTAACCTGCACCAAGGATCTCATAGTCAGCTCCTTCACATTTGACGCTAATCGTGTAATAAGTTCTAGTGCATCAACTTTATGTTCCATTTCATGTTCTGGCAGAAAGCTACCAGATTCTAATATACCAGTCATGCGTTCAAGTTTTTCTGCTAATGTCATAGAGACATCAATAGTCATAGACCTGCTGCGAATAGCTTGGTCAATAGACATCATATTCATGTTGGAAATAAAAATTACACGACCTTCAAACTTAAATGTTGATGGTAGTGATTCGTCCTTAATACTGCTACCCCAAGAGATGATGCGATTTTCACTAGAGTCTAATGCTGCTTTTAATAGATTTACCGCAGTAGCATCCTTTAATACAGCATCACAGTCGTCAAATACAACCACAGAGTTCCTATTATCATATAAAGTTTTATATAACGCTTTAGGTGTAGAATATCCACTAATGACCCTAAACAACTTATACTCTGGAAAGTCTGCCGCCACCAAACCTAAATCAGAACTGATATTCTCATACCCCTGCTCTATTAATGTATTAACCACTGTATATGATTTACCCAGTCCACCAGACCCACAAATGATAGAGCTATTCTGGAAACCACCTGACACCATTTCAATAGTATTCTTAATAAACCCGAACCTCTCATTAATGTTAAACATAGATGGTTCTTGTATCATTGGTTCAATGTTCTTACGTGTATAGATGCGTTTAATTCTATCTGTCATAATTTATTCCCGCTCAATTTTATTTTATGTACTTTCGTATGATATCAGCAAAGTTCTCGACCATTCTATCATCACAGAAACCTATCACAAATGTATCAGCTATTTCATTAGCACATTTCATTACTGGATTATTATACGCAGACTTAACACCATCATAATACACTTCACTAGCAAACTGTTCTAGTTGTTCCATGTATGCTTTATTACTGTATGGTTCACTAACTATACCATACTTTGTCGCCAGTTCTAATACTCTTTTGCTTATACCGCTCATAATATCTCGCTCACTCGTGCCATCCTTCATCTTCGATATAAGTTTCTATTACATATCTCATGATTTAATCCATCTGTTCATTTCATATCTGTCAGCAAATACTTTAATAAAAGTAGATGCAGATTTACTGTACATGTCGTCTACTCGTACAAACCCCTCAGTATCTAATAAAATTTTATCACCGCCATCAATAGCAAGTCTGTATGGACTAATTAGTATAATGGATCGACCATTGCTTGATCGGTAATATTCTATATGGTCAAATAAAGCATGATCCAATCTATATAACCTAGACAAACTGCTCACACAGTTTGGTCTAATAACCTTTTGTATATCATACTCTATCACAAATTTATTTCTAGCACAAATAATATCAATGTGATTGTCTATATTATGCCCCCAATAAACCTTTTTGTATAGTGTTGGGTAATCAGTTAATTCATAACCACAATATTTAAGTGATGTGCCTTTCATGATGTCAACTCCCGCCAAACATATATACCTTCATCAACACCATCCACCAATGCTATGCATAATGCAAAACCAAATGCAAACACATACGCGAATGGATACACAATAATCTTCTTAATAATACTAACAATCTTCATCATCTGCTCCAAGCTTACGCTCCGCTCCAACAATAGACCAGTACAACTCATTATCAACAGGTCTAAACGATTCTAGTATATCAGACTGTTCTTTATTGGCGGTACGGTCACGTCCATCGTACATTTCAATTATAGTTTCAATGACAGTCACATCATCAATTTCTTCATATTCTGCTGGTATCCAATATGTTGCTGGAGTATCTTTACCAGACACATTAACTTCCACTTCCCAGTACACACCAGCAATAGAGCAATCATCAAACCCTAATAGCTTCTCGACCTCATTGTAATCAAATAACGGATTCTTTTCTGCAAACACGACCCCAGTATACTTACTCATTTTCTATCACTCTCTTCAAATCTAGCTTTCCATGATACTAATAATTCATCACGAATCTTGTCTATCATAGGATCATATACTGAGTATGCAAAACTATTACATACATCCATAATCGATCCTAATGCGTCAATTAAAAAGTAATGTTCTTCAGGTGTTAGTTTTAAATTGTATATTTCTTCGGTTCTCATTTTCTAACCATAAATCCGTTGGACTGTATCTCGGTTTGCAATTCATTAACACTATAAATGTGTTCGTTCTGGATATAAAACGATCCAGACTTAGTTTTCTCGATCTTGACATAAGACGAGTATTCCTGTTTAGTATAATGAGTGTTCAGTTCAGCCCCGATAATACCAGATACTACCATTAATAATAATACCAATCCTGTCATTTGTAATTTATTCATTTCTTTTCACCTTTTGATTTAAAATATCGAAACTCATTATAAAGTAATAATACAGCCACCGCAATAAATATTGATGTTGATATTATCGTAATACCATCACGTTCATAATCCAGTAATAGAAAACTGAATATACAAAGTGTTAACGCTATTGAACTATTAATCATATAACTCCTGCGTAAAAAGTGGGTCTAACTCCTATAGTAATACAACTTTATTAGTTATAACTCATTATAAAGTAATACAACTTTATACAACTTTATTAGCTATAACACCAGTACAAGTGAGCGGAGCGAACCCGCGAAGCGGTGTATAACACCTGTATTAACACCTGTATTAACACCTGTGCTATACACCGCTTCGCGGTCAGTCGTTTCACTCCTGATGTTCCACTATGGTATTAGTATCTTGTGTTAGAAACTTATCTAGCACATGTTCTAGTGGTAAAGCATTATACTCATGAAATATTAACCTTGTCAAATTTTTTTTACTTGACAAAGTATAAACACAGTAAAATCAATACATGGATTTAAAAACGGTTTATATGAACCGGCAACGATTGCCGATAGCATATTATCATCGGGTTGTACAACCCATAACACATTAACACAACCATATACATGACCAGATACAGCCCAAATATCGCGCTGACGACACGTATAAAGAAAAGTAATGCCAATGTACAGGGTAATGTGTATTAGAATAAAAAAAGACCTCGTTACAAGGCCATAAATGTAACCACTTTCGAGCAAGGCGTGATTAACCTATTAAAATCATATTGCAATACCATTCTGTCACTATGGTATTACGATCAGATTTCTTTATACTCACTCAACTTAGGTAATGTCAGTTGATGATCTATCTCTGTTCTCATTATGGCTACTAAACTAACCAATATATCACCAACAAACTCATGAAAATATTCATCTATATCTTCAACCATCACGCTTACTATTACACCATCAACAATAGTAAATTCCATTGACCATGAATCAATCTCTGGTATTACAGTATCAACTAATGATTTTAGTTCAGGTTTAAGTTCGTATTCAATCCAAATATACTCAGCCATCTTGATATATAAAGTTTAAGCCACTTTCTTCGTTTCTCATTTTCATTGCTCCAATTAATGCCGTCCTTGGCATGTTTATTAATGTTATGCTCGTTTTGCCATTCTTGCAAGCGGTCGCGTTGTCACCACAAACCATTCTTTGTGTGGTGTCTTCTCAATATTAGCACCTATATCCCTGCTATGCAATGCTACTGTGATTGCGTGTGATGTCATAGCATGTATAGCTAATGTCTGACCAAATCCAGTAAATTTAGCACATTGACTTGATACTGTAGTCGCAGGATCAGTGCGCTGAGTTATTTCTACTAAATATTCATAGGCTGCCACCTCCAAGATACTAGCTGATATACCTAGCTTAAAAAGTGCCGCTCTAATAGTGTTTTCCTTGTGTGAATTGATAGTAAAAGATTCACCAATACCAGCGGTAAGTAATTTCCTGCATTGTTTTGTGACATCACCCCACTTCAAGCCAATGATTGAGTTAGATTCATAACGCTCTGTTCTATTCATTGCTACAGATACAGCCACCTCTGGTACATCTTTAACGATGCTCATTGCTCCTGTATCATCAATTGATACAGAGAAGCCAGAAGATAGATTGAAGTTTACGCCTTGAAAGTTAAATGTTTTCATAATATGAAATCTCTATAAGTTAATTGTTTTAAATTGTTTTAAATGTGCTAACCATGTCGTCTACCAATCCTTCTATACACGAATATAGTTCATCAGCTTCATAATTCTCGAACGGTTGCCACACATCATCTATAATAACACCATCTGCTAATGAGTCAAATATTTCTCTCTCGTTATTATCACAACCACAAAAGTGATAGCGTATAGCCACACAAATTGCTTTGTCTAGTAAATGGTCTTTGTTATCTGTATTAATAATAATTATTTCATTGTTAGCCATTGTTATTCCCATAGTATTCATATTATAACCATTCCTGTAAGTTGCAATCTACCTTGCAATCATCAGCCATATAGAAGTCTACAGTATGCTCGTTACCCTTTGCATCAGTACCTACCACCTTGAAGATATTAAACGCTCCTGTACCACCACCAGCTTCATATTCCTGCACACGAATCTCAACATTAGCCATGTTATGTACTGCGTAATTACTCATAGTATTCCCCTAGTGTGTAAATTAGTCATTAGCCTTCTCAATTCTAATAGTACCTGCACCCATGCAGTAATAGTCAAAGTCATTAAACCTTTTCAATACAGCCTCCAATGCTTCATTTATATCAGCCGACACACCATGAGCAGTACCAAAGAAACTGTCTTCATAAAATATATCATAGTCACACATACTAATAGATAACCAAGCCCTTATTTCTGCCATACCATCAGCAGATATTGACCACGTTGGTACACCTGTATCAATATCCAAACCACTATCACCCTCTAGTATAGTGCTAATGTAATACTGGTATGTACGTTGACCATACTCCGTGTGCATATATCTACCATCATAAAAGGTAATATAATTCTCGTCTGTTACAGCCGCCCATGGCTGTCCTGTGACTCTGTCTATTATTCTTAATACATTATTCATGATTCACCTATACCGTGAAACTCGGCCTCATGTTTTGGTGGTGATGCGTAGAGTGGTCGTATATTAGACACCCCATAATTAGTCACGTAATCTTCTGTAGTTGTTAAGCAATCATACCTATCTCTTCGTCCGTCCTCATAGCTGTCATACATCCAAGCCACAGGTTCTTGTTTAGTCTCAGGTTGGGCGAGTAGTTCCTCTATCTCATCGCATAATGAATTGTAATTATCTCTGTCACCATCTAAATCTTCCCAAATCTTTTTCAACAACTCTCTTTCTTTACTCATTACCATACTCCATTGAGCCTTCATATAATTCCATCAATTCTTCATAACTGATAACATCACCTTCCAATGATTCATTAAATGTTTTGTTAATGTTATCTACCGCTGTTTTAATCATCGAGTTAATATCTTCCATATTACCACCCCATCTGCATCAGTTTCAATTGTGGTACTGTATGCTCGATGCGCGTGCAATCACCAGTGACAACATCGACAAACCATAATATGTCATGGCAGTATACGCTACCAGTCTCGGTATATGTACCTTCAACCTCAACCAATCGAGTATTACCTCTCATGTTGTCAGCCATAGTACCGTACCAACCATTGCGTAACTGGATTCTCATACCTTTCTTTAAATCATTTGTTTTCATATCAATTCTCTATTTAATTATTGTAAGCCTGCATCTTAGCACAAGTATTTTAATCGTTCAACACTATTCCATCACTATCAATATAAGTACAACCAAAGTGTATAATAGCATCAGTAGCATATCCATAGAAACTTATCTTATAGTCTGGACAATACCCAACCGCATCATCCTCAAGTGTTATTTCGATATCATATTTTGTCACCAGTTCTAATAGTTCTTTCTTAAACTCGTCTTGTCTAGTCATTGTATACACACTCCACTATTTTAATGTGCTTATGTCTGCCTTCGTCCACAACATCAAGCAATGCACTCTCACATTGCTCTTGTGTCATGTATTCTGAATCGTATACATCACCTGTATACATCACTACTAATAAGAGCCACATATTAATATACCTCGTTCATATTCCATTTCGGTTTATACCAGCCAACAGTTTCACACAATGCAATTTTAAAGCTTTCTGCCATTTCCATCACTTCACCACACACAAACCAGCCCATATCAGCATTAGGCTCATCATCATCATCAAGGTCATCTGTAGTGTTAATACAAAACCCCACGTAGTTCAGTTTCTTTAACTCAACACCCCACGGATCAACCCATTCGTCTATTGACCAAAAGACATCCCTATTATTATTACCACTAACAACGCCATGATGCGTGACGCTACCATCGGTTTGCACAATCCTAAAACCGTATAACATTACCTAACCCCATATTCTACATTGATTTTATCAAATATGTCACGATCCAGCTCTGAACCATAAACGTCAAAACACGCATATATGACACTGTCCTGCTCACGTAAATCATGTAAAGCATCATAAAAATACGCTGTCCGCAACAGTTCACCTGCATCATGGTTACCGATCTTGTATACCCCTGCTTGTGTACTAGCCGCTAATGTTATACTCATACATCACCTGTATACATCACTACTAATAAGATCCACATTATATACACCACTCAGCATTGTTATAATCAAGGCTATCACGACTAGCAGCACCACTATATACTAAGTCATACTCTAATAACGTCAGCATAGCCTTAGCCTTGCATCTATCCCAGCCATCAAACTCACATGACTGATAATCAAGGCAGTCAATCAGCTTTAAAATAGCATCAACACTATAAATAGCACTGTTTATATTTTTAGCGTTTATCCTGCCTCGTCTATGTGTAGTATTATATCGTGCATTGATACTCCTAACATTAGCAGACCATAACAACTTAGCAACAACCATAATCATCGGTATATCATCGCTATCTGTACGACGCCTACCACCTAAATCAACACGACAAACATACTCATTAGCCACCGCTAATATGTGCTTTTCACTCACTAAAAATGCGCTCATACATCACCCATATAGTGGAACGTCCAAATCTGCTCTGTGCCAACCTGTACTAATGGCTGTTCAAACTCTGCCTTAACTAGATTAGCCTTAGATCGACTGATCTTGTAATCAATGCAATCAACAGCATCACCTCCAATAGTAATAGATCCAGCTACACTGATAATATTACCGTGCTTAGGTGGGTAATAAACCTCACCTATTACCCTGTTATTTCTATCTAATAACGCGGCTCTCATGACACCACCACATTATTAGATATAGAAAAGAAACCAAATCCCTTTAGATAAGCATTAAGCTCTGCATTACGGTTTTCGATAGTGTTCAGTTCAGCAGTAATTTCAGCAACAATATCCGTTAGATAATCGTTAAGCTTAACGATGTCAGTAAACGACTTACAAACATTACTATACTTTACCGCGACACAACCTTGATCAGGTGATGTATATACATCAATTGTGCGAGTTAGATTGCCCACTTTAATCGTTTTTTGTAAAATCATTTTTAAAACCTCAGTAATTGTAATAATACACCATTGCATTATTGTTATGTGCTATCGGCAGGAATCGAACCCACGTTTCTCAATTTGGTCGCCCTAACCAATTAGACTATTAGCATACTTTCCCGCAGAATGACTCCGGTATCTACTATAACCAAGTGGGAATCGAACCCACGTTTCCCTTTTAGATCGCCCTAACCAATTAGACTACGATAACACATAACAATAAAGCCAAATAAACGCCATCCGTGGCACGTAACCACTATAAATACACCCGTGCCCTTAATGCAGCTCGTTTTAAGGCACATGAGCCGCTTAAGCTCTCTATGTGACAACCAATAGTCATCCACTCAATCCAACCATTACTATCAATTGTGCCTTTTATACCATCGCATATAAATCGTTTCATATTACATCACCTCACTAAATCTGATTTCATACGTTAAGCAATCCACTAATACAGCTTCATAGCCTACGCTATCAGCATAATTTAAACCTTTAAGTAAACTCAACATTTCTGAGCTGGTAACATTGCTTAAAATCAGCTTACCATCTACTAATGACGCTCTATAGCCTACGCTATCCAAATAACTAAGCAATCCATTCATAAAGACACCTCAAATAAAATCATCACAACAACAACCGCACAAAAAACCATAGAAACCATAGAAACTAATATATCTTTCATTTTATTACCTCGCTCTTCGTACTATAATTCGCGAATCAAATCCATCATGATTCACTAATGAATCATAAATGTAATCTTTACCGCAAGATAAAGATAAGAAAAATACACTATCGATTACACGATTATTTAAATAAATATTCCATTTAATCATTTTAAAACCTCATTAGTTAAAACATGATCACTATTAATCATGACAATAGACACTTGTTAAAATGCCTATTATCCTAATTAACCTAAAATTAATAACACTAGAATTAAGGCGATTAAACTTAATCGCCATCCTTGGCAATATATCACCTTACCACTTGCCCCTGTTGTATACATCGTTATGATGTCCGCCAATATACGCACATATACATACGTCTATATCATCAAAGTTCTTATGGATGCTGGTAAAATCCTCGTAAGCATTGATGATGATACTGGACACCATCCCAATATCAATGCGCCTAAATATATAACCGTGCTTTCTTGCTATCCTGTCCGCGACAATATCACTAGCAGAAAATATAACCGCATTATCGGCATCAATATCAGACTGTACGGCATCGTAATACACAGCTTGTGCCTCTTTTAACAGCCGTATAGACTGCTCTAACTCACCCACACCATACCAGCCGCGCAGCTCTAATAATAGCGTTCTATTCGCTACATCATCAACACAATAACTAATGTCGGCATGGTCGTGCATCAGCTTATTAGATTGATTCATTACGCTTTTAATAGATAACATTTTATAACCTCATTATTAATCATGATCACTATTAATCATGACAATAGACACTTGTTAAAATGCCTATTATCCTAATTAAGCTAATAGGTATGGCTTGTCCCAATCAAACTAGATTGATGATAGAATCTAGCTTAATATTAAATACATCAGGACTAGCACCTGATTTAAATTCACTCGCTAAACAGCGCGCTTTTACTGTATCCATATCAATCGATACACCATTGCATGTGTATTCTGTAATATTTTTAAAGTTAGAATTAAATCTATTACATCTTAATTGCAATACATCCTTGTAATTAATCAGGAATGGAAAAATAAACCATTCACCGTATTTCAATCCCTGGTTTTCTGCTGGTAAATCGCCTACTTCACGCTTTACAATTACCTTGCTTAGATTGTCGTAATCGATACCTAATCGAGTCTGGTACGTGCTAGTTTTGATAATCGTATCAAATCCTTTCCTAGTCTTCATGGTGCGCTCAGTAGTCAGCGTAGCAATCTGCCCTTTCTTCGAAAGAATACGGCTCATTAGAACTTCTATGTTTATTTTATTCATTTTAAAACCTCATTATTAAATAATACTCACAATTAAGTATTGCAATAGATACCTTTAAGATACCTATTACACTAATTAATTACATACGGACTACAAATCCAGATGTATCTTTTTTAGCTTTGCCTTTTGCGTATAAAGCTACCACGCCACGACCATCAAGAAACCGTAAATCGGTTTTATCCCCGTTGATAGTTGTCATACCATCGAATTTAGCAGGAATATTTTGTTGTTTATCAAAGACCACGGCAAACCGCTTAAAAACAGGATTTAGTCTAGCTTTAGCGTAAACAACTAGAAAAGTCTCAACGCCGCTATAACTGAAAGTTAAGTCATAGTTAGCTGGAATCCCAGATCTAGTAGGAATTTTCGTGTAGTCGTAAAACTGTAAGTCTGAAAAATACTCCATAATATTAGCGTATAATACACCTTCAAACAAAAAAGAATACTTCTCAAACTGTATATCGGACGTACCATTCAAGCGCACCACTGGAATCAATCCCAGTCTTTTTGCACGTTTAATCAGTCTACGTATAGACTTAACCAAATTCGAAAAAAAGACATCCCTATCAGTTTTAAAACTGATTGTCTTATTGTAACGCGCCATTTGCACGTTAGAAAATGCGCCACGACCCGCTGTATTAAGACAAGGTTCAGCACATCCAGCAAGCACTGCAAACGGGCATAAATCACCCATACCAGCACCATCGCTAGGCGTGAGGTATAGAATACCCGTCAGGTACCCCATAGTTTCGCCCTTGACGGTTTTTGCATCCGCAGACATTGATAACAACATTTTATATGCCATTTTTAAAACCTCTTTTAATTGTTACCTATAACACTATATACTAATGCATATAATCATCGGTAAAACGAACAGCTACAGAATATTAAAAAATGCGCATCAGGTCAAATTATTTCACATACAAACAAAACTAAATTGTAATTGTGTTATTAATCAATATGTTACGTGATGATAATATCCGCAAGTATTGCCGACCACTTTTAATCAAAACACCATTAAACCGTTATTAATCAACGTGTTAGCGCTTGTATTGTGTGTTAGAGTCAGCATCATGTTCTCTTTTTGTTCTCTTTAGCGCGTATATACGCGCACTAAACAAGTATAAACACTTTTTAGTCTCACAGCACGATTATCACAGCTCACTAGCACAGTATCAGCACAGCATCAGCACAGCATCAGCACAGCTGCACAGTATCAGCACAGCTGCACAGTATCAGCACAGCATCAGCACAGCATCAGCACAGCATCAGCACAGCATCAGCACAGTATCAGCACAGCTGCACAGCTCACTAGCACAGTATCAGCACAGCTCACTAGCACAGTATCAGCACAGCTGCACAGTATCAGCACAGCATCAGCACAGCTGCACAGCATCAGCACAGCTGCACAGCATCAGCACAGCTGCACAGCTGTGATAATCGTGCTGTGAGCTGCATCAGCACACTATTATACATTTGTCAAGTTATTTCAATTATTTTGAATTTTCTGCTCGGTTTTGAAAATTGTGTTTTTTGTGGTGGCGGCACATATAAGCAAAAGTAGTGCTAATGTATAGCTAAACTGTAAAAACGTCTTAAAACGCGTTTTTGATGCCTTGCTATGTTAACGTAAAAGACACTATTTTGCCATGTTTTGATGAAAAAGATTGACACTGTTTTAAATATGTGCTTATGGTTTTGTGAAAATAAAGCTTGACACGGTTTTGAATATGTGTTATAGATTGTTCTGCACCATGTTGGTGCGTTCAGCGGGTTTCTGCACCAAAACAGTGCATTGTTCCACGTGAAACGTGCTAACTTGCTCAGAAACTTGCATCGATGCACCATGTTGGTGCGTTTCAGTGGGTTTCAGCGGCGTTCTGCACCATGTTGGTGCGTTCAGTGGGTGGCGAATGGTGTTCCACGTGGAACAATCGAAACCGTATAAAAAAGTTCGATTCTGTGCCAAACCGTTGTTTCAGTAACTATTTTTCTACACAATTTTTCCACCATTTTCGAATTTTTTTTTCGCGCGAAAATTTCAGCGGGTAAATTTTTTTTCTGGAAAAATTCTGCCCTAGTATCGAAGTGTATTGATGGAGTTGTTGATACGAAGTTTTGAGGGTGTGCTGCACTGTGTTGTACTGTGTTGTACGTGCAGCACTTATGTCGAGGGGTTGGCTGGATATCTAGTCGAAGATCATTACTACTTCATCTTCGTTGATGATAAAGAAAGTATCGTCGAGTGCGTTGGTTTTTGTTTGTTCAGATTTGATAGCGGCGTTCCAGTTAGGCATGATGATATCGCCGACTTTAATGTATTGGCAATTGACACCCACGGCAAGTACTCTTGCTTTGGTAACTTCATTTGGATCATTACGAGTTAGCACGATACCCCCCTCGCTAATTTTTTCTTTTTCGAGCATTTCGATAACGGCATTTTTGTTTATTGGTTTCAGGAAGTGTGTCATATTAATCTCTTAGTAGTTTAGGAGCTGAATCGCCATCATGAACGAAGTCTTCGGCGATGGTGTGTGGATTTTCGGTATGGTTGATATTTCTGTAATGTACTAGTACGTTATCCTCATAGAAGTTTATAGTGTATCCGTTAGTGATGTTGAGTATTTCAGATCGTTTATTATTGTGTTGGTATGAGTATGGTTTCATGATGTTCCTATATTATCATTTTAATGAATTGGTTTAGTATTACTCTATTGTTGGTTCGGTTTTTCGTGAACTTTGCAAAGGATGACACTACGCCTCGAGTTGTTGCATTTTCTTTAATTGTGAGTTCTTCATTGTCTATATTAAGGCCCTGTGCGCGTAGTAGATAGTATTCATCATACCCTTCTGTAGTAACTATTTGGTAGTTGTTTTTCTTAAAATCCGCCTTTACTGCATTGTGTTTTGATGGTGGGAACATATTTACTAGTACACTGGTATTACGTTTATCGACCACATAGAATCCTATTACATTACATTGTGTTGTATATTTTAGCATTCGCAGGAACGCCGATGTTGTTTTTCGGTCATCGAATATATTCTTTATAGTTTCTTGGTACTTAGTTTTTGGGTCTCGTATAATAAGGCAGTGTGTGGATTTTCCACAGAACGTATCATATTCTCTGTTCACACCTATTCTTGCTATACCGTTATGATCTGTATAGTGTACCTTATATGATGAATTTGAGTCGCCATCGGTCAGGAACACGGTGTTAACTATTTCCAGTGTATATTCTTTTTTAAAATTGGGTACCACTTGCATTGCTGCTACTATAGCTGCGTTGAGTGGTGTTGAACCAAGTGATAGTATATATGGTACGTAGTTGTATTTGTTTATGTTTTTAGATATATCGAGTAAAGACCGTACGGCGAAATTAAACTCTTTAGTTGTCATTTTATTAGATAGCATGTTTAGCATATTCACACCCGAGAACATCTCCAGATCCCCATCCACCGCCAGTTGTTGGACATCAGCATACCTATCGGTAAATGCATATACTTCGTAAGGTATATTAACTTGTTTACAGAACATCACTAGGTTAAGTAGTTGTTTAACGGTATTGTGTAAATGTTCTTCCATTGACCCGGACCAGTCCAAGAACAGCACTAATCCATGTGATTTCCCGTTTGGCACTACCGTTAGTTTTTTGAACACATCTTCCGCGAATTTATATGAATATACAGCATCCATATTAATTTCTCCTGTTTTTGCTACAGAAGCCCGTTTAAGTTGTTGAGCGTTTTTTTTCATTTCAAACTCTTTCACTAGGTACGATACAACTTTCTTTGACTCCAATCTAAACGATTGGAACAGTTCATTAGCCGAGTTTTGCATTATACTGTATGTTGTGTATTCTGGGTGCACTACCTCTTGGTGGTACTGGTACTCGCCCCATACCTTATAACGACTCACAATAATGCGTTTAGCATTAATATCAGGAATATTACC
>Ga0209084_1002427_pt1 | contig 14458 bp, 10 predicted proteins | sample C_130820_MF_Meta_FD_187309 | JGI IMG/M metagenome (GOLD analysis project Ga0209084, IMG submission 187309) | Freshwater microbial communities from Lake Croche, Canada to study carbon cycling - C_130820_MF_MetaG (SPAdes) (version 2) | ecosystem: Environmental > Aquatic > Freshwater > Lake... | reverse complement strand
GAGATCGTGAGCGAACTCGACGAGATTCCCGACCCGTCGTTCGAGGATGAGAACGAGTCGGAAGCTGAACGGGAGGCGAGGTCCGATCGGAGTTACCCGAGCGGATTCGATGCTTCGACTCCCCGACCGGTGCCGGTGGCGCGTCCCTACGGCACGCTGCGTTGCGTGGCCCGGTTCAACGTCACCGACCCGGTGCGGTTTGCCAATGGTGTGCAGCGGTTGCTGCCGGCGGGGCTGAACATCAAGCGGTGCGACCGGGGCGAGGCCACCGATCGGTTCGAGTCAAGCAGCGGAGAAACCTGGTCGGTGCAGCGACCCGATGAGGTGTTGTTGCTGTGGTTGCGGGCCATGCCGACCATCGGCACCGAGTTGGACGGGTGGGAGCCGCGGGTGCGTGCCGAGGATCTGGCGGGGTGGACCACCGTGTACGAGCTCGTGATCCAACTCGACGAGTTCGACCTGCGTGATCCGAAGCTGCGGGAGCGTTGGCGACCACGGAACGAGTCGGAGGAATGGCAACCGCCGACGCTGCTGCGACATCTGCATGCGTTGACCAGTGCCACGATGCTGCAGCTCGAGCTGCGGGGAAAAGTGATCGAATGAGCGAGGTGTGGGGTGCGGAACGGCCAGTGATCAGCGCGCAGGACGCTGAGCGTTGGGCCGGCGAAGAGGGGTTGCGGTTCCCCGAGCTCGTGGCTGATGAGGCTCCCGAGTGGGAGTGGCATGACGGCAGCGAGGGGTTCTACGTCGGGTATCTACCCGCCGATTGGGCGGCCGGGGTCGAGGACTGCAGTTACGAGCTGCTCGAGTTGGGCGACGGCGACGACGAGAACGGGATCTACGAGTGGTTCTTTGATTTCGGTGTGTGCACGGTTGTGGTGCGGGGCGACAGGAATGAGCTCTGGCAGGACGAACCGTTCGCGATTCCGGTTCTCGCCGCCGATGACGTCGACGCCTGGCAGCGGGCCGATGGCTGGTTCGAGGAACAAGTCGACGAGTTCGAGGAGTTCTTCGAGCCGGTGTTCGATGGGTTCGAGGAGTTCGATCGGGACATGCGCTCAAATGAGCTCGGGTTCTCCGACGGATCGACGGGCCTGGTGGCGACCGCACAGGGTTGGGCGGAACGACGCGGTCCGTACAGCGAATGGGAGCTCGCGGTGCGTCAGCTCGAGGACGGAACGATCATCGGACTGGGCGGACCACCGACAGCCCTCCCCACCTGGAGGTTCCGTCGCGAGTTCGCCGATCTTGCGAAAGCGGTGGCCTGGATCAGAGGTGCTGCCGAAACGCTGGGGTCTGCTCGCTGGCGAGACAGGCGAGTGGCGGAGCCTCAGCTCCTTCTCGCAAATAGCCTTGAGAAACCCGCTGAATGGGCGGAGGAGTGACCCGCAAGGACGATCGCAGGATTGTCGCCGACCAATACAGAAGAGTGGCGCCACAAGCACCAAGCAAGGCCTCCATGTCCGTTCACCGTTAAAGAGCGAAGACAATCACTGCAAACGCGCCAGCCGCAAATTTCTATGACTAACCTCTCAAATCGCAAGTGGCCGCGGCCAACTTCGCGGAACCAGATCGGCGGATGATGAAAGACGACATCAGGATTTATTTCAGGGGCATCGTGGAAAGCGATTCACCACCCGACCTTGAGAAGATTCCTAGCGAACTCATCAATCGCTTAAATGCCTGGCAGTGGGGCGTAACCAACTGGAAGAGTCCTGCAAGCCTCATCTTGGCCGCTTGCTTGTGGAAACGAGCGAATCCAAATGGTGATTGCTGCAGGATTTGGGCAGTGGATTCGAATCGGAGACGAATTCCGGGCGGCTACAGCATTCGGACTGTTGACGAGAAGCAGGTCATTCCAGTGTTGTCAGAGTTCGATCTGTGCCGCGACTTCTGTTCATCAAACAGTGGGATGCAAGGGTGTCGAGCTCTCGAGAAGTCGCGATCAGCGGTAAGAGTTGATAGGCGACCGAAACTTAATCAAAGTTCCCGCTGGGACCAGTCGTTGTTCGGCGACATCTTGAACGACGTCAATGAAGCCAGCCCAAGCGCCATCGTGGAAGTAATAAAGCTGATTGTGAGCATCGCAAGGAAACAACGGGAAAAGCGCCTTGCATCATTGGACCAGATCGACAGCTACGACGACTCAATCGAGCTGGTGGAATTCGCCGCTGGTATAGCCGACCCCGCATTTGTGACTTGCTTGGTGGCAGCCTGCCTCCGCGCAATCGGAACACCACTTGGGTTAACACTCGTCGGCGCAGATGATCATCTGACCGCCGCAGATGAACGTGCGTCAAAACCTGGCGATCTTGTGTATCTCCGAGATGACAGTCCTCTTCTCTCAATCGAGGTCAAGGACAAGACCAAGACAATCGATTGGCAGAATTACAGAAGAGCAAAGGAAATTCTTGCAAACTTTCCATCGATTCTCTCCTTCTATTTCGTGCTGGAGAACCCGGCTGCTCTTGCAGACGAAACCGTGAACCTCATGCGGGAGAAGGCTGCAGAAACGCCCCATGAAACCAAATCTATTGAGTTCCTCTCGCTGCGACAGATTTACAACTTCGCCCGGATAGCCAGCAGTGAAAGAGTCATCTGGGATGAACTCCGTGATGTGCTGAGGAGTGCGCCATCGGTGAAGCGGAGCACTCTGGACTCTTTGCACGAGCAAGACCCCGGTCACGATTAAACATCGAATCGCTTCGACTGGCCGGCAGGGCTCCACAGGTAGTCATTTCGCAGCGACTTCGGAAGTGTAAATGGATAGCAAATTCTGAATACCCCCTCGGGAATTGTTCGATTGGTATTACTTGTTCGAATATCGAATCCAATGTCCCTGCCGTGTTTCAAGAACAACTCGGGTTCGGTTGTAAGGTGCGAGATCTCGTCATACGGAATAAGGCGCCCTCCGCGTGACTCCGATAATGCAATCCGCTGCAGTTGAGATGCATCTCCCAGGTCCGACGACTCGAATTTCGCTTCAAATTTCGGATACGGCTCTGTGAAATGACCCCAGAGTGGATGCAGGGATTCAAACGAAGTGACTTCTGAGACCAGTTTGTGAGCCTGCTGCCACATTGAAACAAGATGCTCAGCAGTGAACTCATCGGCAAGAATCGACACGTCTAACGAGGAAAGCTTTTTTGACACCGGCCCGAAGAATTTCAGTCGCAATTCACCCACGCAGCTTGATTTTTCGTCCTCAACGATTTGGACCAAACAGATTCCAGAGTCCATCGATCTGGTAATCACGGAACGTCCTTGTCGGCGCAGATCAGAGAAGTCAACGAAATCCGAAGGCTCGTCACGCTGATTGAAGAACGACAGTTGACTTATTTCGCTGTACTGCATCTTCTTCTTCGCTCCGGACTCGCGTGCTCGGACCCCCTTCCGCTTATCGAACGACAGCGATTCATCCGCTTCGAGAAGCGGCAACTCGAACTTCTGCACACCCTCAATCTGAAATCTGAGTGCCATCCCCAAGGCACGTGCAACAGGGGGAGCAACGGAATTTCCGATCTGCTTCACTGCAACAATCGAGTTGTGGGGAATGTCGTACGAATCAGGAAATCCTTGAAGTCTCCGGAACTCGTCAGTCCTGCACTTGCGATTGCGCCAGTGAAAGGGACCGTCATAACGGCCCTGCTGGGAGACAACGGTGCGACATGGTTCGTCCCTCGACATTTTGTAGAGAAACCCCGAGAATCGTGACCGCCAGGCAAACCGCGGATTGGGGTGACCCATCTCCTCAGTGAAGAATCTGTAGTTCTCGCCTTCTGGGATATCAGGGATCAAGTCTCCATACTTCCCGCCGTATGGGGGAACCACTTCATCTGGATCATCAAGGTCAGCGAGGGCTTCTCCAGCGGTGAGATAAGGAAGCCCCGAGGTGGAATCGGGCCCATGCGTCGGACGAGGAAATCGAAATTCCAGGTCAAGGTCATCTCGAATACCGACCAAGAACAATCGCTCTCGAAACTGCGGCACACCGAAGTCGGCGGCATTCAAAACACGCCAATGAAGCCGGTATCCGACATCGCGGAACGAATCGCAAATGAGAGCGAAATCATCCCCTCCTTTGGAGGAGAGAATGCCTCTTACATTCTCGAAGACGAAAGCCTTTGGTTGAAAAAACTCAACAAATCGGCAGTAATGCCAGAACAGAGTGCCACGTGTGTCGTCTATACCTCGAACTCCGCCTGCCCGGCGACCCGCTGCCGAGAAACTCTGGCATGGTGGCCCACCAACGATGTAGTCAACAGCGCCGCTAAAGAAATCCTCGGGGCTTGTTGTCGTTATGTCGGTAGGTGTGACGACACGCGAGCCATGCGAGATTCCATTGAGAGAGAGCGTCTCGCAACACTCGCGGTCAATTTCGAGCGTGGCAAGGAATCTGAATCCGAGGTCGGCCATTCCAACCTCGAAGCCGCCGATTCCGCTGAACAGACTTAGGGACTTTGCCACCTTCATGTTCACCAACTTGGATAGGTTTTGACTCGCTAGGTGATTCTGTCATCCCGCTGTGACAGCCGTGGTCGGACCCCAAGAAGCAGCGGTCCACCGGCTTTGATGCACTTGTTCGGTCACGGGACTAAGCGAGCGGAGGAGAGCGCCCAGCTCACTCAGCCACTACGTCGGCGGCCTCCCGAAGCTCGATCCTCGACAGGACGAAGTTCTCTGTCTCCTTGTCCTGGAAGTAGATCGAGCAGGACTTCATCCCTCTGGTGAGCAGCACCCGGTACGTGTGCGCCACCATCCGGGAGTATTCATCAGCGGCCCGCTTCGCTGAACGCTTCACGACGCTGTCATGGCTGAAGGTCGGCTGTCCGACCCAGCCCTGCCGCGCCCGATAGACGAGGTCGTTGCCCCAGATCAGCCCGACGTGATCGAACTCGAACCCCTGAGCGGTGTACACACACCCGACCTGTTCAACGCCGCCTGGATTAGTCGCCCAGAAGTCCGCTTTCGGGATTCCCTTCGCCAAACGAGTTGCATCAGGTTTGGCGTTCCATGGCATCGACCAATCGCCGACCTTCACGTCGTTGACGAGAATTCCGCCCTCAACCGGGTCAGACCATGGCCAGCAGTACCCGGCGACGAGTCGGGATGACTGCCCGGCCACCACCCTCGTGCGCATCTCCGCTTCGAGTTCCTCGACAGAGTCAACGATGTTGAGATCGAACGCATCGCCGTCATTCCAAAGAATCTGTGCGGTGTTCTCGAGACCGAGCGTGTTGTCGACCCACTGGACGTAGGCGTCAGATCCGTTGCAGCGAAACTGCGCCTCGAGTTCGTGCTCGACGATTCGAGCGCCGAGCCGACGTGCAGCGTCGCGGATGAGAGCGCTCGAGCCGACCTCGCCGGGACGCACCACCTGCTTGTCGTCGATGAAGAATGCCGTGACCTTCGCTGCATGGATCAGTTCATCGATCTGCGGCTTGTCGCTCTTCTTCGCCGCTGATGTGAATCGAGTGTTCGAGTTCACTCGGATCCGGTGAGCTTCGTCGGCGACGATCAGATCGATGATGTTCTCCTCGGCCTGCCCGTAATTGTTGAAGTAGCGGAAGAGGTTCTTCGCACGGGAACCGACCGTCTTCTGCATGGTCTTCGTGAACGCACGCGAACCGGTGGCGTGCTCAACGACCATCCCCTGGCGAGCGAGTTCAGCCATGAGGTTCACCGCAATGAGGCTCTTGCCAGTGCCCGGACCGCCCCGAATGAGGAAGACCGTCTTTTGGTTGCCCAGTTGGTAGGCCCGAACCTTCGAGATGATGTCGTTGCAGGACACCCGCTGCTCATCGAGCAGCACAAAGGTCGGTTCACCTCCGATAACTCCGGCAACGTGCTTGAGCAGGCCAGCGCTCGGCTTGTACCGACCAGCAAGAATCGTCTGCAGGACAGAGCCGCCATCACCCCGGCCAACATGGTCGACGAGGTAACCGGCGAGATCCTCAATGCCATCGGAGATATACGAGGGCACCATGCCAACGAGGTCCTCGAACTTCTCAGCGAAGATCGCGCCTGCGTGCTGCGGGCGGAGATTGTGCAGGAACCCGCACGCATTGATCGCCACTTCGCCACCGGAGAACGCCGTGTGCGTGTCCAGCAGATAGCGCTGGTAATCCGCAGCCTGTCGGCTCGGATGGAGATGCGGTCGTACCCGCCCACCGATGAACGTCTCGACGCAATCCTCGATATCGCTCTCCGACACCGAATCCCATTGCTTCAGCTCGACGACGACGCTGCTGGGACGGCCATTCGCATCGTTTCCGGCGACCATCACGTCGAGCCGCTTCGAGGTGAGCGGCATCTGATACTCAACGATGATTCCTTGATCGTTGAGGTCGGCGATCTGCAGGACGTTCGAGAATCGTGTGAGCGAGTTCTGCCAGGATCGGATCTCGGAGTCGGCCGGCTTGTGCCGGTACTCCTCCTGGAAGTTCTTGATCAGTTGATCGACGATGCGCGAATTCGCCGTGTCCGCCATGAATGTCGTGGACATCCCCGAGTACAGATGCATCAGTCGAACTCCCCGCCAGTCGTGGACCCAACAAGTCTGTCAGAGCGCCTCGTGGCGCGGATATTCATTTCACTCGCCTAAGCCCTTCCCGTCGACACCACCCTTCGGGTAGGCGGAACGCCGAAAGATCGACCGCAGCAGCCGAAAGCGATTCGGCAATAGGTACCACCACGCTGATGTAGCCCCCCACCGCCCGAGGGCGGTTCGCGACCTGAACAGAGGTCCGTCCGAAAGGTTCGGCACAGTCGGACCTATGTCAGCGAGTTCCGGTTTGGACGAGGTGCCAGTCTGCGGCGGCAAGCACCAGTCCGTCGTTAAACCAGAGCATCACCATCGCCATACGGTCGTCCACAATCTCGTCGCGAATCTCGATCACTCCTCCGGCTGCGGTGAACATCGAATCCGCAAGGAGCCTTGAGAACCACTGCGCATCGTTCGTCAGGTCTTGATGAGGCATCCAACCTCGCTCTCGGCGTTCCAAGAGAGCAAGCTCGTCATCATTCTCCTGCCAGTCGTCGTCAGGACCGGGAATGGGGTCAAACCACTCTTTCTGGATCCCCCAACCCACGCCCTGCCACGTAGTGACAAATCGATCCACCTCGTCTACAAGTACGTATGAGCCGCTCCTCGGAACCAGGTTGAGCATGAATGCACCAAACCTGTACCCACTCATCACCAGTTCCCTACAGAGAAAGGCGTGAGGAGGATCAGCAGTGAAGTCAATGCCCATCGCTTGCATTCGGAGCGTGACAATCAACTCTGCGGAACCTTCAACCACAGCATCTCCGTAGGAGAGGAGCTGATCAACTACGTGATTGGGGTCGGCAAGCAAACGGTCGTTAGTAGTAACGACGGAGAGTGCTGCATGGAGCCGGCTTCTCGTGAAAGCGCTCATCGCAGTATCGATCGGATCAGTCGCTGCTGCTCTGCGGAAAGACCAGCGAGATATGACTGGACGAATGCGGGGTCACCTGCCGATGCTGCAACAACATGTTGCGCTGCAGTAGTGCGCCACGCGTCAACCTCGCGGAGACCAGGCGGACCGTACCCGGGAGAGGATTGACCGTGAGCCTCGGCAAGGATCAGATCCGCGAGATAGCGGCCTCTCGCAAGTACCTGAGCGGCAGACTCTGAGTGCCGAGCTTCGTGCTCCAGAATTGGGAAGACGACCGAGAGGTCCATCGCATGGACCGCCAGACGGCGCTTCATAAAACCCAAGTTCCTACCGCACCCGCACGCACAGTTCGCCATGAGGCGACGGTACAACTCTCTCGAACGGCTCAACAACCGAAACCAAGGACCGCTGCACCGGCGCGCGACGTCCGAAATCCGCACGATCACAGCAGTATTGCGGCTCGCTTTGTTTCTTGGGATACATCAATTCCGTGCCAGCACGGAATTCATTGATGGGGCGGTTTCTCGCCGGCATCGCCGCCCGCCTCGCCGATATCTTCCCTGCCGTATCCACATAGGTCCACGGCGAACCGGGCGGTAGATGACTTCACAATTGATTCTGATGAATGGCTTCGGCGTTGCCGTTGCCTCCGACAGCGTTGTCACAATGGGCGGTACTCGACGCACGTATGACACCGCCGAGAAAGTCATTCCCCTCAACTTTCCTCACAGGCTGGCCGTGCTCCACTCAGGCGCAGTGCGGCTACACGGACTTCCCTTCTCGGTCCTCGTCGCAGAGTGGGCATCAAGTCTCGGCGATGTCCCACTGAGGTCCGTCGACCAGTACCGGTCGAGCTTTATCAGTTGGCTTGAATCAAATCACCAGTGGTTCTCCACGGAGGTTGAGTTTGGCGACTTCATTTATCAACTGGAAGACGCATACAAACTCATTCGCAACGAGATGTTGGAGGTCGCCGAAAACCAAGATCCCGAAACTCCCGAGGAAAAGGTCCTGGCAGTAATCAGTGAATGGACAGAGCGGCTGAGCGGCGCTCCCGAATTCGTCTCGGCATCGGAAAGCTGGGTCGAGTCGGTCTGGCGGAAACGAGAGGAAAAAATTCGAGAGAGGCTCGAATACTGGTTTGACGATGTCGTCAGGTCAGAAGAGATCGACGAAATGATCGTCACCTACTCAAGGAACTACATCCGGCAGGGTCTCTTTCTCTGCAGGGCGGAGCTTGCGTTCGTTGGTTACGGCCGCGAGGAGATCCTGCCCGCATGGGCAGGAGTCCATGTCGCAGGTTTTCTTGAGGGCGAGCTGCTCACGATCGATGGCGATTCGCAATCAGCGGACCCATTAAGTCGTCCGTACTTCGGAATCGTTCCTCTCGGCCAGACCGAGGCGATCGACCTGTTCCTCAAAGGCGAGGATCAGGGTTCCGTCAACTGCGCCCGCCGAGCGGCTGCTCGAGAAATCGAATCCACTCGGCAATCGATTCATGAGTTGATCATCGACGAGGAGACCAAGGAGTTAATTGAGCAGAAGTTCGACGAACTGCAACAGAATGCCCGCACCGCGATTCACGAAGAATCATGGAAGCGTGCAGAAGAGGTGTTCCTTGAGCCCCTTAGAAACGCGATGGCTGGTCTGCCGGTAGCGGACTTGGCCGTAGTTGCAAAGTCACTCGTGGAGCTTCAGGCCCTTCGTCAGACCACGACCGCGGAGATCGGAACAGTCGGGGGACCAATTGATGTCGCAACGATCTCGCGTGACATCGGCTTCCGCTGGATCCGCCATAAGACAATCGACTCCAAGTTCTGAAAGACGCAATCTCTCGGTCTCAGTTCCCGACAAGTACCGGTTGGTCTTTCTCCCTCATCGATAGAGCGGGCGACGCCTCGTAGCTCGCGGCATCGGCACTGCGCGTCCACACTCATTGCCAGTAGGCGCTCATCGTCCTCGAGCGCGCTGCGCGTTCCAGATCGCATGATCAAGTGCTCGCAGTGAAAGGCTCGGTGCTTCCGGCCTGAGGTCTGAGTGCGCAACCACGACCAATTGATGGGCTTCATCATGCGAGATCGGGCGTCGACCGACAGCACTTTCGACGAACCGACAGATCATGCGATCGGCCTTCACGTCGTCGACACCAGCGAGGATCAGCAGGTAGCGCCAACTGATCCCAGACGACTGACCTTTCACCCCACGCCACAACTTCTTGACCTCAGGGTCGTTGTGTCGCCGACGCAGATCACTCGGTCGATTCACTCCAGCGTCTGAGAGACGGGTGGCGGCATCGAAAACCGCAGCCGCCTTGAGCACGCCGTTCCGAGTCGAGGTCCGGGAATGATTCCCGAGTGCGTCAGCGAAACCTTCGGGCCCACCGCAGGCAGTGATGTCATCGATCAGGTCAGTCAACGTGCGCTTGTTCGCCGATCCTCGCCCTTCGCCCTTCAGCCAGGTGCGGTATCGAGCGAGCAGATGCTCAACCGATGAATACCGGACCCCAATCGACCAGATCGAGTCCATGACGCACAGCGCCATGCTGTCCGGGTACCCCGTCGGCGCCACGAAATCCGGCCAACCAGGTAGCGCCCGGATCGCCGCCATCACTTCTCCAACATCGTTTGTCGCCATTTCGACCTCCGCCTCTCTGCACTGACCGCCAGTGCATGCGTGGACCATAGCAATCGACCACTCGTCGAGGGAGGAGGATGACCCAACCCTCCCCTAGCCTTACCTCGGCGGCACCTTCCCTCCGATCGGCGTACCTCGCATGAAGCGCTCACTCACGACGACCCTCTCCGTCCTCACGCTCGCCGTGCTGCTGGCGGCTTGTGGTGTGCGCGCCTCCAGCTCTGCCTCCCCCAACACCACCGAGGCCGGCGGCGTCACCACAACCATCCCCGGCTCGAGCGAACCCTCCGCCGACCCCTCAACCGATCCGTCCACCAGCAACGACCCGTCCCTTGCTTCGCTGCTGCCCACCGTCGATGATCTTCCCTTCGGGTGGACCCTCGACGACACCACCAACGACGACACCTCCGGCGATACCCAGCCCAGCTGCATCGACGATGTCAACGCCATCGTCGGTGACGCACCAACTGCTGAGGCCAGCTTCACCTCCGATGCCACCTTGGAGTACTTCACCGACAACCTCACGCGCATCGATCGAGCCCCCCAGCGCACGTTCAACTCCATCGCCGACACACTCGACGCCTGCACCGACGTGTCGTTCCGCAACAACGGCGAAGAGATCCTCGGCATGATCATGCCGCTCCCCTTCTACGACTACGGCGACGACAGTGCCGCCTGGCAACTCACGTTCGCGACCGGCCGCGCCATCATCGACTACGACATCGTGCTCGTTCGCTACGGCGACCTCATCGCCACCTACACCTTCGCGGCACTCGCTCCGCTCGACGAGGAGACCTTCGACGATCTCATCCTGTCGGCCGAAGACGTGCTCGCCGCTGCTGGCATCGACACGAACAACCCCGCAGGACCCGGTGGCGGCGGGACCGACCCGCGCACCGACCCGCGCACTGACCCCCGCACTGGTCCGGGCACCGATCCCGGCGGCGACGTTCAAACCGCTTGATTCGCCCGACACGGATCCCGGCGGTTCCGGCGACACCCAGACCGCCTGACTTCCGCTCCGAGGTCGACCTCCGGAGCGTCACCTCCGGAGCACCGCCGTCGGAGCGACACAGTTCTACGAGCAGAGCCGAATACGGCCACATACATTGCGCACTCATGCGCACCCGAACCCGCATGATCACCGTCGCCGTCGTCGTCACCTTCAGCCTGCTGGCCGCCGGCTGCTCCTCGAGTCCGGCCCCGCCCGAGGGTGATCGGGCGGTCGCCGAACTGCTCGATCGCACCACCACCCCATGGCCCACCGGCACCTGGGCTGCGGCCCTGCCCGGCACCGACGCCTATGTGGCGATCGTCAACGGCAGCGAGGGCGCAGCCGCCTACGTCTGCGATCAGGGCACCAACGCCCAGTGGTTCCGCGCCGACCCGTTGGCCGGCACCGCCACACTCACCGCCGGTGAGGCCACCATGGTGCTGACCCCGGACGGCGACACCATCCGCGGCACCCTCGACGATCCGAGGTTCGGCGCCATCAGCTTCGACGCCACTCCGTCGGGGCCCGACACGCTGCAACGGTCCTTCGCCCTCGACGAGGAGGCCAGCTACACCGCCGGCTGGATCACCCTCGCTGACGGTTCCCAACGCGGTGCGCTCACCGCCGCACCCCGCACAGGTCCGACGGTGCCGCTCCCCTCGGTGACCGCGGCCACCGCGCAGCCCCTGTCACTGCCGGCCGGCGGCCTGACCATCACCGCTCCCGCGCTGCCGATCACCCCACCGGTCCAGTTGCAGCAGCTGAACCGTCAGGTGTCGATGCCGAGCGCCAATCCGGTGCGACCGGACACGATCTCCACGGTGACCCGCAACCGGCCCGTCGACTTCGTCTGGGCCGCGATCGGCGATTCCTACTCCTCGGGTGAGGGCGCACCGGTCCGGGGCGCCACGCTGTTCTCGGCACCGGACTGGGGTCCGGCCACTTCGGATGTGTCTCTGGCCGAGCGTCAGGCCTGCCATCGCTCCGTGAAAGCCGGTGCCCCGTTGGCCAACGACGCGTTGGTCAGGGAGTTCCCCGAGGTGCGGTTCCACTTCGCTCACTATGCGTGCTCGGGTGCGCAGACCACCGATCTCATGCAGGCCGGCTACGACGGCCCCGACCGCACCACCAGTGTGGCCCAGCCCGCCCAGGGCGATCGGGCGGCAGATTTCGCCGCCGGTTTCGTGGGTCGCGGCCGCACCTATGACGCCCTCTACATGGGCATCGGCGGCAACGACGCCGGATTCGGTCCGGTCATCGCCGCCTGTCTGGCTCCGGGCGACTGCTCGAAGGACCCGATCAACATCGACGGTGACACGCTCACCAGTCGACTGGCCTCACTGCCCGGCCGTTTCCAGCGACTCGATGCGTACCTTCACTCGACCGATCGTGCCGCGCAGCCGCGACGCATCTTCATCGGCGAGCTCCCCGACATCACCACCGGTGCCGATGGAACCTCCTGCGGTGGTTTCACCGGCGCCAGCACCCTCGACATCACCGGCCTGATCGCACCGGCTGAAGCCCGATGGGCGAGTTCCGTCGTGGTCGGGGGCATGAACCGCGGGATCGAGTCGACCAGCTCACTGGGATGGAACGTCATCAACGGACATCTGCGCGAGTTCGTCGGCAAGGGGTACTGCGTCGACGCGGACCGGGGCGGCATGGTCAACACCAACAACGCTGCGGTGGCCAACCAGGGTGACGACTACGGCTTCGACGTCCCGTTCCTGCGTGAGGGTGTCATCGCCGCGGCGTCACTGCTCACCGCTGGGATCGGCGGCATCGTGACCGCGGCGACCTTCAAACTGTCCGCCGGCATGCTGCACCCGAACCTCGCCGGGTTCGCCGCCTACGGCAGAGCGATCACAGACTCGATCCGACCGTTGGTTGCCGCCAAGCTCGCCGCCGGCCTGCAGACCCCGCGCCGACTCCGAGCGGCCTCCGCCACCGCGAACGGCGACATCACCTTCCGCTGGGACGATGTGTCCACCACCGAGACCACACATCGGGTCACCGTGGAGCACATCGACGGGAATGGTCGGGTCTCCACCGGCACGTTCGACGCTCCCGCCGATGTCGCCTCGTTCACCGTGCCGGTCTCCGGTCGGGCCGTGATCCGACTGTCGGTGGTGGCCTGTGCCCACGACGTCTGCACCGATCCCGTGTCGACCACCGGCGCGAACTTCGCACCGGCGACGCCGACCGGCGGAGGCGGCGGCTTCATCGCCGTGGAGACCACCGACCGTCCCACACAGGTGAGCGCGAACGCGTCCTGGCTGCCCGTGGCCAACACGATCCGCTACGTCGGCCAGGTGCGTCGGCTCGACAAGGCAGACGCGACCCGTGAGGTAGTGGTCGGCTTCCCGGTGATCGGTCAGTCGATCGCTGATCCGGACTTCGCGAGTGAAGGCGCCCCGAAGGGTCGCTACGGATTCCGCCTCGCCGCATGTGACCTGGTGGGGTGCAGTTCGTTCTCGAACGAGGTGGTCGTCGACGCTGGAGGCGAACCGAAGGTCATCGATCTGACCAAGCCGTTGACCGGCAAGACGACATCGCCGATCGCTGCGGTCCTGCTCGACGGGACCGGACGACTGAAGGCGGCGTTGACCGGTCCGGCGCTGCCGGGTGAGCCGTTCCCCGCACCTCCGACGAACCGACCGGGGTCGCCGACGACCACACTGGTGCGATGAGCACACTCGATGATCTCCGCTCGGCCATCGAGGCCGAGGTCGCCACCGGGCTGCTGCCCGCCTGTCAGTTCGCCGTCGGGCTCGATGGTGTCGTCGTGGCCTTCGAATCCTTCGGCACCGCGGCCACCACTGATCGGTTCTGCATCTTCTCGGCCACCAAACCGATGGTGTCGCTCACGGCGGCGCTGCTCATCGACGAAGGTGCGCTCGCGCTCGGCGACACCATCGGCGAGCACGTGCCCGAACTTGCGGCCGCCGGATTGGGCGACATCACCATCGAGCAACTCATGTTGCACCTCGGCGGCTTTCCCAACGCCCCGATGGCCGGTGCTGATGGTGGCGACGCTCTGTTACGGCGAGCGGCATTCACCACCTGGCGCAGTGAATGGGAACCGGGCACCCGCTTCGAGTACCACGCCGAGAGCGCCCACTGGGTGCTAGCTGATCTCATCGAACGTGTCACCGGACGCGACTTCCGCGAGGTGGTGCATGAACGCATCACCGCACCGCTGGGTCTGCGTCGTGCGCTGGGGCTCGCATTCGACGACACCGACAACATCTGCGATCTCGTATCGGTGACCCCGGAGACCGATGAGGATCCGATCATGCGGTTCAACACTGCGGCCGTGCGGGCCTCGGGTAACCCGGCCGGCGGTGCGTTCATGACCGCAGCCGAGTTGGCGAGCGTGTACCAAGCGCTGCTGCACAACCGGGCGCCGGGT
>Ga0209084_1002425_pt1 | contig 14472 bp, 10 predicted proteins | sample C_130820_MF_Meta_FD_187309 | JGI IMG/M metagenome (GOLD analysis project Ga0209084, IMG submission 187309) | Freshwater microbial communities from Lake Croche, Canada to study carbon cycling - C_130820_MF_MetaG (SPAdes) (version 2) | ecosystem: Environmental > Aquatic > Freshwater > Lake... | reverse complement strand
CTTCGGTGGACCTCATGCCGGATTTATGGCGGTACGTTCGGGGTTAGAGCGTTCCCTTCCAGGTCGCCTTGTGGGGCAGAGCGTTGATTCGCATGGCAATCCAGCTTTTCGTTTAGCGCTGCAAACGCGCGAGCAACATATTCGTCGCGATAAAGCAACGAGCAATATCTGTACCGCGCAAGTACTCCTTGCCAATATGAGTGCGTTCTATGCGATGTGGCATGGATCAATCGGTTTGCGATTGATTGCAGAGCGAGTGCATAATTTTGCAGCGCGTCTTCAGAAAGCATCACAATCGCGCAATGAGAATATCTTCGATACCGTCACGATAGATGTGAAGGATGCATCTGCTATCCATAAGGCAGCTGCGGCGAAGAAGATTAATTTTGGACAAGTATCTGCTACCCAGATTCGTATCTCCTTCGATGAAGCTACAACCGAGAGCCTCTTTCAAGAGGTGCTTACAATTTTGGGATTGTCAGATGCCAAACCAGATCCAATTACGCAAAAATTTTCGCGCACAAGTTCGTATCTAACACACCCAACCTTCAACACATACTTCTCTGAAACTTCCATGTTGCGCTACCTGCGCACCCTGGCAGATCGCGACTTGGCTCTGGACCGCTCCATGATTCCGCTGGGTTCTTGCACTATGAAGCTCAATGCAACAACGGAGATGGAGGCTGTTACCTGGCCGGAGTTTGCATCCTTGCACCCATTTGCGCCAGCAGATCAATCAAGCGGATCGCGTAAATTGATTCAACAACTCTCTGATTGGCTGGTTGCGATCACCGGTTACGATGCAGTTTCGCTCCAACCAAATGCTGGTAGCCAAGGCGAATTTGCTGGACTTCTTGCAATTCGCAACTATCACGATTCCCGTGGAGATCAAGAGAGAAATATCTGTCTCATTCCATCAAGTGCACACGGCACCAATGCGGCAAGTGCAGTCATGGCTGGCATGAAGGTTGTTGTTATTGAATGCGATGAAGCCGGAAATGTATCGGTAGCTGATATCAAGGCGAAGATTGCAGAACATGGCAGCGCATTAGCAGCTTTGATGGTGACCTACCCATCAACACATGGAGTTTTCGAATCAGCAATCTCTGAAATCTGCGCACTTATTCACGATGCAGGTGGCCAGGTATATGTAGATGGCGCCAATCTCAACGCCCTTGTTGGAACTGCTCAACCCGGAAAATTCGGCGCAGATGTTTCACATCTGAATCTCCATAAGACTTTCTGTATTCCGCATGGCGGTGGGGGACCAGGAGTCGGACCTGTGATTGCCAAGTCACATCTAGCGCCATTCCTGCCTAATCATCCACTCGATGCACTCGCCGGTCCTGAAACAGGTCCAGGACCAATTTCAGGAGCGCCATTTGGTTCGGCCAGCATTCTGCCGATTTCGTGGGCGTACATTCGCCTCATGGGGGGAGCGGGATTGACTCATGCAACAGAGGTAGCAATCCTCAATGCAAATTACATGGCCTATCGACTTAAGAACTCATATCCGATTCTCTACACGGGCGCTAACGGTTTGATTGCACACGAGTGCATCCTCGATTTACGCGAGATCACGCGCATTTCAGGTGTAACGGTTGATGATGTGGCAAAGCGATTGATGGATTTTGGATTCCATGCCCCAACTATGTCCTTCCCGGTAGCTGGAACTTTGATGATTGAACCGACTGAATCTGAAGATATGCGCGAGATGAATCGCTTCATCGACGCTATGAATTCAATTCGTGATGAGATTCAAGAAGTTATTGACGGCAAAATTGCGGTAGAGGATTCTGCGCTCCGCCATGCTCCACACACCATTGGAGCTATCGCCGGAACGAATTGGGAGAGGAGTTACTCACGCGAACGTGGAGCCTTCCCAGCCACCTTCACGGGTCTGATTCCGGGTGAATTGATCGGTGCCAAGGGCAAGTACTGGCCGACTACCGGGCGTATCGATGGGGCATATGGGGACCGTAATCTGGTCTGCTCCTGCCCACCAATCGAATCCTTCGCGTAGCCGATTCTCTCTTACTTTACATAAGGTAACTTATCGGCGTTAGGTCGTAGTCGTCGAGCAAGTCCCCAGAGGGTTGTCTGCCATAGCGCTTCAATCACTATCGCTCTACTCATCTTAGAGACGCCATTGATGCGTTCGACAAAGGTAATCGGTACTTCAACCATGGTGGCTCCAGCAAGTTCGGCAGCCATCGCCATCTCGATCTGAAAACAATATCCAGTAGCTGTCATATCAGCGAGATTCAATTTTTCAAGTAGTTGTGAGGTGTAGACCCTAAAGCCACCCGTTAAATCATTGAGTGGAATTCCGAGGGCAAGACGCGCATATCTCGTTCCAGATTTAGAGAGTAATTGTCTACTTTTTGGCCAATTCACGACGGCGCCGCCCGGCATCCAACGAGTTCCTAACGTGATTGCAATCGTTGCCTCTGTAGCGTCGAGCATCGCTGGTAAATCTTTTACTCGATGCGATCCATCGGCATCCATTGTGACTATCTGAGAATATTTCTTGAGAGGCAAGATGTGTACGAATCCGGCGCGATAGGCAGCGCCCAATCCAGCTTTACCGGGACGTCTTAAGACCTTGACCCAGTCATAACCCATCGTGTCGACAATATCTGCAGTCTTGTCAGGTGAATTATCATCAAGAATAAGAACATCGAAATCACGTTCTTTATGTAAATCTGATAAAGATTTGAGTAGCTCAACTATGGCAATTGATTCGTTATAGGTAGGAATAAGTATCACTGGTTTCATTGTCTTTTCCTTCCTACCAACCAAGTGCTGATATTAATCTATCAACGCTCGCCCCTAGGCCGTACTCTTCCTTCATCTGATAAATCTCAGATAAGTCAGCAGGCTTTGCAGGTTTTGTGATATCCATCTTCGGAATCGCCACATCACGGGCACAATTGACAAGCGTTGGAGCGATCTTTAAGTAATCTGCACCATCGACAATTTTCTGAGCAAGAGATTTCGAAAGAACTTCATGGCCGGCTAGCGCTGCAGCGAGAGCTTCATCGACGTTTGCAAAGTTGTTAGCGATCAGTGCGGCACCTTTTTCGCCGATACCTCGAACTCCGGGAAGTCCATCAGAGGGATCTCCTCGGAACATGGCAAAGAGGGCGTACCTATCCCCCGGAATTCCGTACTTTTCTGCAACCCAGGCGATATCTACCAAGTCATGTTGCGATACACCTTTGGCGAGATAGACCACCTTCACATCTCGCTTGTCATCGACTAGTTGGAAGAGATCCCTATCCCCCGTCACGATTCGGATTGGCCCCTTCTCGCGGACTGCGAAAGTTGCCATGACATCATCAGCTTCATAATCGTCTACACCCAGCATGGGAAAACCAAAGGCATCGAGCAGATCTAAGAGAACTGGAATCTGCGGAGTCAAAGTTTCTGGCTCTTCCTCTTCATCGCTCTCATCTTCCAGGCGATTGGCTTTGTAATCAGGAAAGAGATCTACCCGCCACGATGGTCGCCAATCACCTTCGATACAAGCAACTATTCGATTAGGTGAATACATTCCGATCAATCGCGCAGTCATATCGAGATATCCGCGAATTGCATTTACCGGCATTCCAGATGGCGATAGTAGAGTGTCTGGCATTCCGTAGTAGGCGCGATACCAAAGAGAAGCGCTATCGAGGAGCATCAGGGTCATATCTCTCCCAACATATAGGAAACGACGCCACGGTCCAAGCGTTTGATTCCTTCACGACAGATTGGTCGCAACTCCTCTGCGGCGCCACCAATCTGTGTCAGCAGGTCGATGAGTTGTTTGATACTTCGCACAAAATCTCCGACAGTCATATCGGTTCCTTTAAGAATACTGCTCAAGGAATGTCCATTAGCCCAGCGATAAGAGGCGTAGCAGAAACCGAAATCAGGTTCGCGTTGGGTCTTCACGTCGTACTCGTTCTCTAACGCTTCGAGTTCAATCCACACTCGCGATACTTCAACCAGAGCATTGGCCACATTCTCATGAGGCATCTTCGGTGCATAGGCTTCGGAGCTACGCCCCTGATAAATCATCGCGGATGCAACCGAAAGAAGTTCTGGTGCCGAGAGGCCCTGAAAAATATCGCGCCGAATTGACTCAGTAAGAAGGAGATCTGATTCTGCGAAGATTTTGGCGAGGATCTTTCCTTGGTCAAGTGGCTTATCACCTTCGATATAGCCCAAGTGAGTAAGCACATTACAGATGCGATCGAAGGTCTTGGCAATGACGTGGGTGCGGTTTTCTACGCGAGATCGAAGTCCATCACTTTCGCGATTGATGCGATCGGCGCGTTCAGCTATTCGGGCATGTGACTCACGATCATTACAAGAGTGGCAAGGATGGCTACGTAAGCCACGTCGCATACCATCGAGTTCATTCTCCATCCGAACACGTTGCCGCTGATCGAAGGAGCGACGCCCATCGCGCTTGCTGAGTAAGCGTTCGAGCTCTTTGATATCGATACGCATTCGAGAATATTCGTTGAAATCCCCCAGATGACATTGTGCCGATTCAGTCAGCTCGGCTGCAGCAGAATCATTCTTGCGAATTTGCCGAACCAGACTTACGACTGCTCGATCAGCTTGGAATTGAGCGAAGGAAGACTCAAGGCTGCCATGAGCTCTCTCACGCCCAAAGCGCGCAATCAAATTGATCGACATGTTATATGTCGGCGTAAAAGAGGATTTCAGCGGATAAGTACGAGTAGAAGCCAATCCGGCTGCAGTTGCTGAATCAACAGTTGGAGACCATTGCACAACGGCATTACCTTCAATATCAATTCCCCGTCGACCAGCACGTCCTGTTAATTGTGTGTACTCCCCTGGAGTAATTGAGACATGCGCTTCACCGTTCCACTTAGTTAACTTCTCGAGAACAACTGTTCGGGCCGGCATATTGATACCGAGAGCTAAAGTTTCGGTAGCAAAGACTGCCTTCACAAGTCCGCGCTTGAAGAGATCTTCTACAGCTCCCTTAAAACTAGGAAGTAGTCCGGCGTGATGGGCAGCTATTCCGCGTTCGAGCGCGACTAACCAATCACGATAACCAAGCACATCGAGATCTTCCTCAGCTAGGTTCTGGGTATAGCGCGCTGCAGTCGCCGCGATCTCTATACGTTCTTCTGTTGTCGTTAATTTAATTCCTGCCTGCAGGCATTGTTTTACTGCCGCATCACATCCGACTCGGGAGAAGATGAAGGTGATGGCTGGAAGTAGATTTTCGCGTTGCAACTTCTCGATGATCTCCGGCCGTGACATGCGATTATCGTTCTCACCGAAACGATCGCGTCTACCTTTTGGAATCTTGACCTTGCGCAAAGCTTCCCGTTCCAAACCAAGAATCTCGGGGTTGATTCGACCTGGTTCGTTGAAGAGGTCAATGAGTCGATTGCCGATAAGTACATGTTGATAGAGCGGAATCGGACGGACTTCAGAAACGATAACTTCGGTGGCACCTCGGACCTCTCCGAGCCATTCTCCAAACTCCTCCGCATTGGAAACTGTTGCAGAGAGTGAGATCACTTGGACACTCTCCATTAAATGGATGAGTACTTCCTCCCAGACAGCGCCACGCGACTTATCCGCTAAATAATGCACCTCATCCATGACGACAGAACCCAAATTCTTGAGAGTCGATGAATTCGCGTACAGCATATTGCGAAGAACCTCGGTAGTCATCACCAAGACATCTGCCTCTGAATTGATATTGGTATCGCCGGTAAGTAGCCCCACTCGGTCTTCACCAAATCGCTCGACGAACTCTTGGAACTTCTGATTCGAAAGAGCCTTGATTGGTGTCGTATAGAAACATTTCTTACCTTGAGCGAGTGCGCTAAATGCGGCGAATTCTCCCACCACCGTTTTACCTGCTCCAGTCGGTGCGGCAACGAGGACACCTTTACCATCTTCGACTGCATGGCAGGCGGTGATTTGAAAATCATCGAAACCGAAATCAAATTGCCCAATAAATTGCGTCGTTAATGGATGAGAGCCCCGCTTCTTCGCTGCTGCATAACTCTCAGCGGGGGTTGTTACAGCTTCCATGTCAAACCTGCTCCCGCAACGCACTCGGCCGAGATAGGTGCTGCGCCGATTCTTTCACCATCTGCATAGGCGATGGCATTAGCAGCTATCGATATCTTCTTGGTACGAAAAGTTTTAACTTGAGGGTGCGATGTATGTGAGCCCGAATACACCTTAGGAAAGACTTTCAGGAATTCAACTTTAGAGACGGGTTCAAGAATCATGACATCAAAGAGACCATCGCTCATATTTGCTTGCGGACACACCAACATCCCGCCGCCGTATGAACGACCATTTCCAATCGCAATCAGCATCGCTCTGGTTGAGAATTTCGTGGTGTCCGTGGATATCTCATATTCAATCGGAGAAAAGCGCGGGAGCTCTAACGCAATCGCCACGTTATAGCGTTGTGGACCTTTCGGCCAGGCCAGACGATTAGCGCGTTCGTTTACTACCGAATCGAATCCGGTGGAGAGAATGGCGGCGAACCACTCTGAATCTACATTGCCCAGATCAATTTTCTGTGGTGCAGAAGTGGTAATTCGTTGCAGATGACTTTCGATATCTTCCAATGACCAACCTAAAGTTCTTACTATGTCATTTCCAGTTCCGGCTGGAATCACCGCAAAAGGAACCTGACGAGGAACAACAAGTTGAAGCACGAGATGAGCCAAACCATCTCCCCCAACACAAATGACACCTTGTACAGGTTCCTTCGTTAAGAATGAATCCAATTCGCTTTCAAGCTCATGGGAGCTAGGTGCCGTAAAGACTTGGTACGGCAGATTTTTTTCAGCGAAGAAGTTGATGACCTCTTTACCTACCGTTATTCCTCTTCCATGTCCCGAAGCGGGATTGATTGCTATCGCCCACATTAGAGAGAGTCTGAAAGTAGGCTGGCCTGGAACTTCTTATCTCGCCTCTTATCGTTGAGAAGGGCGATGGAACCGGCCATGAGGTAGAGCAACACCAACGGAGCTGCCAGAGCAAACATAGAGAGTGGATCGGCGCTCGGAGTAAATCCGGCAACGAAGAGACAGATTCCAAAGACCCAGATGCGCCAAGGACGCAGGATTGTTTTTCCCGATAAGAAACCAATCGCGTTAAAGGTAACCAGGAAGACCGGCAACTCAAAGGCGATTCCGAAGAGCAAGATGATACGAAGTACGAAATCCAGATAATCATCGAATCGCACCAAGTTAGTGAGTGCATGCGGAGTGAAACCAAAGAGAACGCGTACGGCTACGGGAAGTACCGAGTAACCCAGATACGCGCCAATCGCGAAGAATGGAGTTGCGGCGGCGAAGAAGAAGAAGGAGTTTCGCTTCTCTTTTCTATGAAGCGCGGGTGCGATAAATGCCCATAGTTGGTAGAGCCAAATAGGAGCGGTGATGATGACTCCGCTGAGAATGGCAACCTTGATTTGTAGATTAAGCGGACCTAGAACACCATTGATGTAGAGCGAGCCACAACTCGAGGCGCCGGTACTTTGCGCCTTCTTTAAATCGCAGACTGGTTGTGCCAGCTTTGTGATGATCGTGTTGTAGTAATACCAGCCAAAACCTGATCCAACGATGATGGCAAGGGATGCTTTAACTACCCGAGTACGTAACTCGCGTAAATGGTCTAACAGCGGCATACGACCGCCCTGGGTGGCCGCCATAAAGATTACTTTTCAGTAGTTCCTTGATCAGGATCTTTTGACTCGTCCTTCATCTCTTTCATCTCGCTCTTAAAGATGCGCATCGACTTACCGAGTGATTTCGCTGAATCTGGAAGTCGCTTCGCTCCAAAGAGAATAACGAGGACGAGGAGCAGGAGGAGTATGTGGCTTGGTTCGCGTAAAAACATAGCGCAACACTATCGCAAGGTCGGCAAATCAGCGATAAATGCTGAGGGCCTTGGCTGCCAATGAGGCAACATCCGAGCGAATCTCTTTAGGGCCCGTAACTGTCATGGCTCCCCCAGAGGCGATCACGGTGCGCGCCAACCAGGAGAAGCTATAGGTTGAAACCTCAACATCGGGACCAGCGCCAGAGATAAATTGCCCAAGTGATTCGCGCGAACGCCGTGAATCTGAATTTATCCTGACAGTTGCTTTCACCATCTCATCTGGAATAGGAGCCGATGACACCCGCGCGGCCAATTTATCGAGGACGGTGGCGCTGCGAATTCGGTCCATCCGAAAGGTTCTCTGTGCATCAGCTCGTTCACAGAATGCGACGAGGAAATCGCGGTTATCAGCAACATACGTTTCAATCGGGTTGATTACTCGTGAAGTGAGTGCGCCATCGAGAACTGCCTCGTACTCAATCTCCACTTTTCGTCCCGCGCGCAGAGCGCCATTGATCGCTGCGACTACATCACCTTTGGCCAAAGGAGATGCATGAATGACTCGCTCAAAACCCTTACCCAACTTGAGTCGAAGGGAATCGATATCGGCAAGTAAGTCGGAACGATCTGCAGGTAGATCTTTGGCGATGAGATCGAGGCCCAACAAGATTGCAACCGTTTCCTGATACGAGAGGTTGCGAACCTGGTTGAGCGTCTGGGCATTTCGAATAGATACATACCCGGATTCAAATTCGAGCTCAATGAGATCGAGTCGATCATCGCCACACATGAAGAGCGCGTTAAGGTCCGATAGAAGTTCTGGAATAGAAATTCCAAACTCATCCGCCAACTCTTTCGTGGGAATCCCCTGATGGGTAGATATATATGGGACGAGATCAAGCATGCGGGCAGCTTTCTGCGTCGGTGTTGATTTCCTAACCATGTGCTGCGACCGTCTCTGTGAGACGTGTGATGATTTCCTGGCGAGCCGATAGTGGTTCGATGATTTCAATATCGTCCAAGTGCCATAAGGCATCGGCGAGAAGTTCGGCCTGATGTCGAAATGGGTATTCGACCACAATCCAGTCATCACCCTCTTCAATAATGCGCGACATATTCAAAATCCTGTGGGCTTTGCCCCGCCTCAATTTAAGAGTCGCGATTTCACTCTTGAGCGGTGAAGCCAAGAGAGAACTCATCGCGAAATCCTGTGGGATTTCAAAGGAGGAAGCTTTGCCTTGTTTGATTACCTGCGAATCGATGCGATCTAGACGAAAGAGCCGAATCTCCTTCTTATCTACATCACGTCCTGCGACATACCAATACCCACCTTTGGTGCCGGCACCAAATGGCTCGAGAACGCGCTCTTGTTGCGACAAATCAGGCGCGAGATAAGTAAATGAGATTGTGCGTCGCTCTGAAATAGCATCGACAATAGCGACGAAGTTGTCATCTGAGATATTAATTGTCGGAGAAATGGCCGGAATGGAATCTAAATCGCTTTCGATGCCAAGTGATTTCAATTTAATCAAGGCAGAGAGAGCTGGTGAATCGAGGACTGCACCTTGCCAGATTGATGTTGCCAGGTTGATGAGCGAGAGCTCTCGCGAGGAGATCTCCTTGATATCAGTACGGTAACTATCGGGTCGAATCCGATAACCCACTTCATCATCAAAGAGTGGATCAAATGAACCAACCTCAATCACGATACCTAGATTTCGTAGGTCATCCTTATCACGTTCAAACATTCGCTCTTTGGCATCCGGTTCACCTTCATAACCATCTACGGCTTGAAATATTTGAGTCTTTGTAAGCCAGCGTTTAGTTCCAAGGAGAGCAATAGTTAAATTAACTAACCGCTCACTCTTCCGCGACACCGTAAGCACCCTTCGCAGGTCGGCGGCGGCGAGCTAGGACATCAACTCCGGGAGCCATTCTTCGCGATTGAATAAGAAAACCAGTATGGCCAATCATCCGCTGTTGTGGCCGTACCGCCAGCCCCTCGTGATGCCAACCGCGGACAATAGTTTCAGAGCTTTCCGGTTCAGTGAAGTGCCCGTTCTCCTTGAGAGCTTCTGCACATGCCGATAACTGAGTTGTGGTTGCAACATACGCGAGAAAAACTCCGCCGGGACGTAAGACTTTCGCAGCCATCTCAACACACTCCCAAGGCGCGAGCATGTCGAGAATGACGCGATCGAAGTCGTTCTCAAACTCTTGTTCTTGCACTGATCCAACATCAAGGCGCCAATTCTTAGGCCTTTCGTCGAAGTAGTTGGTGATATTCGCAGTTGCGTTATCGGCGAAATCTTGGCGACGTTCGACGGAGTGAACGAACCCTTCAGGTCCAACTGCGCGTAAGAGTGAGAGCGTTAGCGCGCCACTTCCGACACCTGCTTCTAGAACTCTTGATCCAGGATAGATATCTGCGACACCAACAATCATCGCGGCATCTTTGGGGTAAACGATGGTTGCACCGCGCGGCATGGAGAGAACGTAATCAGCCAGAAGTGGAATGAATGCGGTGAACTTCAAACCTGCAGTAGTGCTGACTACTGAACCTTCTGGAAGTCCGATCAAATCATCATGAGTGATCCACCCTTTATGGGTATGCCACTCTTTTCCGGGCGTGATGGTGAAGCTATATAACTTTCCTTTGGTATCGGTCAGTTGAACTCGATCGCCAGCTTGGAAGTAACCACGTTTAGACACATGCGCATCTTAGGTTAAAGCCGCTCAACTTTTTCATCGCGCGCTGTATCGTCAGCACGGTGGAACCGCTTCGCCTATCCCCCAGCCGTATGAATGATTTCACCAACTGCCCGCAGCTCTATAAATACCGCGCAGTTGACCAGTTACCCGAACCTCCAAGTATTGATGCAGAACGCGGCAAACTCATCCACGCCGTACTCGAAGATCTCTTTGAACTTCCAGCAGCCGCGCGCACCCTCGAAAAGGCCACAGATCTCCTGCCAGAAAAGTGGATGGAACAAGTAACTGCACTGCCAGAGCTGAAGACGCTAGTTCTTGATGAGAAAGAGTGGTTCGACCGCGCCAATTCGTTATTGGCAAATTACTTCTCGCTCGAGAAGCCGGATTCCTTTGATTCCACCTATCGCGAGCTACATCTCGAACGAGACATCTCCCCTGAAATCTATTTACATGGATATGTCGATCGGCTCGACATCGCACACACGGGTGAAGTTCGTATCGTGGATTATAAAACTGGAAAATCACCGAAGCCCGGATGGGAAGAGAAGGCGCTCTTTCAATTGCGTGTCTATGCACTTCTCTATTGGCAGAACCAAGGAGTTCTACCGAAACTGCTGCAGCTGATTTATCTGGGTGATTCGCGTATCGTGAAGAGTAGTCCGACCGAGGCGCAACTACTTACCACCGAAAAGATTCTTAAAAATATCGGCGATGAGATTCTCACCGCCCTTGAGACGCAACATTTCCCCACCAAGAAATCAAGGCTCTGCGATTGGTGCTTCTTTAAAGCTATCTGCCCCGCCCACAATTAATTAGTTGGCGTTAAAGTACTTCGCTTCAGGGTGGTGGACGATGATCGCCGATGTTGATTGCTCGGGATGAAGTTGGAACTCTTCGGAAAGTTCTACTCCGATGCGACCTGGTTCTAGCAGCTCACAGAGTTGAGTCTGTTGTTCGATATCAGGACATGCTGGATATCCAAATGAGTACCGCGAACCACGATAACCCTGATCCAAAATCCCTTGCAGATCCGCTGAATCTTCATCTCGCACTGATAGTTCTTCACGGATACGCGCATGCCAGTACTCGGCTAATGCTTCGGTGAGTTGAACTGAGAGTCCATGGAGCTCTAAGTAATCACGATATGCATCTGCGGCAAAGAGTTCATTCGCCGCTTTACTGATGGTATTTCCCATAGTGACAACATGGAAAGCCACAACATCGACCTTTCCAGAATCTTTTGCGGCAAAGAAGTCCGCTAAACACAATCTGCGATCACGCGATTGACGTGGGAAAGAGAAGCGAACGCGCTCCTGACCTTCAAGCGGTCCTTCGTGATGGAGAATAATTAAATCATTTCCTTCGGATACACATGGGAAGTAACCGTAGACAACTGCCGCTTCTAACCAACTATTAGATTGGACATCGTTGAGCAACTTACGTAGACGTGGGCGACCTTCATTCTCGGCCATTGATTCATATTCACCGCGCGCACCTTTAAGTCCCCATTGCCCCATGAAGAGAGCCCGCTCATCGAGCATTCCAACGTAATCAGCAAGGGGAATTCCCTTCACGATACGACTACCAAAGAATGGAGCTTTGGGAATAGCAATATCAATTGCAACATCGCTTCTGACGGTATCGATTACAGATTTTTCTTCTCTGCTGCGTGATACTGCCTTCACTTTTCGCTCTCGTAACGCCGGAAGTTCGGCGCCTTCATCTCCACGTTTTACCGCCATGATGGCATCCATCAATCGCAAACCTTCAAAGGCATCGCGCGCATAACGAACTTCGCCAGGAAAGATCGCAGCTAAATCTTGTTCCACATATGCGCGAGTGAGTGCCGCTCCCCCGAGAACGACTGGCCATTTATCAGCCAAACCACGCGAGGTGATCTCTTCCAAATTCTCTTTCATAATCACAGTTGATTTCACGAGGAGTCCAGACATACCAACTGCATCGACTTCATGCTCAAGTGCAGCATCGATAATCTGATTGATGGTCTGCTTTATTCCGATATTCACTACCTGGTAACCGTTATTGGTCAAGATAATGTCGACGAGATTCTTACCAATATCGTGGACATCGCCTTTGACGGTAGCGAGCAACATGCGACCTCGTCCTCCGCCATCAGTCTTCTCCATATGTGGTTCGAGGTAGGCAACTGCAGATTTCATGACCTCCGCGCTCTGCAACACGAATGGAAGTTGCATCTCGCCCTTACCAAAGAGCTCGCCGACAACTTTCATTCCCTCAAGTAGGTGATCATTGATAATCGCTAGCGGCGAAATGCTCTCGGCCATGGCGCTATCGAGATCATCGTTGAGGCCAACTTTCTCGCCATCAATAATTCTTCGCTCTAAGCGTTCGCGCAGCGGCAACGCTGCGAGTTCAGAGGCGCGGACATTGCGTGAGGCTGCGAGTTCAACACCTTCGAAGAGTTGTAGGAATTCCTGAAGCGGATCGTAAGTACATGTATCGCCATCGAAGACACGGCGATCGTAGATGAGATCGAGCGCAACTTCCTTATGTCTCTCCTCGATACGCGCCATCGGCATAATTTTCGATGGATGAACAATGGCGGAATCAAGTCCGGCCGCAACACATTCGTGGAGAAATACTGAGTTCAATACAATGCGAGATGCGGCATTGAGTCCGAAGGAGACGTTGCTGACTCCCAGGGTGGTCTGTACCTCAGGAAATTCGGTCTTCAAGGTGCGGATGGCGGTAATGGTTTCAAGGCCGTCGCGACGTGTCTCCTCTTGACCGGTGGCGATTGGAAAAGTGAGTGTGTCGATCAAAATGTCGCCGACGGCAATGCCCCAGTTAGAGGTGAGATCTTTGATCAACCTGCGCGCGACACGTAACTTCCATTCTGCAGTGCGCGCCTGTCCTTCTTCATCGATGGTGAGCGCAACTACCGATGCTCCATGCTCTTGAACGAGCGGCATGATGCGAGCGAAACGTGATGTAGGTCCATCTCCATCTTCATAGTTGACGGAGTTGATAACACATCTTCCGCCTAGAGCTTCAAGACCAGCCTTAAGAACAGCCGGTTCAGTCGAATCGAGAACAATGGGAAGAGTTGATGCAGTTGCGAAACGCGAGGCAATCTCAGTCATATCGCGAACACCGTCGCGCCCCACGTAATCGACAGATAAGTCGAGCATATGAGCGCCATCGCGAATCTGATCTCGAGCTATCTCGACGCAGGTTGACCAATCTTCTGCAACGAGTGCATCACGGAATGCTCGTGAGCCGTTGGCATTGGTTCGCTCACCTATCGCCATGTAAGTTCTATCTTGTCTAAAAGGAACGTACTGATAGAGAGAAGAAGCGCCCGGATCTAATTCGGTCTTTCTCTGCTTGAGCGCGTGTCCTCCGAGCAGATTTACAACAGCGGCTAAATGTTCTGGAGTAGTTCCACAACAACCACCAATCAGAGCGATTCCATAATCTGTCACGAAGGTGGCTAGCGCCTTTGCCAATTCATCAGGGCCGAGTGGGTACTCCGCGCCTATGGCTCCGAGAATAGGAAGACCAGCATTGGGCATGACCGAAATTTCGCATTGCGCATTCTTTGACAGGTAGCGAAGATGCTCTGACATTTCCGCAGGACCAGTTGCACAGTTCAGACCAATGAGATCGATATCAAGCGGTTCGAGGGCGTTGAGAGCTGCGCCGATTTCTGATCCCAGCAACATAGTTCCAGTTGTTTCAACTGTCACTTGCGCAATGAGAACTACATCCCTTTGTGATTCTGTAATTGCTTGACGGGCGCCATTAACCGCAGACTTTGCTTGCAATAAATCTTGCGTTGTCTCGATGAGTAACGCATCAGCACCGGCATCGACCAAACCCTTGGAAGCG
>Ga0209084_1002418_pt1 | contig 14506 bp, 14 predicted proteins | sample C_130820_MF_Meta_FD_187309 | JGI IMG/M metagenome (GOLD analysis project Ga0209084, IMG submission 187309) | Freshwater microbial communities from Lake Croche, Canada to study carbon cycling - C_130820_MF_MetaG (SPAdes) (version 2) | ecosystem: Environmental > Aquatic > Freshwater > Lake... | reverse complement strand
CAAGCATGCCAGGCCATGCACATGTGCCCACAGTATGGTGGCCATGGTGGCTTGCGCTTTGTTGCCGTGAACGATGGCGTTGAGTCGGTCCAGCTCGTCTCTTGCGCGCACGCCGGAAGCTTGAACCGTCGCAAATCTGGAAGGATCGCAAACTTCAGGCCTGAACATGATCCGAAACACCCCAGGCTGCGCTAGCGCAAAGCCGATATATGCAGCGCCAGATGCGACCAAAGCGGCCCGCGTTCCTTTGTAGACGCTGAGGTCGTTGGCCTCTTTTAAACAACTAGCGAGTTCGTCAAAACCATCGGCTACGAGCGATGCAAGGATGGCCTCTCTGTTTTCAAAGTAATGGTAAGGCGCCTGGTGGGTGCAAGCGCTGCGCCTTGCCACTTCCCGCATGCTTAACGCAGCAGAGCCGCCTTCATCCAACAACTGGCGGCTGGTATGGAGCAGGTCGCGTTTGAGATCTCTAGAAGGATCGGTCTTGGGTCTTCCCAGGCTTTTGGCGTTCATGCGGGGTATTTTAGGGCGCCCACTTGACGGCTGACCTTGCCCCTGGAAAACGTACCCCTTGCTGAGGTGTAATTTGGCAAGGAGAAAGGTATGGAAAAGTTACTCCGAGCGAGGTACACGCTCGAATACAAGCTGGAGGCATTGCGCCTGATTGAGACTGGACAGAGCGTTGCGGCGGTAGCGGCAACACTGGGTCTGGCGGATCAGACCTTGCACAACTGGATCAAAGCACGGCGCGAGGGCCGCCTGGGCGGACCTGGCGCCAAGCCGGTAAGTCCCGAGCAAATGGAGCTGGCGAGGCTGCGTGCTGAGCTGGCCAAGGTCAAGATGGAGCTGTCCATCGTAAAAAAAGCGGCAGCGTACTTCGCGCGGGAGTCAACGTGAAGTACGCGTGGATCGATCAGAACCGGCGACGCTGGCCGCTGTCCATGATGTGCGAACATCTTGAGGTCAGCTCCAGTGGCTATCACCAGCACACACAACGAGCGGCCAACGACAAACCGGGAAAGCCTGTGCGCGGTGGAATCAGCGACGATGCGCTCTTGGCGCACATTAAGGCTATCCACGCCCAGGTCAAAGGCGAGTACGGCTGGCCACGCATGTGTAAGGAGTTGGTTGCCCGAGGCATTCGGGTGGGCAAGGAAAGGGTGCGCAAGCTCATGGCACAGCACGGCATCAAGGCCAGAACCAAACGCCGCTTCAAAGCAACTACCAACTCGGCGCATGACCTACCGGTGGCACCCAATCTGCTCCAGCGCGACTTTGCACCGGCCACGCCCAATGCGGTGTGGACGACCGACATCACCTATTTGGAGACAGACGAGGGTTGGCTTTACCTGACGGTGATGCTGGACTTGTTCAGCCGCCAGGTGGTGGGTTGGTCTATTGGCCCCCGGATGACGAAGACGCTGGTGACAGATGCGTTGCGTATGGCGTGGTTCCGCAGACGTCCGCAACCTGGACTGATCGTGCATTCGGACAGGGGTAGCCAGTACTGCAGTCGGGAGTTCCAGGATGCGCTAAAGGCCTACGGTATGCGCAGTTCCATGAGCCGCAAGGCCGACTGCTGGGACAATGCGCCAACTGAAAGTCTGTGGGGTTCGCTTAAACGGGCGCGCATGCACGGCAGGCGATTTGCAACACGGCGAGCGGCACAATTCGAAGTGATGGATTGGCTGGCGTTCTACAACGCAACAAGACTGCATTCAACCTTGGGTTATGTCAGTCCTATGAAGTATGAGAGAAACTGGCTGGCGGCCCAGGCAAGAAAGTCCGCTTAACTGCCTTGGTTAAGGGATACGTTAAACGAGGGCAAGCTCAGGCATCTAAATATTACATAGAATAAATAGACAATGTCAATTTAAGTGGCATTTACAGCGTGGAATAGCAAAATTCTCTATTTTGGAAGGTGATACCTATGATTTTCAAAGACCGAATGACCGCAAAGATGGAGGGCGACTTTGTAGTATTTCTGATTGGCATGCGGATCAATAAGCCTTTAATGCTTCATAAATTGCTTCCGGTCTTTAGCGCCATGCCCAAAATGCTCAAGGAGCTTTACACCAAACCCGAACTTGGGCTGTTGCATCATGAAATGTGGTTTTCGCGCACCGTCATTCTGGTTCAATATTGGCGGTCTATCGAGCAACTGATGGACTACGCCAAAAACAAAGACTCTGCGCATTTGCCAGCGTGGCAGGCCTTTAACAAATCTATCGGCACCGACGGCACAGTTGGCATATGGCACGAAACCTACAAAGCCAGCCCAGGCACTTATGAAAATGTGTACGCGAACATGCCAGCCTTTGGTTTAGGTAGGGCCGGCGCGCTGGTTCAGGCCAAGGGCCATCTCAAATCAGCATCAGATCGCTTGAAAAGCTAAACTGCCTTGGGCTTTGGCTTGCGCCAACCCGACCCATTTAGGGGCCTTAACCGGGTACCGCTATAACTAGCGCTGACTCATCCACCGTCGCCATTGCCCGCTGCCCCTTGCTGAGTGCTTCCTTCCCGGCGGAAAAACCAATCAGGTTCAGCCCGGGAAGGAGCGCAATGGATGTCTCGCCGCCCGCCGGGGGTGATGTACTGCTCAGAACGGCACCCCCCATGACGTTGAGGCTAGGGGCCTTTTGAAGTTCAGTTCCAATAGCCACGGCAGTGGCTTTGCAAAGAAGCAGTGCGGACATTCCCGCACGCAGTCCTAATAGCTCTGCACTTTCCTTTGTAATTCTTGAAACCAGCGTTGTTCCGTTAGCTAGCTCTAGTTGCACCCGAGCCGTACCTGATTTTTTTGAGATCGCCTTGATCCGACAAGGGAGCTGATTGCGCATACTCGTTCGCAGTCCAAGTCCAATCAGGCCTGACAAGCTCAATGTGTTGTTGCTGCGTTGTTCGAGCTTAGCTAGAACATGGGTGCGTGCCTGGTGCAAGAGGTTTGCCGCCTCCAGCAACTGCACCCCCGCGGGCGTCAAGCGGGCCCCACCGCCGCCGCTACCGCCTACCGCTTTCTCTACCAAAGGAGAGCCCGCCAAATTACTCAAGGTTTCCAAGGCTTGCCATGCGGCTTTGTAGCTGACACGGGCGCTGCGCGCCGCCTGCGAAATAGATCCCAGCTCCCCAATGCGTTGGAGGATGTCCAGCCGCTTGTCGGTCGCCTCATGCCCAAAGGCCTGCGCGAATTGCAAAGTATTCTGGAGTGTCATGGAGATGAAGCCCTGCAAAGTGCTATCTAAAATATGACTAGCGATGATACACTCGCTATTCTATTTCCGAATAGCGGGGCGCTCATTGCTTAAAGTTATCCTATCTCTGGCGGTCATTTTGGCTATGTCGGTGCAGGCCCGCGCCGCTGAAGTAAGCGTAGCCGTGGCTGCCAACTTCACAGCCCCCATGCAAAAAATTGCGCAAGCCTTTGAGCAGGAAACCGGCCACAAAACTGTTCTTTCATTTGGATCGACGGGGAGCTTTTATGCACAGATTCACCACGGTGCACCCTTTCAGATTCTCCTGGCTGCCGACGACCAGACGCCCATCAAGATCGAGAACGAAGGCTTAGGCCTTTCGGGCACCCGATTTACCTACGCGATTGGCAAGCTGGTTCTGTGGAGCAAGCAGCCTGGGCTGGTTGATGACAAAGGTGAAGTTCTACGCAGAGGCAAATTTGAGCGCATTGCCATCGCCAATCCTAAACTGGCACCTTATGGTGCAGCGGCCATGCAAGCTTTGTCTAAGCTAGACCTTTTGAAAGAGATTGTGCCAAAGATCGTTCAAGGCGAAAACATTGCGCAGACCTACCATGTCGTCATTACCGAGAACGCGCAGTTGGGTTTTGTCGCTTTGTCCCAAGTGATTGCAGAGGGCAAGATTGCACAAGGATCCGGATGGATTGTTCCATCTAAGCTGCACGCGCCCATTGCGCAAGATGCCATCGTGCTGTCCAAGGGAAGGGGCAGTCCGGCAGCTGCAGCGTTCATGAATTTTTTGCGCAGTGAGCGGGCCAAAATGATAATTCGCGCGTACGGGTACGATTTATGAACAGTATTTATCTGCCTCGAGAATGCTAGACAGGCCAATGTCAATGTCAATGCCAATGTGCCTCCAGTTAAATCCATGAATTTCGCACTCAACACAGATGCTTGGGATGCAATCTGCCTGACCCTTGAGTTGGCGGCATTTACGACGGTCATTTTGTTGGTACTGGCGACTCCCTTGGGATGGTGGTTGTCTCAAACGCAGTCCAAGTGGCGAGCGCCTGTTGGTGCTTTGCTTACCTTGCCCTTGGTGCTACCACCTTCCGTGCTTGGCTTCTATCTTTTAGTGGTTATGGGGCCTCACGGGCCACTGGGGCAACTGACCCAAGCCATGGGTTGGGGCGTTTTGTCATTCACATTCGCCGGTTTGTTGATCGGTTCTGTTGTATTTTCATTGCCATTTGCGGTGCAGCCTATGCAAAACGCATTTGAAGCCATGGGCACACGCCCGATGGAAGTGGCTTTTACACTTCGGGCCCGGCCTATCGATGCCTTTTTTTCCGTGGCATTGCCGCTGGCGCGACCTGGGCTGATTACTGCAGCGATTCTGAGTTTTTCCCATACGGTCGGTGAGTTTGGTGTCGTTTTGATGATCGGCGGCAATATCCCTGGCCAAACGCGTGTGGTGTCAACACAGATCTACGGGCACGTAGAAGCCATGGAATACGCGCAGGCACACTGGCTAGCGGGGGGCATGCTGGTTTTTTCATTTACCGTACTGCTGGCTTTGTCGATGATGCGTAAACGCCTCGGGCAGGTGCTTGCATGAGCGCCACCGACGACCTGCGCATTCGGGCACAGTTGGCGCGTAGTGGCTTTTATTTGGATGTTGATCTAGAACTCCCACCCCAAGGGATTACCGTGCTGTTTGGCCCATCGGGTTCCGGTAAGACCAGCTTGTTGCGCTGCGTTGCCGGGCTTGAGCGCCCCGCCAATGGATTGATACGCTTTGGGCAGCATCTTTGGCAGGACGACTCCCGTAATATTTTTGTTCCGACCTGGCAACGGGACCTAGGGTATGTATTCCAAGAGCCCAGTCTTTTTGACCATCTGGACGTCCAAAAGAATGTGGCCTATGGGCTTGATAGGTCAAAGAAGCCGGGAGCCCTTGAAGCGCTGTCCGGGGCCATCGCATTGCTGGGGATCGGGCACCTCATGCACCGCCATCCGGCCAATTTGTCGGGTGGTGAAAGGCAACGCGTTGCGATTGCCCGGGCATTGGCAACCCAACCTAGGCTTTTGTTACTGGACGAACCGCTTGCAGCGCTGGACCTTGCGCGTCGGCATGAGATTCTTCCATGGCTAGAAAAGATGCGCGACGAGTTAAGCGTACCCATGCTTTACATCACGCACTCTGCCGATGAGGTAGCCCGTCTGGCAGACCATCTGGTGGTACTAGACCAAGGCGCCGTGAAGGCTTATGGTGCGGCGCAAGACGTTCTGGCGCGGGTGCAAAGCCCGGTCATTGTCGGAGAAGATGCAGGCGTCGTACTTCGAGGCACAGTGGTACAATGTGATACACCTTGGCATTTGTCGCAAGTTGCATTTCCTGGCGGATTTCTATGGGTGCGTGATAACCAATTGGCGCTAGGGCGGCAAGTTCGCCTGCGGGTTCTTGCAAGAGATATCAGCCTCTCTGCCTACGAGCCGCACGATACCAGTATCCAAAACCAATTCAAAGGGCGCATTGAAGCGATGGTGGACGATACACACCCGTCGCAGGCCTTGGTTCGAATTCGCTGCGGCGAGTCAATTCTTCTGGCGCGTGTAACCAAAAGAGCAATCCATGTGTTAGGCCTAAATTCTGGCTCTGAGGTCTGGGCACAGGTGAAGTCCGTGGCCGTGATTGAGTAGCTGATATCTGGAACGTTTACTGCGTCCGCACGACTTCCAATAACCGGTCCAAGCCCCCACTATGGATCGCCACCATCGCCTTCTCGCGCACCGCCGGTTTGGCATGGTAGGCGACCGAAAGGCCGGCTTCGGCCATCATGGGCAGGTCGTTGGCGCCGTCGCCCATGGCAATGGCCTGGGCGGGCGCGATGCCCAATCTGGCGCAGATGTGCAGCAGCATGCGGCGCTTTTCCTCGCCATCGCAAATATCGCCCCAAGCTTGGTCCACCAGGCGGCCGGTAAGCAGGCCGTTTTGCACTTCCAGCACGTTCGAGCGCGTCCAGTCTATGCCCAGCATCTCCTGCACCGCATCGGTAAAAAAAGTAAATCCGCCCGAGACCAGTAAGGTTGTCAAACCAGCGGCTTTGCAGGCGCGCACCAGTTCGGCAGCGCCGGGGTTCAGGCGCAGGCGCTTATCCAATACTTCTTGCATATGCGCCAGCGTCACGCCGCGCAGCAGGGCGACACGCTGGCGCAGGCTCTCCTTGTAGTCGGCAATCTCGCCGCGCATGGCCGCTTCGGTAATCGCGGCGACCTCGGCCTTGCGCCCGGCGGCATCGGCGATTTCGTTTATGCACTCGATATTGATCAGCGTTGAGTCCATATCAAAGGCGATCAGCTTGAAATCCGTCAGGCGCAGGGGTGCTGTGATGCCTTGGAGGACCAGGCCGGGGGAGGGTGTGTTCATGCGATAGCTTCTTTCGTCATAGGCTGCCCCAAACTTCGCAGCACGTCGCGCACCATTTGCGCGCGGGCTTTGGGTTCGGGCAGGGCGCGCTCTATGCGCAGTTTGTCATTGCCCGCCAGTTTGATGTGCTTGTTCTTTTGGATCAGCTCGATGATGCGCATCGGCTCGACAGGCGCGTCTTTCTTGAAGCTGATGCTGATCAACCCTGGAGCGGCATCCACTTTGAGCACGCCGTAGGGCTTGGCCAGCACGCGCAAGCGGTGCACATCGATCAGGGTTTGCCCTTGGGCTGGCAGTTTGCCAAAGCGGTCCACGATTTCTTCGGTCAGACGGTCGATCTGCTCGCCGTTGTTGGCCGTGGCCAGCTTCTTGTAAAAGCTCAGGCGCAAATGCACGTCGCCGCAATAATCGTCGGGCAATAGTGCGGGCGAATGAAGGTTAATTTCGGTGGTGGCGTTCAGCGGACTGAGCAAATCGGGCTCTATGCCGGCTTTGAGACAGCGCACCGCCTCAGCCAGCATTTCGTTGTAGAGCTGAAAGCCCACTTCCAGCATATTGCCGCTCTGGTTTTCGCCCAACACTTCGCCCGCTCCGCGAATCTCCAAGTCGTGCATGGCCAGGTAAAAGCCGCTGCCCAGTTCTTCCATTTGCTGAATTGCGTCCAGGCGCTGGCTGGCTTGTTTGGTCAGACCTTCCAGGTCGGGCACCATCAAGTAGGCATAAGCCTGGTGGTGGCTGCGCCCCACCCGTCCGCGCAACTGGTGCAACTGTGCCAGGCCAAATTTATCGGCGCGACTAATGACTATGGTGTTGGCCGTGGGCACATCAATACCGGTTTCGATGATGGTCGAGCACAGCAAGATGTTGTAGCGCTGGGCCACAAAGTCGCGCATCACCGCCTCGAGCTGTCGCTCGGGCATTTGGCCGTGCGCTACCGCGATGCGCGCCTCGGGCAGTAGCTCCTCGAGCTTGGCGCGGCGGTTTTCGATCGTCTCGACCTCATTGTGCAAAAAGTAAATTTGCCCACCGCGCTTGAGTTCGCGCAGCACTGCTTCGCGGATCACGCCATTGCCTTCGGTGCGGACAAAAGTCTTGATCGCCAGGCGGCGCTGCGGGGCGGTGGCGATGACCGAGAGGTCGCGCAAGCCTTCGAGCGCCATGCCCATGGTGCGCGGGATGGGCGTGGCCGTGAGCGTGAGCACATCGACCTCGGCCCGCATGGCCTTCATGGCCTCTTTGTGGCGCACGCCAAAGCGGTGCTCCTCGTCGATGACCAGCAGGCCCAAGTCCTTGAAATGCGTGCCCGGGCTGAGCAGCTTGTGCGTGCCCACCACGATGTCGATGGTGCCGTCGGCCACGCCTTTGAGTGCGGCAGTGACTTCTTTTCCTGAGCGAAAGCGGCTGATCTCGGCCACCTTCACCGGCCATTTGCTAAAGCGGTCCACCAGCGTTTGGAAATGCTGCTCCGCTAAGAGGGTGGTCGGTGCCAACACCGCCACTTGTTTGCCGCCAGTAATAGCCACAAAGGCGGCGCGCAGCGCGACCTCGGTTTTGCCAAAGCCCACATCGCCACAAACCAGCCGGTCCATGGGGCGCGGGCTGATCATGTCCTGGATCACGGCATGTATCGCGGCGCGCTGGTCGGCCGTCTCTTCAAAGCCAAAGTCGTTGGCAAAGGTTTCGTAGTCCTGCGCCGAGTAGCGGAAGGCGTGGCCCTGGCGCAGCGCGCGGCGGGCATAGATGTTCAGCAGCTCGGCAGCGGCGTCGCGCACTTGTTCGGCGGCTTTGCGTTTGGCTTTTTCCCACTGGCCGCTGCCCAGGCGGTGCAGCGGCGCTTCTTCGGCGCTGACGCCGGTGTAACGGCTGATCAGCTGCAGCTGGCTCACCGGCACATACAGCGTGGCCTTGTCGGCGTATTCCAGCTGCAAAAACTCTTGCAGCTGCGCCATGCCCTGGGCATCGACCTGGCCCAAATCCATATTCACCAAGCCCAAATAGCGCCCGATGCCGTGCGAGGAATGCACCACCGGGTCGCCCACCTTGAGCTCGCTCAGGTCTTTGATCAGCGCCTCGACGTCGCTGACTTGTTCTTGCTTTTTGCGCCTGCGCGTGGTGGGGCCGGCGACAAACAGTTCGGTCTCGGTCACCAAGTCGATGCCGCACTCCAGCCAGCGAAAACCTACATTGAGCGCTGCCGTGCCCATGCCCAGCGCCTCGTTGCTGTCCAGGAACTCTTGTAGCGAGTCAAACGAGGGCGGGTTGAGGTCGCTGGCGTGCAGAAAATCGAGCAAGCTGGCCTGACGCCCCGCGCTTTCGGCCAAGACCAACACGCGCTGCCCTTGCCCGGCCGCCTGTGCCAAATGCGCTTTGAGGTGCACCAACGGGTCGGGCGCGCCGCGCAGCGCCGCGACGGCGGGCATGGGCGCCAGTTCGGCAAAGGCTTCGGTGTCGCCCTCGGCCGCTGGGCGGACGGACAACTGCGCATAGGTCTTGGCACAGCCATAAAACTGCTCGGCGCTTAAAAACAGCGCCTCGGGCGGCAAGGCCGGACGCTCCGGGTCGGTTTGCACGATGCGGTAGCGGTCTTTGGTGTCTTGCCAAAAGCGGCCAAAGGCGGGCTCCAAGTCACCGTGCAGCACCACGGTGGCGGCCTCGCCCAGGTAGTCAAAAACGGTGGCGGTCGCATCAAAAAACAAGGGCAGGTAGTACTCAATGCCCGCGGTGGCCACGCCTGCGCCCATGTCTTTGTAAATACGGCTTTTGGTGGGGTCGCCCTCGAGCAGCTCGCGCCAGCGGCTCCTGAACTTGGCGCGGGCCGGCTCGTCCATCGGAAACTCGCGCCCGGGCAGCAAGCGCACTTCGGGCACCGGGTACAGGCTGCGCTGGCTGTCGGGGTCAAAGGTGCGGATGCTGTCGATCTCGTCGTCAAACAAGTCCACCCGAAACGGCACCGGCGAGCCCATGGGGAAGAGGTCAATCAGCCCGCCGCGTACCGCGTATTCGCCGGGACTGACCACTTGCGTGACATGGCTGTAGCCCGCCAGTGTGAGTTGGGCCTTGAGCTTGGCTTCGTCGAGCTTTTGCTTGGCCTTGAACTCAAAAGTGTAGGCTGCCAAAAAGGCCGGCGGCGCCAGCCGGTAGAGCGCGGTGGTGGCCGGCACCAGCACGACGTCGGCGCCCTGGGCCTTGTCGCGCTGGCTGATGCGCCACAGCGTGGCCAGGCGCTCGCTGATCAGGTCCTGGTGCGGCGAAAAGCTGTCGTAAGGCAGGGTTTCCCAGTCTGGAAACAGGGCGCAGCGCAGATCGGGGTTGAAAAAGTTGATTTCTTCGAGCAGGCGCTGCGCGTCGGTGGCGTCGGCGGTGACGATGGCAGTGATGCGGCCGGCCGCCTTTTCGCGCTCAGCCAGTTGGGCCAACAAGAGGGCATCGGCCGAGCCCACCGGGCGGGGCAGGGTAAAGCGTTTTCCGGTGGCAAGCGAGGGCAGATGCATAGGGTGGTAAAAATACAAAAACCCCCGTAAGCCCAAAGAGGGGGTGTACGGGGGTGAAAAAAAACAGGAAGCGGCCTGATTTTAGAATGGCCCGAACACCATGACCGCCGTCCCCGACGCCCCCCTGCGCAATTTCGCGCCCTTTGAGCCTGCTGCACCGCCGCGCTGCTTTGTTCTGGTGCCCTGCGCCGGCGCCGGTAGCCGGGCGGGTACCGCCCAGCCCAAGCAGTACCAGCCCATTGCCGGGCAAGCCCTGGTCTTGCACACCCTGGCGGCCTTGGGCGCGGTGCCCCGGGTGGTCGGTGGCTTGGTGGTGCTTTCGCCCGGTGATGATTTTGTGTGGCCCCAGGGCGCGCCCTGGCCGGCCCACTTTGACCGGGCCGATTGCGGCGGCAGCACCCGGGCGCAAAGCGTATTCCAGGGTTTGCAGGCCTTGCGCGCCCGTGGCGTGCGCGATGCTGACTGGGTGCTGGTGCACGACGCGGCGCGCTGCCTGCTTACCCCAGCGCAGGTTGACACCCTGATCGACGCTTGTCTGCCCGACGCTGTGGGCGGTCTTTTAGCCCTGCCATTGCCCGACACCCTGAAAGCCGAGCGCGGCGGACGTGTGCAAGCCACCGTGGCGCGCGAGGACAAATGGCTGGCCCAAACCCCACAAATGTTCCGCCTGGGCGACCTGTATGCCGCCTTGGCCGTGCGCGCCGAAGGCGGCTTTGCCGGGGTGACGGATGAGGCCAGCGCCATCGAGATGGCGGGACGCCAGCCTTTGCTGGTGCCGGGCAGCGCCCACAATTTCAAAGTCACCTATCCCCAAGACTTCGCGCTGGCCGAGGCCTTGTTGGCCTTGCGCGCCATCGCCCCTACCGAGGTTGCACCATGAGCACACTGCCCCCATTTCGCATCGGCGAGGGCTGGGACATCCACTCCCTGGTGGTCGGTCGGCCCTTGGTGCTGGGCGGCATCACCCTGCCGTTTGACAAGGGCCTGCTCGGCCACTCGGACGCCGACGCCTTGCTGCATGCCATTACCGACGCGCTGCTGGGCGCTGCGGGCTTGGGTGATATTGGCAGCCATTTCCCCGACACCGAGGCACAGTTCCAAGGCGCCGATTCGGCTGTCCTGCTGGCGGAGGCAGCGCGCATTGTCCGGGCCAAGGGCTACGCCGTCGGCAACGTCGACAGCACCGTGATCGCGCAGGCGCCGCGTATGGCGCCGTACATTGGCGCGATGCGCGCGCGCATCGCCGAGGTGTTGGGCATTGCGCCGGACTGCGTCAACGTCAAGGCCAAAACGGCTGAAAAAATGGGCCCTGTGGGGCTAGGCCAGGCCATCGAGGCGCGGGCGATTGTTTTGTTATACGTCAGCTGATAGTTAATTACCAACGAAAGCCACCATGCAATTTCAAATCCAGCACCTGGCGATTCTGAGCAAATATGCCGGAATCAGCTTTATCGCCGGCGCTGTCAACCACGGCATGTTCAGCGAACAGCGCTCTTTGATTACCGCTGCGCTGGGCGTGCTGTTCTTTCTCATGGGTGCCTATGTCGAGAACCGAGCACAGGGTGGCGCTGCGGTGTCCTGGGGAGATGTGATTGGTTTTGGTATTTTGGCCTCTATCGGCCTGGGCTTTTTCACCGGCGGGTTGCAGCACTTTCCAGACACGCCAGGGCGCAGTGTTTGGGTGGTGCCGGTGGGCTTTTTTCTGAGCCTGATTTCTTTGTATTTTGGTAATGCCTCTGAGCGCGGCAGCACCAAAGCGGTGCTGTTATACGCGCTGGGTGGTGGCGCCGTGGTGGTGGCCGCTTGCGTGGTGGCTTTAGGATTTTTCAGTGGTACGCCGGCGCACGAGCACGGACATGACGATGGCGGCGCGCACCACCTTGCGCAAGAGGAGACTTCGGCCAGCCCTGCTCCGGCCGCAGCGGCCAGTCAGCCCACAGCAGATGCGGCTGTGCGTACCGTGGTGATCGACATGGACGACAGCATGCGCTTTGCCCCCGCCCATTGGGATGCCAAGGAAGGGGAGGCCTTGCGCTTGGTGGTCATCAATTCGGGCAAAGCGCGCCACGAACTGGTGATCGGGCAGGAAAAGGAACTGGCAGAGCACGCCAAGCTCATGCGCGATACGCCCCAAGGCCACCATCACCTGAACAACGCCGTCGCGGTTGAGCCCGGGCAGGCGGTCGTTTTACGCTGGACTTTCAAATCCGCTGGCACTTGGGGCATGGCCTGTTTTGAGCCAGGCCACTTTGAAGCCGGCATGGCCGGACACATTACCGTTACAGCCCAGCACTTGCACTAAGGGGCTTAGCCCTAGGTCTAGGGGGTGCGCAGGAGCAGTGAGGGCGCCCCCGGGTGGGCGTTGACTACGGCGCGCAGCACCGGGTCGTCCCCTAGCTGCAGCGCCTGCACTAGCAGCGGCAGGATTTTGGCGCGGTCGCCTTCTTCCAGGTCGGCTTGCGGCCAGGGCTTGGCCGGGTCGGCGTAAGGCGCGATGGCGTGCAGCGCGCTGGCCAGATTTTTGCCGTCGGGCGTGGCGAGTTTCCAGACTTCGACGCCAGCGGCTTGCCCTAGCTGCGCCAAAATCAGGTAGGCCTGCAAGTTAAACAGCGAGTAACTCAGCGACTTGGTGCGCGCTAATTCACGGGGCTGATTGCCTTGGGCGTCGAGTTGTACGGCAAAGCGCTTTTCGGGCAGCGCTTGCAAAATGCGCCGGGCATCGTCTGCGTGGCCGGTGCCCAAGGCCAGGGCCACGGCCTGCGCGTCGTACCAGGTGCCGTGGTTATTGAGCTCGCCGGCTTCGTCTTGCCCGTTGGCGCTGCTGCGCAGCCATTGGTAATAGGCGCCCAACCAGGTCTGCATGGCGCTTTGGTCCGCCGCCGTCCAAGACGACGAGCCCGCTAGGAGCGCCAGGCCGTCTTGCAAATTGATGAAGTGGCGCGCGTCGATGAGCCCGATGCCCCGCCCTGGTGTGATGCCGGGGATGGCCTGTGCGTACTGCAAATTCGGGTTCATGCGGGTGGCGGGCTGTAAAAACCACGTGCGTGCGAGAGCAGCGGCTTTGGCCGCGTAACGTTCTTGGCCGGTAAACCAGAAGGCCAGACCCAGGGTTTCGACGGCACGGCAGGTGGCACTCATGGCCAGGTGGTCGTTGCCGGTGCGGCTTTCTGGGTTGACCTTGCCGTCTTTGCGGATGTAGGGCAGGCCGTTGGGCTTTTGCAGGTCGGGCCACCAGTAGGGGCCCATGCTGACATAGTCGTGCTTGTCGCCGCTGGCGGCCACGCTGGTTTTGTCCATCACAGAGGCTTCGCGCAGGCGCAGGGCCTGGTCCGCATCGCGCAATAATTGTGCTAACTCGGGGCTTTTTTGGCCGGCGGGGCTGGCCAGGTAGCTGCGCTGGGCCAGTAGGCGCTCGCCATGCAAAGCGTAGGTGCGGGGTGCCGAGGCGGTGGTTTGCGCTTGCGCCACGGGCGCCAGGGTTGCGGCTAGGCATGCCCCAAGCACGAAGCAGATCAAAGAGTTTTTCATGGAACGGTTTTCAATAGAAGGCCCACGCATTGTGCGCGAGGACGGGCAGTCGAAAAAAAAGCCTCCCCGGGGAGGCTTTTTTGCAGGGCGAGGCCCGGCGGTTTAGGAAAACAGTTCCAATTTTCCGTCCAGCGCCATCAGACCCAGCTTGGAGTCCATCGCGGGGAAACGCTCCTTGAGTTGGCGGCGGAACTCGAGCAAGGCTTCCTTGTGGGTTTCGGTTTCGATAGCCGGGTTGGCCACTTTGGCTTCGCCATAGGCGATTTTTGCCGCACCGCAATCGCGGTGATTGACCACGATAACTTTCTTGATGTTGTGCAACTGAATCGAGGTGCCCAGGTTGTCCCAAAAGGCTTTTTGCCAGTCTTTAAAGGCCGGTGCAACAACGCCAATGGACGCGCCGGCAATCGTGAACGCGCTGTATTTGCCGCTCAGGCCATCGCTGGCCTGTTGTTTGTTGACCAAATCTTGGAAGCGCGGGTCGATGCAGGACAAAACCATGGCTTCATAGTTTCCTGACGCCGCTTGCACGCCCGCTGAGAGCATGCCGACCGAACTAAAGAGAATCGAACCACCGGCCAAACGCATAAAAGTGCGGCGGGAATTGCGGTGTTGGAGTGGGTCTGTGCAGCACAGGGGCACATATTTTCCACCAGAAAAATTCGTAGTTATCAATTGCTTCTCCTGCAAAAAGTAGGTTGAGATATATCAAAGGCCAGCGCTATCATAAATAAAAAACCGCAACTTGGTTATCTTCTCGGATTATCGTGACCCCAGTTTGCATGTGAAATAATATTTTCAAATATAGAATCATCGGATGCCGCGCACAACGCCACTGATTGCCCAATTGAAAACACCTGCAAACG
>Ga0209084_1002415_pt1 | contig 14523 bp, 14 predicted proteins | sample C_130820_MF_Meta_FD_187309 | JGI IMG/M metagenome (GOLD analysis project Ga0209084, IMG submission 187309) | Freshwater microbial communities from Lake Croche, Canada to study carbon cycling - C_130820_MF_MetaG (SPAdes) (version 2) | ecosystem: Environmental > Aquatic > Freshwater > Lake... | reverse complement strand
CCCGGCTGCATGGCGCGTCTCTGGTACTGGTCACCCACTCCCATGCAGCCACCGAGCGAGCCGACCGGGTGTTGCGGCTTACGGCGCGGGGGATGGTCGCCTAAGATCAGATCGGCTTTCGGGCCAAGCCCGAAACGTAGTGACAACCGATACACACCAAGCTGCAATCCACGCATTACGGTGTAAGCAACTCAAGAGAACTTTATGCGTCATGCCGCCATCAAGCTCTGCCCGAACAGCGCGACCTTATCGACTACGCCGCCCACCTGCTGGGCAAAAACCGCTCAGAATTTATGCTGGAGGCCGCTTGCGACAAGGCCCAATCGGTGGTGCTAAACCAGGTTTTTTTTAACCTGGACGAGCGCAAATTCCAACAGTTCGCCGCCCTGCTCGATGCCCCACCCACCGCCAACCCAGGGCTTGAGCGGCTGCTGGCCGTCAAGGCGCCTTGGAGCGCAGAGGCAGCCTGACCTTTGCACCGAAAGCGCCAGCGCCGCTGAATAGCAGCCATCGCCTGGATGGGTTTGCTTGAAAAGAGCCGGTCTTGGACCTTAGTCCGCCGAACCCTCCACGCGGAATGACTCTGGCAAGGACAAAAGGTAGTCTGCAAAGTTGGGCTGCTCTAACGGGTAGAGGCGCGCTCTATCGGCCACCGGCACGATCATGGCGCAGGGCTTGCCGAGGCGGCTCACCAATGTGGGCTGGCCCTTTTCTGCTGCGGCCACCAGCGCAGAGAAACAGGCACGGGCTTCGCTCATATTTACGGTTTCCATGGCTGCCTCCTTTTAACTGCGCGGGAGATTTTGTGCTGCTTTGGGCTCGCGACGCAATACGAGGCAGTAGGTAACGGCCCACACAGGGCGGAAGACAGCAGGCCAGTGGCAGAGTACCTCAACGGCCATCCAGCAAAAAGGCCAGGTTACTTCTGGCGAGAACGTTACTGGACTATTGGAATCAGTCAGCATCCAAAAAAAACGGAGACCATTATGGATTTTTGAGGCATATTGCAGGCCACAGCGTTTGAGAAAAAAATTGGTTGCCCTATGCCCTTCACCCCACAGAAGTTAACTCAAGCCTGGGGGAAACTCGGAGGTACGGGCACTTACCACCCCCTTGTTTTCCACATGCTCGACGTTGCCGCGTGTTTCGCTGCGGTGGCCCGTCTGAATTCTGTTCGACGTGCATTGGATCGCGCAGCAGGTGAGCCGCTGTCTGAGTTAGCGTTAGACAGGCTTACTGCATTGGCCTTCCTCCACGATATCGGCAAAGCCAATGCGGGATTTCAAGCCAAGCGGTGGCAAGTAGAAAACTCTCAGAAGACACCCGATGGATGGCCAAGTCCAGCGGGACACACAAACGAGGCCTTATGCATCTTCCGCGAAGCGAAGTTGCTGAACCAATTGCCCGTCGAACAAATGGATTCCTGGGGCCCGGCTTGCTTGAGCTTATGGCGCGCCTCCATCAGTCACCATGGGCGCCCTGTAGAGGAATCAAGTTTGATTCACACCAACACGATTTGGAGCCCGGTGGTCAGCGTAGGCACAGTGGTTTACGACCCGCAAGCCAACTTGCATGAAATCGGTCAATGTTTGACAAAGTGGCTAGCCCCTGCCTTCGAGCTTGGCCCGCCGTTACCCGACCGCCCTGAGCTTGACCATTTGTTTGCAGGATTGGTGCAATTCGCTGATTGGCTGGGCTCGGATACGCGTTTTTTTCCTTACGCTGAACCCGGTGAAGACCGTAATCAATGGGTGTGGGAAAAGGCACAGGTAGCTCTGCAAACCGTTGGCATGGATACAGCCAAGTTCAAAAAAACCCTACCAGAGCGTCTTGATTTTTCAAAAGTTTTTCGGCGTGTTGGCGAGTTGCCCATACAGGCTAGGCCTATTCAAGCCAGGATGTCCGACGCCAACCTAGGACCGTTGTTGATTCTGGAATCTGAAACAGGCAGTGGCAAAACGGAAGCGGCTCTCTGGCGCTTTGCACAGTTGTTCCAAGCCGGGGAAATTGATGGCCTTTACTTTGCACTACCCACCCGTGTTGCGGCAACACAGCTCTACCAGCGAACACTGCAATTTGCCGCCAACTTATGGCAAGGCACGGGGCAAGAGCCCCCATTGGTGGTACGCGCTTTGTCGGGTTACGAAAGTGCAGACGGCAATGAAATCAGGAAATTGCCAGATTTCAAAGTGCTGTGGGCAGACGACCCAGATGATCAAAAAGCCCACACCCGTTGGGCTGCAGAGTCGAACAAGCGCTATCTGGCGGCGCCACTGGCCGTGGGCACCATCGACCAAGCACTGCTGGGGGCTTTGCAAGTTCGCCATTCCCACATGAGGCACAGCTTGCTGTCGCGCAGTTTGCTGGTGGTTGATGAAGTCCATGCATCCGACGCCTACATGGCCACTTTGCTAGAGCACTTGCTCAAAGCGCATTTAAAAGTCGGCGGTCATGCACTTCTGCTGTCGGCAACCTTGGGCTCCAGCGCACGCCATCGCTATCAACGCTTGTGTTCGCCCAAAGTGCCCATGCCCACCTTGGCCCAGGCAATTGCCCTTCCATATCCAGCACTCACCGACGGCGCCAGCATTGAAGGCTTACCCGACTCTGGCCGCAGCAAGCGCGTGCACTGGCAAGTCAAAGACTGCATTGACAGCCCCGAGACCATCGCTGACTTGGCCATCAATGCGGCCAAGCATGGGGCCAAAGTTCTGCTTATCCGCAACACCGTGCCCTCTGCGCTGACCACCTTCCGCGCCATAGAAAGCATGGCTCAGCAAAACGGCTTGCAAGATGCATTGTTCAACCTCAATGGCGTTGCGACGGTGCACCACAGCCGATACAGCCGAGAAGACCGCCCCATGCTTGATAAAGCGGTCGAGCAACAAATTGGCAAGCACCGCGTCAATCCACTGCAAGCCTGCATCGTCGTAGGCACACAAACGCTGGAACAAAGCCTGGACATTGACGCGGACTTGCTCATTACCGACCTGTGCCCGATGGACGTGTTGTTGCAACGCGTGGGCCGTTTGCACCGGCATGACCGTGCACCCGAAGAGCGACCCGAAGGCTACCGACAAGCCAAGGCGGTGGTGCTGGTGCCTGCCGGGCTGAACTTAGAGGGTTTTCTCAAAAAATCACGCCATGGTTTGGGGCGCTTTCATAAAGGCGGGGGCATTTACATGGACCTGCGCATTCTGGAAGCTACGCGGCGACTCATTCGTGACGCAGACAGTCATCTCATTCCGCAAGATAACCGGGCGTTGGTGGAACAGGCGACTCATGTTGATGTTTTACAAGCATTAGCCCAAGAGCTTGGGACTAAGTGGGCGACACACGCTCAAGCTATTGAAGGCATAACGATTGCAGAGATGCGGATGGCCCGTTCGAACTCTCTTCAATTCTCCGAAAAATTTAGTGATGAGAACGGTAATAAATTGAAGTTTTCAGACGATGCACAGTTCATTTCTAGTCGATTAGGTGCTGCGGATTACGTTCTGGAATTTGTCCCCCCACAACCAGGGCCTTTTGCGCAGGAGGTGCGCCGTCTGCCGATGCGGCATCACATGTGGCCAGCAGGCGAGTCACTAGACACGCAACCTATCGTTCAGGTCACGGCAAATGATGGCAGTTTCACCTTCAATCTGGGGGCAGTCACCTACCGCTACAGCCGGTTGGGGCTGGAACGAATCACTGACAACACGAATGGAGCAAATCAATGACCAAAGACAGTAACACGTCTAATACTGAGAAAACGCTCTTTTGCAATCTGCTGGATGAAAGGCTTTTGAATTACCGACAAGCAAATACGGGTGAGCGCGTGGCTGCAACCTTACCCGAAGTGTTGGTGGCGATGGCTCGAAATCAAGTGCGGGACTTCCCAGCATTGCGTCCACATCAACGTCATCCGTGGCACGCATTCTTGGTACAACTTGCCACAGTCGCTCTACATCGTTCCGAACGTACAGAGCCCTTTGCTACGGTCGACGAATGGCGAGCGGCGTTGTTGGCGCTCACACCCGATGCCCCAGACGGAGCTGCTTGGTCTTTGGTGAGTCCGATAAATCGACCTGCGTTTTTACAGTCTCCAGTATTGCCACGAGTAGAACTGGATAAGAAGGGAAAAGAAAAGATTGTTGAGTACGATCAATGGGATAAATTGATCGCCGCAGACCTTATTGATGTTCTTAAAGCATCGAGAAATCATGATTTGAAAATGCAGCGCGTCACAAGAGCATCGTTTGATGATTGGATTTTTTCACTCGTCAGCCTGCAAGCACAGTCCTCCAGTGATAGCGGCTCGTACAAACAATCCGCCAGGGTGGCAGGAGGATATGGACGACGAGCCTCTGTGGGGATTTCTACCAACAACGGGTGTGGTGATCGTTGGCGTAGAGATTTAAATCTATCGTTAGAAAAAAGAGTTTCTGTTGCGCACGATTTCGTATTGGATGAATGCGGTATTTCACTCGTTTGGTTGTTGCCTTGGGATGGCTCCAAAAAAAGTGCTTTGACCAGCAGTCAGTTGGCTCCATTTTTCTTGGAAAACTGTCGACGAATCCGCTTTGAATTAGAAGCGGACAAACTGATTGCCAGAATAGATAAGACACCAAACACTCGAATACAAACAAGCGGAGATGGCAAAACAGGTGATATATGGGCCCCAATAAAAATAGTTCAGAAGACAACAGATAAAGATGCGCAAGAACGAGAAAAACAGGAACAGGTTTTTACGCTAAAAGACCCATTAGGTTTTAATTATGTGACGGCTGTAAACATTTTGTTTTCTCAAAATGGGTTCAAATCATCTTTGGCGATGCGATTTCAGAAAAACGATTCTTTTGAAGGCGCCACGGTTCTGATGCAAAGTATTGCACGCGATGCCGACAACAACAACATGGGGTATCACGAAAGGCACATTCCAATTTCCAGAACGGTTGTGAAAGCATTTTTTGAAAAAAGTACGGATGACCTAGCCAAGCGAGCTACAGATCGCACAGCAGAGATCGCAAAGGTTAAAGAGTTTCTTGAGCATGCGGTGCTTGTTCTATTTAACAAGTCACTTCAATTTACGAAAACGGAGAAAGATTTTTTTTCGGCAATCAATAAATTGCCCACCTCGGCAAAACGTTTGTCTCAAAAATTCATAGAGTCTTTTGATGCCCTCTGTGATTCCAGTTTCTTTTATGAACTGATTGATGAAGTTGAAGCCTCCGACCGAGAAGGGGTTCGCGAACAATGGTTGCGGACGCTTGCAAAGCGTGCCGACTTGGTTTTGAAATCCGCGTTTACTGCTGGCCCGCGCAATGAGCAACTTCGCTACAGGGCGCAATCGGCGGCACTTGATCGTTTGTATTCAGCAATGAAAAGTGACAAGTTTCCTGCCCTTTCCCATGCCCTGAAATTCAAATAACCGAAATACACACACCCTAGAAGGAGGAAACACATGAGCACACTTGAGATTTCAGAAGCTGAGATACCGCAGACAGCACCTGCGGCTGCACATGCTACGGGCCATCCAGTTGGCCGTCTCGCGGGTTTCATTCTTGACCGCGCTGATCTTGGCACTAGATCTGCGCTGGCACGTCTATCGCCTGCCAGTATGCGATTGAAAGATCCTGAACCAATGCGACCACATCAAGTCGCTGCACTGTCCCGCGCGCTGATTGAGGCGGGTTTGTCGCCAGACACACGGCACCTTAACACTTGGAAGCGTTGGGCCATGGTTGCGCATGGGATGGCCCTCGCAGGTCATGACTCAGACAAACGACTGGGCCAACAGTTAGGCACCGTTCAAAACGGGCAACCTGCTGTCGCTGAGGCGCGAGTCACCAAGTTGCTGGTGTCGCGCGGCGATGCCTTCTTGCAAATCGTGCCGCGCTTGTTGCGCTTACTTGCCAGCAAACAGGTCAAGCCCAATTGGTATGACCTGAGCCGACTCATTCACCAGAACGATGCCAAGGAAGCCACGCACAAGGAAGAGGTAGAGACTCTTCGGCTTCGGATTGCCGGCGATTACTTCAGCGCCGTCGCTCGCACCAAATAACCCAATTCCCATCAATTTCAACAAGGACATTCATCATGACCACATTGCCCCGTTTCATTCAAATCCACACCTTGCACAACTACCCTGCGGCGTTGCTCAATCGCGACGATGCCGGTTTGGCCAAACGCTTGCCCTATGGCAACGCCATCCGCACACGCATCTCGTCGCAGTGCCTCAAGCGCCATTGGCGTGTGGCGGACGACGTTTTTTCTTTGTCCAGTTTGGGGGTGCCAATGGCCATTCGTTCGCGGGAGTTGCCTCGGCAAATGCGCAAAATGATGATTGAACAAGGCATGACTGAGACCTTGGCACAAGCGGCTGTCGAGGGTATGCGCAATGCTGGCCTCTTGGACAAGGCGGGCAAGAACCCCGTTGGAGAAGACGCATTGAGTACGGGGCAAGCTGTTTTGCTTGGCGAAGCCGAACTTGATTACCTCATCGGTAAATGTGTGACATTGGGGCAAGAGCACACCGACGCCAAAGGCTTAAAAGAGGCAGTAGCTGCTTGGTTGAAGGAGAAAGACGAAAAGAAAAATATTGAAACCATGATCAAGCATGGCAGTGGTTTGGAATCAGCTTTGTTTGGCCGCATGGTCACGTCAGATGTGTTGACCAGCCGCGATGCCGCTGTGTACGTGGCGCATGCTTTTACTGTGCATGAAGCGCAGGTGGAAAACGATTACTTCACGGTGGTGGACGACCTGTTGCGTGAATCGGGCGAACTTGGCTCGGCGGGCATCTTCGACACCGAACTGGCCTCGGGCCTGTACTACGGCTATGTGGTGGTGGATGTGCCGCAATTGGTAGCCAACCTTGAAGGGGTGAAGATCGAGGACTGTTTCAAGGTAGGGCCGGATCAACGCGAACTTGCCGCCAAGGTGGTGCATCACTTGCTGCATTTAATCGCCACTGTCAGCCCAGGTGCCAAGCGCGGCAGTACCGCACCCTTTGAATGGGCCAAGCTAATGTTGGTCGAGGCGGGTGATTGGCAGCCGCGTAGCCTCGCGGGGGCATTCCAAAATGCACTGAATACCGATGGCGACAAGATTCGCGAACGCGCAGTGGGTGAATTGGCCAACGAGCTGCAACGTCTTGATGCCGCCTACGGCGCGCACAGTGAACGCCGCTTTTTGAGTGTGGACGATTGCCAAGTGCCAGGAGCTGAGCGCTTGCCATTGGCTAGCCTGACCCAGTGGGTGCAAGACCGCATCGTCAGCGGCGCCGCGCAAGGTGCCTGAGATGGCACAGCATTTGTTGATACGGCTGCGAGCGCCCTTGATTGCGTTTGGTGGCGAGACGATAGACAACTATGGTGTCATCCGTGACTTTCCGGCGCTGTCGATGGTGACCGGTTTGATGGGTAACGCCTTGGGCTGGGACCGTGGTCATGACACGCTGCACAACCGCTTGCAAGAGAGGATGATGATGGGTGCTAGGTTGGATGCCGATGGTGAAAGGCTAGTGGATTACCAAACAGCGCTGATCTACGAAGATGACGCAGGTTGGACGACGCACGGCAAGGCAGAAGGCAGGAAAAAAAGCCCGAGCTATTCGCCCATGCCTGATGGCAAAAGGGGCTTGACGCTCCAGCGTTACCGCCACTACCACGCGGACATGAACGTCTTGGTCGCTCTGCGCCTGAAACCTGCCGAAGAGGCTCCCACCCTAGACGATTTGGCCGCTGCACTGGACAAGCCCGCCCGTCCTTTGTTCGTGGGCCGCAAAAACTGTTTGCCTACAGGCCGCTTGCTAGAGGGATTGATTGAGGCTGAAGACGTTCTGAGTGCACTGCAATTGGCAGCGCCTGTGCTGTCAAAAGCGGTTCGTGCCCAGTGGCCAGATGGCGAAGGCCGCTTACCCGGGCAGCAAGATAGAAGCCTGGACGTATGCGACGAACGCAACTGGACCAGCGGTGTACACGGCGGGTGGCGACCTGTGCGCGAGGGGGTATTGCGCCTTGCGCTGCCGACCGCCAAAGCGCAGGAGGCCGCATGAGCCACGACTTTCACTTGATCCACCTGTGCCCAAACCTCAACCGCCTCTTGCCTTGGGCACAGCGCCAGGGTTTGATTCCTGACCGTGGGCAGGGCGAATTGGGGTATGCATTCCATGCAGCGCTCAGGGCTGCATTCGCGAACTTGGCCCCACAGCCATTCAGCTTCCGCGCTGGACAAGGTTTGTTGGCCTACACCACGCACGCAGAGGCCATGCGCGCCGCTGTTGCGCTGGCTACACCCGAGGTAGCCGACATACTGGGCCTGGATGCCACACCGCAGTCACCCGGTTTGCTGATTCGTCCATTCCCCACAAGTTGGAAGGTTGGACAGTTGTTTTCTTTCGAGGTACGCGTGCGCCCGGTGGTGCGCAAAGACGACAAAGAACTGGACGCTTTTTTGTCGGTAGCCCAGCGAACACCCGATCAGGTGCTATCGCGAGAAGCGGTATATGCCGATTGGCTCAAGCGGCAGTTTGAAGGCGTTGCCGACTTGCATGAAGTTCGCATGACCGAATTCAGCCTGAGCACTGTAGTGCGTCGCGCTGCGCCCGATACGAACGGTAGTCGCACCAAGCGGCCCGTGCAAGGCCCCGATGCAGTTTTCTCAGGAACATTGCAAGTGCGTGATGGCGAGGCCTTTGCGGCGCTGGTAGCACGCGGTATTGGTCGACATCGTGCGTTTGGTTTTGGCATGCTCTTACTCAAACCTGCCGCCGCAGCCTAGGCTTCGCAATGTTGAAAGGGCGCTTAGGTCTTGAAACCGCACGAATCCCGCACGCCGACAGGCATGGCCTGATATGGCTGGAGCGTGGCGAGCTGTGTGTCGTGAATGGCTGCTTGCACTTCGCGCGTGGCAAAGACACATTGACGCCCAGCTTTGACCAGATTCCCCACCAAGCCGTTTCGATGATTTTGCTGGGGCCGGGTAGCAGCGTTACGCACGACGCTTTGCGCTTGCTGGCCAGGCACGGCACCTTGATGGCCGCAGTCGGTGTGGATGGTGTGCGCAGCTACACCGCGCCGCCCATGATGCCGGACAGGTCAGACATCGCCCGACGCCAAGCCGAACTATGGGGCAACCCGAGGCGCCGCATTAGCGTGGCCCGTCACATGTATGCGCTGAGGTTGGGTGAAGTTTTGCCGCATCGCGATCTCGACACCTTGCGTGGCATTGAAGGAAGTCGCGTTAAGGTCACTTACCGCTTAATGGCTGAAAAGTTTGCAGTCGAGTGGAATGGCAGACGCTTTGACCGCGCAAACCCCGAAGCAGATGACTTGCCCAATCAGGCGATCAACCATGCTGCTACAGCAGTGCAAGCTGCTGCGGCCATTGCCGTACAAGCCATGGCAGCGATTCCGCAACTTGGATTTATCCACGAAGACTCGGGCCAAGCTTTTGTGCTGGACATTGCGGACCTGTACCGAGACCAGATCACGTTGGCCATTGCATTCACCGCCGTGAAACAGAGCGAAAAAACTGGGGAAGTGATGGATCGTGTGGTGCGCCGAGAAGCGGCGCGGGTTTTCCGCAGAGAGGCGGTTATTCCATCCATGATTGACCGCATCAAGCAAATACTACGCATGGACGAGGTGGCGCATGGCGCTGGTGACAATAGTGACGCGTGATGTCGCTGACCGTTTTCGGGGTTTTCTGGCGTCTGTAATGCTAGAAGTAGCGCCTTGCACTTACGTCAGCCCACAAATGAGCAAAGGCGTAAGAGAGCGGGTCTGGAAAGTGATGAGCGATTGGCATGCGGCGGACTCTCGCGGCAGCATCGTGATGATTTGGCGAGAGCGCGAGGCGACCGGCGGCGTTGGGCTTGCGCACTTGGGAACCCCCGCCAAGACACTTTTTGAAACAGATGGCATGTGGATCGCTCGTGCCGGTAGTCCAAACTAATCGCTCCTTAAAAACCTAATCAAAACGGTGAAATATTCTTTTAGATCAAGGATTTATGATCTAGGGTTCCCCCGCGCATGCGGGGATAGGCCCCAGAGCACTGGACGCTGTCAATGATCTACGCCGTTCCCCCGCGCATGCGGGGATAGGCCCGCATTGGACGGGTCTTTCGGCTTCCTGGCCGAGTTCCCCCGCGCATGCGGGGATAGGCCCTTGGCCCAGTGAATGCCCTCTTGGCCTGACAGGTTCCCCCGCGCATGCGGGGATAGGCCCTTTGCCTACGGCGCCACAGCCACCCCGCCGGAGGTTCCCCCGCGCATGCGGGGATAGGCCCCACCTTCGCAGGCCCCCAAAACCCATTCACCGGGTTCCCCCGCGCATGCGGGGATAGGCCCGATATGGGCAAAAAAGCCATGGAGGCGGGGTAGGTTCCCCCGCGCATGCGGGGATAGGCCCTTGGCCAACCCCTGCAAAACTGGCCTGTGCCCGGTTCCCCCGCGCATGCGGGGATAGGCCCTCGCGCAGTCAGTCGCCAAGCCCCGGACTAAAGGTTCCCCCGCGCATGCGGGGATAGGCCCCCCTTGCGCCCGCTGATATGACCAAACAGGGGGGTTCCCCCGCGCATGCGGGGATAGGCCCCACCTTCGCAGGCCCCCAAAACCCCTTTACCGGGTTCCCCCGCGCATGCGGGGATAGGCCCTCAAGGGACTTTTGCCCACAGCAAAGTGCGTCGGTTCCCCCGCGCATGCGGGGATAGGCCCGTATTGCGCAAGCGGTGCCATTCTCTGAGTTTGGTTCCCCCGCGCATGCGGGGATAGGCCCCAGCGGTCGCGGCTTTGGCCAAACACAATGAGGGTTCCCCCGCGCATGCGGGGATAGGCCCGCCTAAGCCGCGTGCTGCGCCCCTTACCCCACGGTTCCCCCGCGCATGCGGGGATAGGCCCTCAGTCAGCGTTCAAATTACCGGCGACAGCACGGTTCCCCCGCGCATGCGGGGATAGGCCCATTGGCTGGCCCCCCAGGTGCGGTAGAGCGGGGGTTCCCCCGCGCATGCGGGGATAGGCCCCAAAGTGGCCGCCGCTGCACCTTTTGCCCCCGGGTTCCCCCGCGCATGCGGGGATAGGCCCTATGAGTGAGCCGATACCGAGTGGCTACTGGAGGTTCCCCCGCGCATGCGGGGATAGGCCCCGGGCCGAATATTTACCGCAGCGGCGGGAGCTGGTTCCCCCGCGCATGCGGGGATAGGCCCAGCATGACCCCCCGCACCTGCGACCAACTGGGGGTTCCCCCGCGCATGCGGGGATAGGCCCTTGTTTGCTTGGGTGAAAAAGCGCCTCGCCAAGGTTCCCCCGCGCATGCGGGGATAGGCCCACCCGAGGCAAGGTTTTGCACTGCGCAATTTTGGTTCCCCCGCGCATGCGGGGATAGGCCCCACCGCTAAAACCGGCCTCACAGAAGCTGCAAGGTTCCCCCGCGCATGCGGGGATAGGCCCGGCGAAAAAAAGCCCGCTGGTAAGGCGGGCTGGGTTCCCCCGCGCATGCGGGGATAGGCCCAACAACATGCGCTTGATGGGGGCTTTGGCCCGGGTTCCCCCGCGCATGCGGGGATAGGCCCTCGCCCAGGTGCGCAAGCTCTGGCACTTGCAGGGTTCCCCCGCGCATGCGGGGATAGGCCCCCACTTCTGAGCCGTGCAGGTACTGCGCAGTGGGTTCCCCCGCGCATGCGGGGATAGGCCCCCATCAGCGGCCACAGCTTCTGCACGGCATTGGGTTCCCCCGCGCATGCGGGGATAGGCCCAAAACCCGGCGCGCGGCTTCGGCGTCTGACTGGGTTCCCCCGCGCATGCGGGGATAGGCCGGAAGGGGGAGAGAGGAGGAAGGGAGAGAAGAGGGTTCCCCCGCGCATGCGGGGATAGGCCCGCATTAGACGGGTCTTTCAGCTTCCTGGCCGAGGTTCCCCCGCGCATGCGGGGATAGGCCCCACGGCGACTTTGTACGTGTACCCCACAACCAGGTTCCCCCGCGCATGCGGGGATAGGCCCTCTTTACGAAGAACCCGAGCAGTACCGCAAGGGGTTCCCCCGCGCATGCGGGGATAGGCCCAGTCAAACCCACCGCTGAACTTGTAGCGCGTGGGTTCCCCCGCGCATGCGGGGATAGGCCCTCCAAGACGCCGGAATCATCTTGGACACCAACGGTTCCCCCGCGCATGCGGGGATAGGCCCGACGCGGACTGGGTCCCCGACATGCGGGACGCGGTTCCCCCGCGCATGCGGGGATAGGCCCTGGCTCATGCCGCTGAGCTGCAACAAAGACTTGGTTCCCCCGCGCATGCGGGGATAGGCCCCATGATCCCCAGCGAAGCCACCAAGGCCTCTAGGTTCCCCCGCGCATGCGGGGATAGGCCATTGTGGACAGCAGCGCAGCCGCGCTGGCTTGGGGTTCCCCCGCGCATGCGGGGATAGGCCCATCCAAAGCGCATGGGCCGGGTCCATCCAGGGGGTTCCCCCGCGCATGCGGGGATAGGCCCCGCGCGAGGTGATGAATTTGCTATGGGGTGGGGGTCCCCCCGCGCATGCGGGGATAGGCCCCGCGCGAGGTGATGAATTTGCTATGGGGTGGGGGTTCCCCCGCGCATGCGGGGATAGGCCCGAATACGCAATCCGGGTCCCGATCACTGGCGAGGTTCCCCCGCGCATGCGGGGATAGGCCCTATGAACGGCTCAACTGCATCCACCACATACCGGTTCCCCCGCGCATGCGGGGATAGGCCCTCATTGCCGCACGTGGGCGTTGCCGTAGCATCGGTTCCCACGCGCATGCGGGGATAGGCCGTTGCCCAGTCCTGCAGCCGGTCCTCGTCACAGGGTTCCCCCGCGCATGCGGGGATAGGCCCTTGACAATCGGCTTCGCAGCCAGCCCGACGCCGGTTCCCCCGCGCATGCGGGGATAGGCCCGCGCTGCGCGACATCAACACCAGTTGCGTAGTGGTTCCCCCGCGCATGCGGGGATAGGCCCATACGCCTCACGGCTTGGGCAACCGCCGTTAGGGTTCCCCCGCGCATGCGGGGATAGGCCCCAGTTGCGGTTGGGCCACACGATGGGCTTGCCGGTTCCCCCGCGCATGCGGGGATAGGCCCTTCTTTGTCCACACCCCGATTGATTTGCGCCAGGTTCCCCCGCGCATGCGGGGATAGGCCCCGTTTTCTCGCCCGATGTACCGGCATTAGGTAGGTTCCCCCGCGCATGCGGGGATAGGCCCGAAAACGCGCTCGCTCTCAATCTGAAAGTAGTGGTTCCCCCGCGCATGCGGGGATAGGCCCGTGATTCGGTCTGGCAAAGTGGTCATATCACCGGTTCCCCCGCGCATGCGGGGATAGGCCCCAATGCAGCGTCACGCTCTGCGCTCGCCTTTTGGTTCCCCCGCGCATGCGGGGATAGGCCCAGCAGCAACTGGCACATCCCCTTTGGTGGCAAGGTTCCCCCGCGCATGCGGGGATAGGCCGCAATACCGCAAGCCCACCGCGCCTCGGGTTACGGTTCCCCCGCGCATGCGGGGATAGGCCGCGTCGACCGTCTTCCAGCAGCACCTCGACTTTGGTTCCCCCGCGCATGCGGGGATAGGCCGCTAGTGCCCAGCAGCTGGGCTGCAAGTGCTTTGGTTCCCCCGCGCATGCGGGGATAGGCCCCCCATAGAAAACCAAGTCTGCTGCCGCACCAGGGTTCCCCCGCGCATGCGGGGATAGGCCCAAGCGGGCATTCGCTTTGCTGGAGCACGGTCAGGTTCCCCCGCGCATGCGGGGATAGGCCCATACCGCTGGTGCGCGTAGAGCCCAGCTCGCAGGTTCCCCCGCGCATGCGGGGATAGGCCCGCCTGGGTACCCAGCAGCCTGGGCCTGGTGCCGGTTCCCCCGCGCATGCGGGGATAGGCCCAATCAAGTGTCCATGGAAATCTACCCCGATGCGGTTCCCCCGCGCATGCGGGATAGGCCCAAAGACGCCGACCAATGGAACGATTGGGACCGGGTTCCCCCGCGCATGCGGGGATAGGCCCTTCCCTTTGATGGCGTTGGTGCGGTCGCTTTCGGTTCCCCCGCGCATGCGGGGATAGACCCCGAAGAAGACTATGAACGTGTACGCGATAAAGGGTTCCCCCGCGCATGCGGGGATAGGCCCCCGTGGTTGCCGCCCGAGCTGGAGAAGGAGCGGGTTCCCCCGCGCATGCGGGCGTAGCCCTTGCCAATCTCAGCAAACAGCTCAAAGTTTCGGACTATTCGGTGCATTCATTGATAGCCCAATCCGCCCCCACCCACCCTCGCAAACTATTCACAAACGCTACGTCAGCCACACGCGGCAAGTCGTCCAGCGGCACCACAGCCTCCACCACGCGGCCACTGGCCAGCGCCTGGGCGCGGCCCACGCCGGGCAGCAGGCCGCAGGCCAGCGGCGGCGTCACCCAGCGGCCATCCAGCAAAAAGGCCACATTGCCCCGCGTGCATTCGGTGATTTCGCCTTGCGGGTTCCACAGCACGGTGTCAAACACGGCGGGGTCGGTGGGGGTGAAGGCGTCGTAGTGGGCGC
>Ga0209084_1002414_pt1 | contig 14523 bp, 13 predicted proteins | sample C_130820_MF_Meta_FD_187309 | JGI IMG/M metagenome (GOLD analysis project Ga0209084, IMG submission 187309) | Freshwater microbial communities from Lake Croche, Canada to study carbon cycling - C_130820_MF_MetaG (SPAdes) (version 2) | ecosystem: Environmental > Aquatic > Freshwater > Lake... | reverse complement strand
CCACTACCGCTAACGCTTCCACTAACACTAACGCTTCCACTACCGCTACCGCTATCACTACCGCTATCACTAACACTAACGCTTCCACTACCGCTAACGCTTCCACTAACACTAACGCTTCCACTAATGCTACCAGATGCACTGCTATTTAAAGACAAATCAAGAGATTCAGAAGTTAATGAGCCTAAACTTACAGATGTAGATGTAGATGTAGATGCAGATGACGCAGATGACGCTGAATAATTTTGATAATTAGGATTGCCTAAAACATCACCCCACCACGAACCAGTTGCATTAACTAAGTCATAACGATTCTGATTGTACTTATCCATTAACGCTACTAATTCTGGTTGCGTTGTTGTTGGATTATTTTTTAATGTTTCATTTATATTTTTAACATAATTCTCATAAGTTGGTGTGCCAACCTGCGGCACAACTCCACCACCAACTTGTGTGTTAAATGTACCGGAATGAGTAGCAGGCGATTGAAATTGTGGCGCAGAATACATGTTTGTATTTTGCAAACGATTATTGTATTCCTTTAAGTATTCTTGATACTTGGTTTGATCCGCGTCATACGCATCTTGTTGCAATGGATCAATCGTTTTTCCAGTTGGCATAGGCGTGCCGCCATATGTATTGGTCGGATTGCTTAAGCCATATTGTTTCAATAGCTCATCTAATTCATAACCGTACATAGTATTTCCTTTAACCAGTTAAACCTTTTACGAGTGCCGCGCCACTTGCTAATTGTTGCAATACTGATGGCGCATAAGTTTGACCTGACGTATTAGTTTGTGACGTTGTAATGGTTGGAATAGTGTTAGCAGGAAGACCACGAATTTGTGCATTCATCCAATCAAGTTGATTTTTAGGATAATCTTGCATAGTTTGCCATTTTTGTTGCGCTGCGGTCAGTTCAGCTTGTTTTTGTGCTTGCTGTGCTTGACCAGCCGCTTCAAGCGATGCTGTATCAAGATTTTGCATTTTTTGTTGATTACCAAGTATTGTATTGTAATCATTTAATGCGCCCATTTGACGGGTTGCATCTTGAGCTTGTGCGCCTTGAACATCTTTAGCGGCTGTCAATCCAAGTTGTTGTTGCTGACCTGCTTGTTGTGCTTGTTGATTTGCAATGGTCGCTAAATTTTGTTGCTGTTGCGCAGTTAATTGACCTTGTGTTTGACCAATATTTTGATACGCTTGTGCTTGTTGTGATGCTAAGTTTCCAGCAGTTTGCCCAAGCGTTGCTTGACGTGCTAAGTCTGTTTGATTTGCAGTCAATGCTTGTGTGTAACCTTGATTAGCTAATTTTCCTTGTTCTTGGAGTAATGTTTGCTGAGTATCACGAAGCGCACGCGCTCCAAATTCACCCATGCGATTTCCACCAAATTGACCGGCTTTAATAAACTGATCCGATACCTGTGGCAATAAATTTTCACTTAAATTGCGACCAGCTTGTTGCGCCAGTGTATCCATTACATTTTGCTGATATGGGTTCATATAATTACCCACATCAGAATATGCAGCTTTATCAGCCGATGTTAAATAAGGATCTGCATTAGTTGTAATATTGCCAGCACTAGTAGCAGAACTTGCTAGGTTGCCAGTACCAACCGTTGCAGGATTAGCATCCACAGCCGATTTCCAATTTGTACCTGCATTTCCTAACCAAGTTGTAGGTGTGTTTGGTGACAAATAACTAGTTTGACCCGTGCTAAGTCCTGTAGCCGTATTAGAATTCTGATACGCCTTCATCGCTGTAGCGGCATTAGTAAGACCAGCATTCATTCCTGTTGGTGAATTAAACCCAGTAGAATTTTTCTGAACCTGAGAATAGGCTTGCGTTTGATTAGGATCTAATGACGCAACTGTTGGCAGAGCATATGGCACATAAGGTCTATCTTCCGTAGCAATTGCGTTTTGAATCTGATCGTAAATAGCGGCTTGCATCCATGCTGGTGTACCAGTTGTTCCAGTATCAGCTTTAAAAGATGTTTGTGGCGTTTGTGATGTCAGTGAATAGGTTCCCATTATCTTGCTCCTCTCATATAATCTAATGGCGATTTAGCGGCTGTACTAAATTGACCTTTTGCTAATTTTTTGCCTTTTTGTTTGCGAAGTTCAGCACGCATTTTATCAAGTTTTGCAGCACCGGCTTTAGTTGATCCATCACCAAGTAAAGCCACTGTTTCTGCATCAATAACATATTCGCCATCAGAAAGTCTTGCGTCTATTGTATCATCTCTGCCCGATCCTGACCCTTGTGCTAAGTAAGCAATTCGAGATAAACCGCCTTGTGCTTTTAATACTGGCTCAGGTGCATTTGGATTGGCTGAAGGTTTTACAATACGATATTTGTTCAAACCTTGCCCATAATTAAGCGCAGCAAATGTACCTATGTCTTGACCTGCTTTTGCAGCATCAATTGCCATTGCATCATAATCTAGCGTTGTTGATGGTTGATTATAATATTGTTGTTGCTCTGTTGATAATTTAGGTGATGATACAATTGCTTGTTGTACCTTATCAGATCCGCCTAGCATGGATGCAGCCGCAACACCACCAAGTCCAAGCAAACCAATTGTTCCCCAGTCCATAGATTTATCGCCAGCAGGTGGTACTGAGCCTGTTGCAGGTGGTGTTTGACCTAACGTGTCTTTTGCTAATTGACCACTATTTTCATCAGCCGTTTGTTTCACTGCTTGATCAGCAGGAGAATTTTTATCCCAAACTCCTTTCGCAAGACCTGCTAATGCACCTGATGTAATTGCCTGACCTGGTTCATAACCTGCTGTCAGCATATTACCGCCAACCCGTGCGGCTGTATTTATGCCACTACCTAAGTTTGGACTTCCCGTTGCAAATTTATTGGCTAATTGCGGGCCAGCACCAGAAAGCGCACCACCAATACCACCCTGCAATGCACCTTTCATAATGTCTTCATTAGTCAATGCATTCATACCACCGCCAATTAATGCACCGCCCACTGCTGACTGTGCAATTGGATTTTTAATGCCTATAGCACCACCAATTTCAGATCCTAAGCCAGCGTTTAATCCACCGAGTACACCAGATTGCAATCCACCTTTTAGTATGTTGTCACCCGTTAAGGCTGCCGCACCAGCACCTAATGCACCAGCAGCTAATGCTGTTCCTGCAATTTGACCTGCTTTACCTAGTCCAAAACCAGCCGCGCTACCAAGATAATTACCTACTGCTGGCGCAAATACACCAATTGCCGCAGGCAAAATGGTTTTAATCATGCTTTTCCAATTCCACCCAAACTCACGAAGACCTGTGCGTGGATTGATAGAACCTGATGCACCCATGTTTTTAAGCATAGCCGCTTCGCGTGGGTTGATATGCGCAAGCATCGTATCGCCACCACGACCAGCGGCTTGGATATGTTGCGCGGCACTTGCAAGACCGCCTTGTGCCATTGGTTGCGCAGGCATCATGCCTTGCTGTGGCATTGGTGGCATCATGCCTTGTGGTGGTTGCGCAGGTGGCATCATAGGACGCTGTTGCGGTTGCGGCATCATCCCTTGATTTGGCTGTTGCTCTTTACCTTCGATACGATCTCGCAATCCATACAATGCAATCAACAATGAAATGATGACTTGAGCATTGAATTCTGGCGGAAGCGTATCTTGATCTAACTTGCCATCCATAATGGCAGCAGCTCGGAGCTTATCGTAATGCTCTGGATGATCCACTGCCGCTTCTAAGAATTTAATCAAGCTATCAATGTCGCCAGATGAAATAGGCTGATCTGCAAACTTTTGCTCCATCTGCGTAATTGCTTGCTGATAAGCTGGGTTTCCGCGAACTAATTCTACTAATATTTGTTTATCCATTTGTTACCTCGCAGAAACGCTCTGCCCATTCTTGCCAATCATCAAAGTTATACGGATTCGGTGCATTTTGTGGCAATGTCGTACTGCTCACAAATTGTACTGCCCAATCCTGCCATTTTTGTATGTCATTTAATCTTCTAATTGCACCATAAGGATCCAAATCAAGTGACAGTTGATCTGCCCAGTCTTGAAGTTGTAATCCAGTTGGTAATGTAATTCTAATCATCCTGTCACCGTACCGTCGCCAACGTCAATATGCGCAATAATCTGCCCCATTTGATAATCACCATCAATTGCATTGGACTCAAATCGAAGTCTTAATTCTCTACGTTGTTCTTTTAATGTGACGATTTGTTGATAAGTTGCCTCAGCAGTATCTGGAAATGCATAAATAGTTCCGTAAACTTCTGGTGCGCGAGCGTTAGAACGACCAATTACTTGTACCGTCATGTCAGAGCTTTGCACAAAGTCTGGTTCAATAATAGAAATTTCAATCCAGTTTGATGTGCCTTGTGCCATTGATGATAAATCGCCAGTTTCAAATGAACTATAAACAGGTAGTATGGTGTTTTCATAAATTTGATTAACACCTTTTTCATGAATCCAGACATGGTAATCATTATTGACTGCATCAAGACCGGCTGAAATTGGCGCAACAAATAAATTGCTATACGTTGCCGATGTTCTGCCTGCGTTTGGTAATTCAGTATCATACCAAGTTTGCTCACGCACATTGTAGATAACAGCATGTGTACACTCGGTTGCATCACCACGAGGATAACACCACCAAATCTCACCAAATCGAGGTACCTTAAATCCAAACACTTTTTGACGTTCGTTTTGATTGATACCTTCAAAGAAATAATTTAGGTTCATTAGGTTTGCTACTTCACGCACCACACCGTTAAACATCATAAACCGATCAACACCAACCCAATAATAAATACCGTCATAGTCCACAACAGAATCTGGTGAAATAATTGACGTGCCTGTGGCTATAACGTCAAACTGAAACACAGTTGCGCCACCAGTAAAGGTTGTACGAATAACAGCGTCATACGCCCAAAATAGACCAGCAGGAGCGTTACCGCTACCAGCACGCAGCGGCATGCCTTTTATTATTTTTGTACCCCAAGGACGCGCAATGCCAGAGCCAGAACCTGATAGATCTGTGAAGTCACCAGCAACACTCCAGCCAACAATACCATCACCACCATAGTAAAAAAGATATGGATGAAGCGATACGATGCCACCAGCCACATTAGCACCTGTTGGAAGTCGAATGTCTTTAAGTGGTACTGTGCCAAATGCATCGCCATAAAATATTTGTCCTACGGTGTCATTAGTTGCATAAGAGTTATTCGGTGCGCAATGCGCCAATATTGAGTTAGCAGTCGTTGATGAATCATACTGATAGTCAAACATCCACTTGTTGTCGGAATCTTCAATTAATGCTTCAGATCCACCAGACATATCCACTTTTGTAGTGGTAATCGTTGTTGTGGTTGCAACGACTACATAACCGTTATAAATAGATCCAGTGTTAGTGGATGTAATCGTAATAGTTGTGCCAACTGCGGTTGCAGCATAATTTGGAAAAGACGTGTAAGCCGTAATGTTTGCCGCAACAGCCGTTGCAGTAGCAGACAAGCTGGTCACATATAAAACAGGCGCAGACATAATATCTACGCCATTTATGGTAATCATGCTAACAACGCCAGCAGCACCACCAGTTAAAGTTACACTTCCAGTTGATACAACCGCTATTGGTGTTCTACTCGTAATAATCGAGCTGTTATAACTTGCATCAATGGTGAGTCTATTTAGCTCAGTAGCCGATCCAGAATGAACATAAACAAAATCGCCTTTATTTATATTAGTTAAACCCGTGCTTTTTTCTGGCAAATATTTGGTTGTTGATCTAAATCCACCAATCTTGCGTGGAAGACCACGTTGCCAGCGAACCCACTGGCCATCAACGTAAGCATTACCTTCAAACTTGGTTCCGTCACGTTTAATGCCAGGATCTGACTTTAAGATGATGGTACTCATTAGAACGTCCCACCATTGACATTGCCAGACTGAGCAGTACCCAACGCAGTCCATGCATTAGTCTGAGTAACAGCAGAAAAAATACTAATACCAGTGGATCCACCACCTAAATTGATTAGTGCGCCACCCGCAGTTGATGCGCCAGTACCACCTTGCGAAATATCAATTGGAAGTGCAATAGAAGCAGTATCGGCAATAAGAAAATCAGTGCCATTGCAGTAGTAAATACCACGTTGACCTTGTGTAATCGTAACGCCAGCACTAGCCGCTGTTTTGACTGTAAACGTATAGGCACCTGTCGTACTATTGGTTATCCAATATTGTTGTACCGTTGGCGGAACAATAATGGTGCGATTTCCGGTTAATAATCCAGTAAAATTGTAAGCAACTCGATTTAATTCAGATCCAGAAAGTGTATAGGTGCCAGTGCCTGCTACAGCAATAGACGTGTAATCAAACGCAAATGTCGCAGGTTGACCAAATCCTATGGTGTAAAAGTTACTGCCATCAGAGGCAATAATTGCTGATTCACTGGGTTGAAAACTTAATGATGATAAACCATCAATTGTGTTTGTTCCTGCTGGCGTGGCAACAATTGCACCCGTTCCAGAATTTCGCAAATAAATAAACCAATTATCAACCGTTGCAGCCGATGGAAGCGTGACTATACCTCCTGCACCAGTCCAGTTATACATTTTTGCACGATCTGTCGTGCCTAATGTAAATCCTGTTGTATTAAATGTGGTTATCGGAACAGACTGAGATAATACTGTACCAACTGCAACAATACCTGTTCCAGCTAATGATGATGCATTAGTTTGTGAAGTAGCCGCACCATATTGCAGTGAACGCCATACGCCAGCAGATGTTGAATTGTTTGTTAAATAAACTTGCCACAGTGTCCCAGTGGCAATCGACACCACTTGTGTTCCATCATAATTAGCAATGATGATAGTTTGCGTGCCAATATTGTTGAATAAGATTGTCTGACCAGTTCCTGCTTTTTGTGCATCAGGAAGCAGAATCTTTAAGGCAGCCGTCGTGGTTTGAATATCAATAATCTTAGCGGCAAGATTGCTTGACGCAGAAGTTTCTTCCGGCCAACTTAATTGTACGTTTGCTGTCAGTGTTAATGCTTCGTAGCTGACTTCCGATGGATAGACGGTAGCACCGCCAAAAACGTAATTGTATGATGTAGTCATTATGCTTTATTCCTAATTGCAGTTCGGTCAAGAATGCGTTGCAGATCTTCGCCATTAAGTGATTGCGCTGCACGATCATAAAGCGTTTGCCAAGTTTGCAAGCGTGCATCATTTTTTAGATAAGGTGCTGCTTCAAGTAACGTACCGTACAGCAATAAATCTGGCGCAAAGTCGGTAATGAAGTTTGTTTGAGTTTCTTCGCCAAGAAAACGAGGTTGCTCGTAATAAAGGATCTCTATGGTGGTATCAGTAGCAGGTGTTGGCGCAATTAACCAATGGAAATAATCATAATCAGTGTAATACTCTGGTGTGCCAGTTTCTTCACTGTCAGGCCAGTAATTGCGAATATACTCATAGGATCTGCCGTGAATTGCATTAGTGCCAATGTGCATGGAAACCGTTTCACGCCATCTATCAGGTTTTGGGTAAACTGATACGCCAGCAGGTAATGTTGTGGTGACTGGCACAATAAATCCTGTGACTTTAAGCTCACGGGAAATTCTGCGTTCAGCAAGCGTTATAAGCCGAGGTAGTTGCTCATAAACGTATGGATCAGACTCTTGCGTGAAACCACGCTCTAGGTATCGTCGAAGGTCTGTAAGTAGTGTTGTGTATGTTACGCTGCTATTGTTGCTCATAATGACTCCAAGTGATCATAAGCGAGCTGTTGCAGCAGGCACATTTTTAGTAAATTATAGTATTTGTACCGCGTGTAGTCTATCTTTTATGGCTTAAAATGCGTTTGCATCCAATAAGCTGCCGTGCCTAAAAGACCAGCAACTGACCATTGGATTGCGGCTTCTGTTACTTTTTTAAGCATTTCTTTCTTTAACTTTTCAGCTTCTATTCTTTCCTGAATCCATTCGTGATGTGATGCATGAGAATCAATAACTTCTTCATGATGCTCTTGCAGAGCCTCCAAGAAAAGTGCCTTTAAACTCTCGCGATTAATGTCCATGTCTAATCCTGTTTATTATCCGTTCCAGCGTGCGATTTTACCATCACGTACATCAATGTGCGTAAAAGATTTATAGCGCCCAAGTCCTCGGCAATCACTGTCATAATGTTTCATGAGGTATTCTTGTACTTCAACAGCGGTTATACCTTCTACTTGAATGTCTGCTGCGTTACCGAGCAGGTGTTGACTATGTTCTCTACCACCACACTCTTTATTGTGTTTCTCACAGCGATGCCCACTAACAATTTTAATAGGTTTACCAAAGGATGCACGAATGCGCTCTAAGAGTTCAATGAGTTTTGGGTTAATGTGCTTCTCACCACATCCGCAGTGGCACATGAATTCTTCTTCACTAAAATGCTCAGATAGTTTAGTCATATTAATTACCTTCTGATGTAAATAATCCAATCACACCAAACAATACACCAGCCGCAGTCAAGCCATCATGCACAGGACCTGCGTCAATATTCATACCCGCCATCGTAGCGAGTGCCGCCACACTCGCGTGTGTTGAAGGTTCTTTTAATCTTGCTTGGATATAGTTCCATGCTTTAAGTATTTTACCCATGTCTATAACTCCGCTAATTGTTGTCTGAGTTGACCAATTTGAATTTCAATATCTGCAAGCCATGTTGTGTCGATACTAAGTATGGCTTCGCGCTGTCTGCGTGGTGTGACTGAATCTTCTAGTGCTGCAATCTCTGCTTTGATTTTTGCTTTCTCATCTTCAATCTTTTGCGCCTGCGCTTCAGCAAGTTGCTCTGCGTTGAGGTCTAAAACTATCCATGTTTGCTCCCAGTGATTAGGCAGAGCCTCTACAGGAACACCTTGCGCAATAGTTTGTGTGTACTTATCGTAGTCTGGTTGAGGCGCATCAAACACGCACGAGTAGCCTTCTACTGTAAAAGGTACGGGGAAAGAAGTATTAGGATGTGCTGCACGGATTTCAGATTCCGTGCTAACTTGGTGTGTTTGTAAATTGATATAGTTTGCCATTGATATGTCCTATGCCACTGCTAAGAAGATGTATGTTGCTGTTGCTATATTGGTCGTTGTTATTGCCGTTGCACCCAGTGTAAAACCACCCGATGATGCGTACACACCGTTATTACCTGTCACCTCTGCGGCTGTGCTGTTAAGCAGTAAGTATGGACTTGAGCCACTTGTTAAGCCACGAGCCGAATCGTATGTGTACCAATCACCTGTAGAGTCTGTACGCTTAATTAAAACAAACCTCGCACCACTAGAACCAAAGCCACACGCAATCGCTTGTCCAGTTCCATTACCTGTGTAAGAGCCTACTTTGGATATGCCAGCGAGGGTGGCGAATAGGTAGGCGACATAGGTTACACCTGACGCATCAACATCAAATGATGCTCCAGTGCTTTTTCTAATATACATACTCGTTGCTGTATTGTACGTAGCTCCTCCAAATAACGGTCCACTAGCATTAAAGGCTGCTGTTGTGTTAAGAATCAAACCTGTCCCGTCGCAGTTATTAAAACCGCCTACGCTCCAAGAAGTTGCTGCCGCACTTCTAGCTTTAAAAATTGCCAATTCTGGCACTGCACCTAAATTGTGAGATATTGAACGTCCCGAATACGCTGTTGGTGCGCCCGTATAGCAAACCTCATCAAAGAATCCGGGGGCGCGATTGAAGGTCCAATAAATTTTTGACACCGCACCAAGAAATGTTTCCGAAAATCCGGTATTAGCATTACTGGAAGTAAAACTTACTGGAGATGAACCTAGCGCTATACTTTCAGCAGCAGTTGACTGTGTTGTTAAATAAGGCGAATTTCCTCTCAATCTATCAAAATCAAAGATAGCACCATAATTTACACCATTTCTATCTCCAATCATCATCATATCTACAGGAAAATTAGTAGTTTGATTTCCCGATGAAGATGAAGCAACAGGACTAAACACCTGCGTCCCCGTTGTAGGTGGCTTGTTTGGGCGACGGATGGCTATGTAGATGTAGTTGGCATCAGTAGCACCAGATGTGGTAAATCCAGTAGCGTTTGCCAAAGCATACCCAAAAGATTCTGCATTTGATTTATTTGGAAACAATGCTGGTTGATAAGTTGCGCTATTAAACCCGCGCATATTGTCCATTATTGTCCAATCATCACTAGTGCCTGACTTGTTTTTATACATAATGAACTGAGGCTCATAGCCCAGAGTAACACTAGCTGCGCCGCTAACAACAGTGAAACTACCACAGCTAATTACATTGTCTGTTCCAGTAAGCCCAAATCCCCCACTATTATGGGCAAAAATATAAGCTATGTAAGTCCCGCCAGAAGCATTAACATCAGCAGTATTTCCTATTGAAAAAACGGTACTTGTAGGATTAGTCGAATTCCAATAACCAACATCACTTACTTGTATTGCCGCTGAGTTTAATAGCAACCTATAAGCGGCTGATGTAAGGCCATTGTGATATACGCCCCACCCTCCAGTAGCATCTGTGCGCTTAACAATAATGCAACCAGGCACAGAGCCAAGGTTGTGAGCAATAGTGCGGTTTGCTCCATTCCCCGTATAAGTAACTACATCAAAGAACTTAGGCTGCTTGCGGAATGTCCATGAGGCGTAGGTTGCCGCATTAGTGTTATAAACTGAATCTGTACCAATAGAAAATCCAGTTGAACTAAAAGCTGTTAACCCTGTTGAATCTGTAGTTTCTACGCCTATTGTACTGCTGATTAATGCTTTTGTAACACCACGGACAGTATCTGTTAACTTATGGTCTGTCGCTGCGCTTCGTGACTTTATCCAAACCAACCCACCTTTCCCAGCCAAGTCAATGCCGTTAGTGATGGTTTGCGTTGAGCCGTTGCCGGTGTATAGCCAAGTGGAGAATACGTCATCGACGTAGAGTGTACCGCTAGACGCAGTTGTTCCTGCAACTTTTAAAAGGCTCATAGGTTTTGCCCTGCAACGAAGCCAAGCCAAGTCGTACCTGCATCATAAGTGTAGAATACGAAGGTGTCTTTTTTACCGTTTGTGCTTGTTAGCGTAGGAGCTGTACCACCAGGCCATTTAACTGCAACGCTTGAGAAAGTCCATGTTACAGCACGCGCTGTACCATCTGCTGTAAACTCTAAATTAAACTCATAGTAACTGCCCGATGTTGGGATATTACTAACTGTAAATGAAGTAATTGCAGCGTTTAAACTAACAGCAAACGTATTAGATAATGAGCAATCTAAAGTCAAAACTCCCGCTGAAATACTTGGTGCGGTCTTAGTTAACGCTAACTCTTTCGTGGTCAATAGACCCGTCATCGTGCCGCCAGCGGTAGGTAAAAACCCAGTAATTGAACCTCCTAACGTCAAACTGCCCGACGAGGTTACTGTGCCGGATAATGTCAAACCACTTACCGTTCCTGTACCGCTTACTGATGTTACAGTTCCAGATGCTTGTGGAGTCCAAGATAATGTACCTGCACCGTCTGTTTTTAAAACATAGTTAGCCGTACCATCCACTGTTGGATACTTTAAACCCGCAGGATTGTTCATCAATCTTATTACAGATCCACCTGTGTTTAATGCCCAAACCGACATATCAGCGGTGTTGTAATTGATTGCAAGCTCACCAGCAGTTAAATTTCCAGACGTAGGAGATGCACCAGAAGTCGATGTTCGATAAAGCTGAATTGGTGTGTAACCAGTAGCTGCCATGTTGTTACCTCAAATTTTCAAGTTTAAATAGGGTTGACATGTGCAAACCCGCTAGTTCGTCTAATATGTTTTCAAGTGCTGGCACATTGTTTGATAATTCACTGCGATTGTCATTTATCCAAGATAAATTGTCACGAATGAGCTTTTCAATATGTGGATCATCATTTGGAATTTCTTCAATTTTACCAAAAGTTCCTATTTGTGCTTCAACAAATTTATCAATTAGTGTTATCAATTCATCATAAAACTCGCCCAATGCCTGATGCTGTGCATAAGAATCAGTTGTCCAATGCCTTGCATGACTTGCATTGCGCTCATCAAATACTTTAGTGATTAACTCGCCAATCATTAGAATGTTCCTCCGTTAATACCACTCCACGTTGGTGCGCTTGCGCCTGCCGATGTTAACACCTGACCTGCTGTTCCAGCAGCTGTATAAGCATGCGCTGTTCCTGTACCATAACCCGCACCACCAGCCGTAGGAGTAGCTGTGCTATTTGTACCGCCAGATGCAATTGATAAAGTAGTAGATAACCCTGCCGCTGTACCTGTGGTATTTTGATTCCATGTAGGAACTGTACCACTCAGATTTGCATAAGTATAACCTGTACAATTTGTAAGAGTTCCACTCGCAGGCGTTCCTAATATGGGTGCGACTAAAGTCATACCGCTTGGCAATGTGGTTGCCGAAGTTAAATTAGCCGCTGTGCCTGTTGTGTTTTGATTAAGTGTTGGAAAGTCTGCGGCAACAGCAATCGTCAATGCACCAGTTGTTGTTGTGCTTTTTAAAATACCTGTTACAAGTGCTGAAGTCCCCGCACTATAATCTGTGCCAGATGTAGCCGCAGATCTGGTTGTACCACTTGACTTAACCATTCCAGTCACGCTTTGCGCTGATTGATAATCTGTACCAGCAACAGCCGCAGAAATAGCTGTGCCGTTACCTTTAAGAACCCCAGTGATACTTGTAGTCAATGTTATAGCTGGTGTTGTTGTAGCGGTTGCAACAGTTCCTGCAAAACCATTTGCACTGACAACAGATACAGATGTCACCGTCCCACTACTTCCGCTTGTAGCGTTAATAGTTTGATTTGGCCATGTACCAGTGATTGTTATGTTTGTCCCAGCAACCAAAGCAGGCGTTGTTGTACCTGTACCACCATTAGCGACAGGAAGCGTTCCAGATACTTGCGTTGTTAAACTAACGCCACTTAATGTTCCACCAAGCGTTAAACTTCCAGAACTAGTTACAGTTCCAGTCAATGTAATGCCGTTAACAGTTCCGGTACCACTTACGCTTGTTACTGTTCCCGTAGTCGAACTCGTTCCTGCGCCAATAGCGGTTCTAAATGATGCTGCATCTAAAGCACTGACCGTGTTATCTGCGTTAAATCTTGGAAACGTGATTGCACTTGGATTGACAAGCGTGAACATGCTCTGACCAACAGTCGTGCCACCCAGCGATGTTCTGCCTGTAGCCGCTACTAAATTCGTACTACCGCCATTCCATTGCTGTGTTTGTGTGTAAGCTGTTGTCCAATTTGTTTGATTAACGTCCGTTGGAATTGAATAACCAGATGCAAAGGTTAACGCTAAAGTACCAGACGTTGTGATTGGTGTGCCGCTAATTGATAACCCAGTTGGTACCGTCATTGCAACAGAAGTCACCGTGCCAACGCTAACTGCACCAGTTTGACCGTTTACTGACGTGACCGTATTAGTCTGATCAATCTTTTGCCAAACCGTACCATTAAATATTGCCCAATCACCTATTGCCCAATCAGTAATACCATTTAAGTTTGTGGATCCCGCAGTCGTAACAACGTAATAATAACCGCTAGTACCAACGCTGGATACCAACGCAGGTACGTTTGTTGATGCGTTCCAACCACCTTGATATGACAATGTGCCAATTATTGATGAAGTCGTAACACTAGTAACAACGCCTTTAGAATTGACTGTAATAACAGGAACTAATGTTGAAGATCCATAAGTATTAGCAGTTACGCCAGAGGACGGTAAATCCGCATTAACTAATGAACGAAACGTTGTTGGTGCAGCAGATCCGCTTGCAGGACCAGCATAAACAACATTAGCCGGTTGATCAGATATTAAAACCGTGTTACCCCAAGTAGGCACACCGCTACCGCCAGAAACTAAAACTTGCCCAGCCGTTCCAGCAGGACTGACATAAAGACCGTCAGCACCAGACCAAACAACAGCACCTGCCATCGGTACAATGCTTTTTGCAGTGCCGCCATGACTCAATCCCAATATATTTGTAACTTGACTGTCGCTAGATAAATCAACTTGCGGATGCTTGTGATCTGATCGTGAAATAGACGTTGCTGTACCAGCAGATCCAGTAGTTAATCCAGCTAATGGTGTGCTATCAGAAAGATTGGCAACAAGCGTTACGTTGCTGTTTAATGCACCACCACCTGTTAAACCAGTGCCAGCAATCACTTGTCGTGTAACAGGAACATAGCCAGAAATGGTTGCGGCAATCGTTGATGCGGCTGTTACGCGACCATTTGCATCAACCGTAAATACAGGAATATTTGTGGCATCACCATAAGATCCAGCAGTAACGCCTGTGGCACTTAGCTGTGTGCTTGTAATACCACCAGTGGCAACACTAAGCGTTACATTGCTAGAAAGTTGACCACCACCCGTTAAACTGGTGCCAGCGATAACTTGCCGTGTTGTAGGAACACCAGCAACACTCAAAAGATCTCCAACTCTGATTTGATAATTGTTGC
>Ga0209084_1002406_pt1 | contig 14543 bp, 36 predicted proteins | sample C_130820_MF_Meta_FD_187309 | JGI IMG/M metagenome (GOLD analysis project Ga0209084, IMG submission 187309) | Freshwater microbial communities from Lake Croche, Canada to study carbon cycling - C_130820_MF_MetaG (SPAdes) (version 2) | ecosystem: Environmental > Aquatic > Freshwater > Lake... | reverse complement strand
CAGCACCAAACCGCGCCGCTGCAACGGAGTGTAAACCGCGAAGTCGGCAAGTTCGCTCAACAAGAACGCCACCCCGGACGCAATCACCAACTCGGTCGGCGCGATCAGTGCGCTTGCTACGGTGCCGATCAGGACTGCCACCAATCCAACCAGGGTGCCGAAACTGCGCTGCACCAGATCGCGCAACACCAACGCGAAGCCCACCATCAACACCCCAGATGGTGCCATGAGACCGGGCGCGACAGGGATCAGGCATGGCCCATTCGGCACGCAGACTGTGCCGGCGTTGCCGATCATCCAATTCGCGGCGGGGATGCATGCAAAATACGCAACAATCGTTAAATATTTCATGCCGCAAACTCCAATTGTTCAAGGTGCGGCTGAACCCAAACTGGAGGGCATTGCACGGCATCCCATCGGTCAGCCATAACGCGGGGGGATTTGTGCGGAAGATGATGATTTTGCGCGATATCGGTGCTGTCTAGTGACATAAACGGCCACCGTTTGCCGGCGCATTGCATACCTCGAAGCATGTGGGTTGGCGGGGATTTGCCGAATACACGCATGATTTCTTCAAACGCCTCATCCATCCGGCGCACCCACGGTTCCGACAGCACCACGGCAAATTGAGCCGTAGATCCGAAAGAGACCCGGTTCCAGTCCTGTTCAATTAAACGGCAGAGCCGCGCGATTGGTTCGTCCAGATGCCAAACTGGCGCTGCTTGGCGTTTACCATGTGGCCACTCGTTCAGAAGCGCATCCTGCTCCTGGCTTGGCGCATCGATCACGTCGGGCGGTATTGCCCAGCTCGTTGGATATTGCAGCCATCGCTCGCACCACTGATAATAACTCGGCCAGTTGGTCGGTTTGCCCGATTTCCATTGAGAAAACGCACCATTGTCGAGCATGACGGATTGCCCGATATCGTGGCACCTCCGAACGTCGTCGGGGCGCGCGTGAGAAACGCAAAAGTTTCGGCCTGCCAATTCGTAAAGCGCAGAAATCGGAGTAATTGGCGTGCCGTGGTAATGAACTGTCATGCGATCGCCCCGGCAAAAGACCCGACCGGCGCGATACTCAGCGCCAGCCGGGCAAGTTTGCGGGGAGGCGCGATGGAGGAAATATCGCGCGACCGCATCGGGGAGAGTGCCCGATCTCGGAAAAATGGGCGGGTAGCGTCCATTAGCCTCGAAAAGACTGCACCCTGTGCAGCCGGCCAACTGGCTTTGCCCAATTCCCGCGCGTGATACACCCTACCGGGCACGCAGGTTAGGGATGGACGCCGTTGCGACTGCCCGCCGGCAATCGTGGGAATGTTGGCCCCGGTATTCATGCGGCGACGCTCTCGGTGCAATCCAGCACGTCGAGAATGTCGCCGGTATTAGCCTCTGCAGCTGCGAGCGAACGGCATGCTTGCGCGAAGTATGACGGCTTCAACTCTACGCCGATAAACCGCCGCTTCCGCTTGACGCTCACAACCCCCTCGCTGCCGATCCCGAGGAACGGTGATAGCACGACGTCGCCAGGATTTGACCACATCATAACGGCACGCTCGATCAGTGGCAATTGCAGCGGACATAAGTGCTTTTCATCGTCCTCCTCGCGTGCATCGTCGAGGTAAAGCGGGTCGCCAATCCACTTTGCAGCCTCGGCACGATTGTTCAAAACCGCCGTCTGGCTAATGTCCATCCATACGGGCGACGCCCATTTTTGCCAAAGAGACACGGGAAAGTTAGCCGGCTTGTGTCCGACCGGCACCGCATTATCGCCTGGCGCGCGGAAGATCAGCAGATAATCCGGCGATCCTGGCCATGACGAAGTGCTGTCTTTTTGGATCTGCTTGTATAGCAGGTTCAGCGCCTTGGTGCGGGTCATTTCAACCACCGGATCGCGCCAGATCGTAACGCGGCGCAGGAAGTGCCAGCCAGCTTCACGATGCGCGGCAATGATGTCGTCGCTAAACGGCTTTGTCCCAATGAACCCATCCCGCCATTTGCGCGCTGGCAGGTCGGAACAGTGCACCGCCGACAGCCGCCCCGGCTTGGTGACGCGAAGCTTTTCGCGGATCAAAAACTTGTAATGTTCGAAAAACTCCGCATCGTTGGCGCTATTGCCCATGTCATTAGCCGATGGCGAGTAGACAAACAGATCGCCGAAGGGAGGCGAGTAAACCGAGAAGTCAACACTTGCAGTCGGCAACTGCGGCAAAATAGCGCAACTGTCGCCATTATAAGCGGACCAATCCTCGCCGTGCTTTTCGTTTAAACAGTCAACCATTTTGGCAAATTCCCTTTGTGGGTTGGCAAATACGGGGCTTTAACCTCGCCTGCAACAACCCGGTTACGTTTCATGGCCGCAGCCATCGCCGTCTTCATTTGGTCGTGTCCTGCCGCCTTGCGGTCAATCACACGCCCGATTTGATCCTCCCCCTCTGCTACAATCAGATGCACTGTGACGGGCCGCTTTTGCCCGAACCGCCAGCAACGCCGAACCGCTTGAAACCACGCCTCATAACTGAAGCTGCGCCCGATGAATGCCATGCGCGCGGAATGCTGCCAGTTGAGGCCGAACCCGCACGACGACGGCTTGGCGACCAGATATAGGCTCTTGCCGTCTGCAAAGTCTGCCAGCGTCGCCTCTTTCTTTTCTGGCGTGTGTGATCCTCGAACCTCAACCGCCGCACGGATCGCCGCGCGCAAAGCGTCCGCTTCCGCATCGCTATCGCACCATAATACCCATGGCTCGGCAGGCTCGGCAGCCACTAGGCCGGCCACAATGGCAGCCCGCGCCGCCGCCGTGGCGCGCTTGACCGCGTGCATGTCGGTTGCGCTTACATCGCCAGCAAACAGCATCCCGGTTTCAAAAGACTTCGCTTCAGCTTGCACTTGGTGCCTGATGATATTCATAGGCGGCAAAATATGGCGCGTGCCGTCGAAACCGAGATCCGTTGGCGACCCGGCGCACGATGCCCATGATGCAACCCAGTCCCAGAAATCGCTGACCGCGTGGCCCTTCAACCGCCATTGCTGCGATGCGAGAGAAGTATCGTTGACGAACCAACGCGATAGCATTTCGCTTGGTGACATCAGGCCCAGGAAATCGGCATGCGTGCCTAGTTCCATATGGTCGTTTGGCGCTGGCGTGGCCGTGCTGCAAAGGCGGAACCGATGGCCGGCAAACATGGCAATCAGCGCGCGCGTTGTTGCTCCGGTCATATTTTTCAAAACGCTGCTTTCGTCGAGGCTGACCGCGCCAAATGCGTCGGGATCGATCTTGTCCATCCGGTCATAGTTGCAGATGTTGATGCCCGGCAACGCATCGGATTGATCGCGAATTACGCGGGCGGAGTAGCCGAACCGCACGCCCTCGCGCTCGATCTGTTTGGCAACGGCCAGAGGCGTGAACAAGATAGCCATGCCGTTGCTTGCCGCAGCCGCCTGCTTGCACCATTCAAGCTGGGTAAGCGTCTTGCCCAGGCCGGTATCCCAGAACGTTGCAGCCCGGCCTAAACGGATCGCGCGGGCAACCTCTGCCGCCTGGAAATCAAACAAATGCGCCGGCATGGCGGTAGGCTCTACGCCGGTCGCAATCATCTTTGGCGTTTTTGAAGCGATGAAATCGCCGTAAGACAGCCGGAAATCAATGTTCATATCGCCGCCCCCGCCGTGCAATCAACCACCATCGGAGGCATTTTCAGCCATTTGCGGACCTTGTTGACCCGATCCATGTCGAGCCACTGATCTGCAATTCCATGAACCGCGCAAAAATTCATCACGTATTCCAGAGGCGCGGCCACGATGCCATCAGGACCGGGCAGCGGCTCAACCAACGGAGCGACATATACCGGCTCGGGTATTGGGATCGCGGCGCGCTGAATAATCCGCGATACTTTGGCGACCCGAGCCACCGGAACCTTTATGGCCTTGACCCGCACAATCCCCCGTCGCTGCCACAACAGCCGCAACCCCTGAGCCTTGACCCGGACAGCCTTCTCGGTCAACGGCAACCCTTCCATAGCTTGCAACGTCGCAACCACCGTCTGCGCCGATCTGTGGGCGGCATGGCCGGCGTATAATTCGGCAACGCGCTCAGGCGTCCAAGGTGTGATTTTGGGTTTTTTGACGCGCGGCTTCCGTGGTGCTTTTGGCCGAGGTGCCGCGATAAACCGAACCGTGCGCGCCATTCCGACATCCCGAGCGCGGGCAACCGTCGCGGCCCATGTGACGATCGGCCCGGGGATCGCATTGACGCTCTCCCGGATGTCCGCCCATGGAAGGTTCAGTTTCAGCCCGTCCGCAATCGCCTGGTCGCGCTCGTCAAACCAAACGTGGCGCGGATTTTTGACGTATCCGGCAGGCCGCTTGAGCCGGTAATGCTCGGAGAAATGCTTGATTTGCTGCTTGGTAACACCACCGCCAACGGCTGCAATGATGTCGGGATAGGTGCTGCCGAGCAAATACAAGCGCGTGACTTCGGCGCGCTTCTCGACGGGTATACCAAGCGCGTTAGGCTTAGGCACTGAGGCCGGTCGTGATCGTTTCATTTTTTCCTCCGTTGGTTGTTTTATTCGTAGGGATCGTGCATCCGCGACTGAAACCGCGCGGCCCATAAAAACAGTAGCACCCAAGCAACCGAACCAACCGCAATCGCGCCGCCGATCCAAAAAAGCAGGGTCACAATAAAACCAATCATGCCGCCGCATCCTTCCATAAATCAGGCCGCAACGTGGCAAGCGGGATGCCATGGCTGTGATGGATTTGCAGCGCGCGGGCAGGGTCAATCTTAACCGCGCCGCTCTCCCATCGCATGACGGTCGTGTGTGCCACCCCGACCAGCTCGGCAAATTGCACAAGCGTCAGGCCTGCGTCGGTTCGGTGGTTTTTAAGTGCGCTTTCCATGCCGGATAATGTGCATGCGCCCGGTTTGGCGTCAATGATTAGATTGTGCGCGACGTGCATTTTGCCCCTTGCGTGCCGTGTGCGCGACGTGCAGTATGATGGCAGTTAAACAACAGGAGCCGAACCGATGCAACTCGTATCCCACGCCGAAGCCCAGTATTTCGGCACCGAGGCCCTGGACAACCTGCGCGACGATGCGGTTGCCGACATCATCGCCCACAATCGCCGCATTGCCGCCGTGCTGACCCAGGCGCGCAAACAGATCGAGCTGATCGGCGCGCCCGACGCTCTCATGGCACGCGGTTACGATTTCCCCGACCTTCTCGACATGTTGCGGGATCTGACCCCGATTTTTGACAGCGCCAGCATCGCCCGCGTTGCCGAGCAGGTGGCAGCGTGATCGCCCGTCGCGCCGCCGTTGACGCCCTGCTTGTGGCGTCCGGCGTGGCCCGCACCAGCGCCTACGACTGGTTGGGCGTGGTGAGCATCCACAACCCCTACCGCGCCGCCCGCGCCGTGCTCATCGCCCGTGTTGGGGATGCTGAATTTCTCGCCCGGCAACGGGAGTTTGATGCCGCGTTGGCGGCTTGTGATATGCAGGAGGCCGCATAATGTCCCCCCTCGCCCAATTTCGCCGCCTAGCCGCCCGCGCGGAACCGATCGACCACATCCAGGCCGGCGAACTGCTGGCGATCTGCACCTTGCCCGACATCGTGGCGCGGCTGGAAACCATGTCCGACCAGCTCGGCGGCATGCTCGCGGCGGACGCGCTGGACAAGACCGAATTGCGCGGCCTGCAAATGGCGCTGATCGGGTGCGCCGACGACGTGCGGGAAAACCATGCGGACGCGGCGGGAGCGCGGCGGGTTGCCGGGTTGCAGGACCGGGCGCGGCGGTTGTTTGGAGGCGGGTTATGAGCGCCGATTGGAAACTGCAACAGGCGCTCATGGCGCTACGATCCGGCGCGAACGCCATCATGGCCGAAGATGAAGATGCTCATCTGTCGTTCGACGATCTGCCCGACGAACTGGCAGCGGTGGACAAAGCTTTATGCCAGGTCGTGCGGCAGGTGCAGGACGCCGACGATATGGCAACCGCCGCCCGGTATCGCGCCACCGAGGCAACCGAGCGCGCCCGGCGATTTGAAGCGCGCCGCGACCGCTACAAGGGGTTGATCCTGGCCGCGATGGACACGATGGGCTGGCGCAAGCGGGAATACCCCGAGGCCACAATATCGATGCGAGCGCCGCAGCCCGGCGTTCAAATCATCGACGAAACCCAATTACCGGAAGGGTTTATCCGGACCAAAAGAGAACCCGACAAAGCCGCTATCCGCACTGCGCTCAACAACGGCTTGGCCGTTCCCGGCGCTGTCTTATCGAACGGCCTTCCGGCTGTTCAAATCAGGAGCAATTGACATGTCTATGACGATTTCGAACCAAGCAACCGGCCTCATTCCGCAAAACATGGATCAGGCGATGCGCTTGGCCGATTTGATGGCGCGCGGCAAGATGCTGCCGGCCCACCTGCAACAGTCCCCAGGCGACTGCCTGATGGTCGTTGAACAGGCGATGCGCTGGGGGATGTCCCCGTTTGCGGTGGCTCAGAACACTTTCTCGATCAAGGGCAAGCTGCTGTTTGCCGGCACGCTGGTGCATGCGGCGATTGAAACATCAGGCGCGATTGATGGTCTGATCGATTATGAGTTTTTCGGAGAAGGCGCCGGGCGTGGCATTCGCGTTTCTGGCAAACGACGCGGCGAAACGGTGGCGAAAACCGTCGATGTCCTGTTGAAGGATGCTCAGACGGCAAACGACATCTGGAAGAAGCAGCCCGATCAGCAGCTTGTTTATCATGGCGTGCGAGTGTGGGGGCGGCGCTGGACGCCCAGCGTGCTGCTTGGCGTTTATGCGCCGGAAGAAATGGCCGAAGCCGCGCCCTATACAGCCGGCCCGACAATTGAAGCGGTTGCGGAACCCGTCTCTGCCGAGCCGCCGAAGCGCACCGCAAAGCAGTTTCTCGACGGACTGGAACACGATCTTGCAGCCGCTGCCGACGCCGATCAGGTGGACGAAATCACCGCCCGGCCCGACGTGCAAAAGGCCCTGGACGTATTTACCAACGGGCTGCGCGACAGGCTTAATGCGCTGATTTCCCAGGCATTGCGCCGGACTGCGGCAACCCAGGTCGAGGACGAGGACCAGGGCGCGGAGATGATGACGTGACCCCGACCGAAAAACGATATTTGCTGTTTCTGTCCCCCCGCACGCCGCGCCCCAAAAATGCCGACCGGCCTGGTGCCAAGGTGCTCAAGAACATGGAAACGCTGGGTTGGATACAAAAAAGCCGCGCCCGCAAGAATGACCCGCACGACTGCTTCATCACTACTCACGGCGAATGCGCCCTCGATGACGAGGAGGGCAAACGCGAGATCGGCAAATCGACGATTGTTTGGCGTGCCCTCGTCTCAATGCCGGAAGGCTGGTATTGCCTTGTGACTGATGGCGATATGGTCAGCGTCGGGTTGATCGCCGATGGCATTGAAGACGCCATCATGGTGCATGGCAGGGCAACATCCCGCAGCCATTGGTTGATGTGGGCGCCGATGCCGCGCCCCCCGGCCATTCCAACATGACCGCCGCCGCTGGCGACCTCGTAGCCGTGCGGGTGGTGCAAGTGCTGGACGGCAAATACCGCATCCGGTGGCTCGATAAGGCCGGGCCGCAATGGGTTTGGCTGCCGGTTGAGGCGTGCGTTGAGATTGAACAGAAGGAGGGTCGGACGTGATCCACATCGTCGCGCTCTGGTGCGTGCTGCCGATATTGCTCACATCCGCCAGCGTTTTCGTCCTGCTTGCAGGTGATTATGATGTTGACATCGCCTCCCGGTTTCTCAGCGCGCTGATTTTTGTGATGTCGATTTTCGGCATTTACGGCGTTGTGTATGCTCTGGGGTGGGTGTCGTGATTGGCGACTGGACGCCGGAATGCGGCGACAAGTTCATAATTGAGGTTGAAAGGGTTTGCCGGATCGAAGGCCGCGTCTATGTCTATTTGGTGGATGGAGATACCGATGTCCCGTTGGAATGCCTGCGCCGGATTGACATTGAACAAAAGGAGGATCGGACGTGACGGAATTTCTATTGCAGGCGTGGCTGATTATTGAGTTGTTACCTGCGGCCATTTTTATATTTTTTGTCGGTGGCGTTGTGTTGTTGTTTGCGTTGTTTTTTGCGGTGGCTTTGGTGCGAGACGTGCTGAATAAGATAGCGGGGAAGAATTCATGACAAAAGAATGGAAAGCCGGCGACCTGGCGATGGTGGAGATTGAAGGAACGACAACTGGAGATGCTTACGTCTGCCTCAAGGGAGGAGGCGGCGGGTTTGTTTCTCGCGCCGCACTTCTTCCCCTCCCGACCGCGATGACTGCGGCGGAGAAGGCGCTCATCGATGCGTGCATTGAAGAAGGCATTTCGTCAGGCGTGCGACCGTTTATTGAGGCGGTGAAAGCCGAGCGCGCGCCGCCTGATCCGGTGGAGGTGGCCATCGCGGCATTTCTCAATTCTCCTGGGAATACAGTCGAAGGCATTCGCGCCGCCCTCAAAGCCTACGATGCAGCGAAGGCCGAACTTACCGAACTCGAAGCGGAGGAACGGGGATGAACAAATCAGCAGGATCATTTAGCGACAGGCAGCGTATCGCTGTTACAGGCTACAAATCCAATCCTCACCAAGATCAGCGCCGGGTAACGTCCGTGCTGCCGAAGCCAACGCGCCCGGCAATGCACTTGCGCCGCGATGTCCCAAAGGCGCTGAGGGGGGAACGGGAACGTGGTTGAGCCATTCAAAGGAACCCAGGCGCAGTTGGCGGATGAGTTTTTGCGCCGGTCGCAATCATGCCAACAGATATCGACAGACAGCGACCCTGAATATCGGACGGGTTGGGACATTCCTGCGAATGTCTGGAAACTCGCCGCCGCCCGTGTCCGAACCGCTATCATCACGGAGGCGAACCCACTGCATGACGCAGCGCCGGATATGTTGGCGGCGTTGGAGGAGGCTGCGCGATGAGTGATGAACCGGACTGGCTCGCGATGATTTCCGAACCCGGCGATGATCGCGTCACGCGAGAACTCAATAAAGCCGCCGTGCTATTGGCCAGTGCAGCCTACGACATAGGCAAATCCCACGGCCCTGATTGGAGGACGATTGCGGAGGCTCCGAGGGATGGGACGAACATCATCGCAACTGGCCACAACGGCGACAAACCAAAACACGGAAGGTGGATGTTAGTCGCATATTGGTCTGAACAAGACGATTGTTGGGCATCTATCAGCCTTGATGATGACGCCCCGCATGAACTTTATTCGCCCACCCACTACATGCCCCTTCCCCCAGCACCGGAGACAAAGGAATGATCCCTCTATTTATTGGCAAAATCCCCGCCCCGCATTGGTCTGACCTAGTGATGGGCGGCTTGTTTATAGCGGTTGGTCTGGTCATTGTTGCCCTGGGCGTGTCGTTATTCTGGCTGTATTTTAACTCAAAGGGATGGTTGTGACATGACCGACTTAATCCTGCGCATGAACAAAAACCCGCGCGATCCCAAAAAGCCTGTGTCTCTGGAAATCCGCGATCACGGACCAGCCGAAACAAACTATTCCCACATCGCATACGTTTCACTGGAAATGGCAGACGAAATCGAGCGTTCGGGCGCGCCGTTCTGGTTGTTTGGAAGGCCAGCATGTCGGGACGCCACGCGGGATCAAGATGACCTGTGAGAAATACGGATTGACGGCGATCAGTGATGGCGCTCGGTCGCAGCACATAAATCGTCAGATTTGCTACGACATGATCGAAATGGCTTTGACCTATAAGGATAAGATCAGATGACCGACTTAAAAACAACCGAAATAACCATGTGCGTCATGGCAACAATACCGATGCAATTTCAAGTTGAGGCAATCGACAGTGACGGCGGTATTGAGACGGCCAACTTTTGGGGTCCGTGCGCTGAACAGCGAGCGCGAGATTACGCTCAAATTTTTTATCCACACTTAGAATTGGAGGTAATGGCAGCATGACCGACGCACACAAGGCCGCGATTGAGGCGATGGCGATGGCATTGCACGATGAATGGTATGGTGTAGGGCGCTGGTCTAGTTTGACCGACACAGAGCGCGCACGATGGGATTATATGGCCAAAGCCGCCCTATCCGCCCTCCTATCCACCCTCCCCGCCCTCGGCTGGCGGTTGGTGCCGGTGGAGCCGACGCCTGACATGAACATAAGAGGCAGCATTGCTTGGGTTGATGCGCTACGATCCGAACTCACTGCCGCCCGCGCGCGGGTTGCGAAGTTGGAGGCATTCGCAAGGGATACGGCAAAGCAGAAAACAACTGACGAAATGACGCACCAAGAAGGTTTGCTCGCCGATTGGGAAGGCGGCTTTGATACGATTATTGAGCGCGCACGGGAGGCCCTGAAGCCATGACCGACGCAGAGCGTGAATTGCTGTTGTTGTTGGCAAAAGCACCGCGCTCAAAAGCGGCTTACGATCATGGTGCCGGTTTTGCGAAGCTGAATTGGAACGCTCAAGACGTGCAAAAATTAAAGCGAAAAAAACTTCAAAAAAGATAAAAATAGTCCATTGAATTGTCAGTGAACTGCGGTCAATATGCTTTTACCGGCAAGGGGATAGGCCCCGGCCAGATCGAGGATTTAGACCGATGACCTTCGCAGAAATTTCCGCCCTCCCGGAATACGCCGCTGCCAATATTAAAGCTGCCGACTTTATCAGCCTCGCTGAACTAAGCGCGTGGCATGACGCCTGCATGGCAGAACTGGACGCGGCAGACGAAGCCGACGCCATCGCGGCGAAAATGTTCGCACGCGCCTAACCCACAACAGGCGGGGTTTCGGCCCCGCCGCAACGGAGGATCAGACCATGACCAACCAAAATCGCGCAGGCAAATTTGTCATCACGGTCGGCAACCGATTTTTTTGCGGTCCCGGCACTAGCAGCAACGAAGCCCACGCGGCGATCTACTCCAACCGTGCGGTGGCCGACCGCGCCCTTGAAAGCGCCGGCAAAAATTGGTTCGCGGCAGAGGAATTTGCCAGCGCCCGCGTTGCCCCGCTTTCCATTCACGCCCAATGACCCCCGACCGCCTCCGCGAATGCCTCACCGCGTTGCACTGGTCGCAACGCGGGCTGGCCGACATCCTCGGAGTGCAGGAGCGTCAGGTGCGACGGTGGGCAACTGGCGAATACGATATGCCGGCATCAATCGCCGTGTGGCTAGAGCGTGCGGCGCAGTGGCACGAGGCCAACCCGGCACCGTCTAGGGCGTCACCTTCCCCAAAAATACCGCAGCCTCTAACGCACGCCGGTTGACCAGCCCCTTGCTGACTTTGCCGGCGACAATATTCCAGTCGGCAAAGTGAGCCGCCGCGCCGGCGGTATCGCCTGCGTTCAGCACCCGCAACAGCGTTGATTTTCCAAGCGCCCCGACGCCTTCATTGTAGGCGAAGCTGTAGAGCGCGGCCTTTTGCCCGTCCGTAATCGGCACCGTCACCAGCGCGTCGACACGGTCGGCGGTTGGCGTCAACTCCGCCATCATCAGATCTTCGGCATCCTGCTGAGTGATCGGCGGGGTGTTGGCTGTCACCCGGTTGCCGGCCAGATCGTGAATTGAGCCGATGCCAATTGTCCAAGTCCCGCCCGTGTCTGCGTAAGGCGTCAAAACACAGCCCTCGCATTGCCGGATCAGCCGGGCAGCCATCGCAATAGCCGTCACGACAAAGGGCGCGGTGCAGCGCCTCCCGCAATGGCGTCGGAGATCGTGGTGTTTTTCGCCGCCGATCCTGCCGAACTGCCGAGCCAGTAATTTGCCACCTGGGTAGCCATTGCCGCCAGCGTGCCGAGCAGCACCATGGCGAGAGGTTCCGATCCTGTTGGAATAGATTTCGACATCACCACGTAAAGCATCCCGCCAAACGCCAGCAGGATCAGGCAGGACACTACCGGAGCGCCCCAGGCAATGCCAGAGCCGGCTTTGACCAGATCGACGGTCTGTGTCCGCGCCGATGCCTGCGACGCCACCGCAGAGACAATTGCAGCAGTGCGAGCGTCTGCCTCCGCCTTTGCCGCCTCAGCCTGCACGCGGGATGCCTCTAAGTGCGCATCGATGATTTTAGCCTGCAATTGCGCCTGCAACTCCGGCTTGCCAGTCAGCGCGATCATCGCCGCCGCCTGCCCCGCGTCGGTGTGTGGATCTGCAACGCCGGTTACGCTGGTGACGATCGATCCGACCTGAGCCGCGATAGCCCCGGCTGTCGGACCCGCGAACAGGCTGGCGATGGACGGTATGAGGGTCAGGAGCAGTGGGAGCATGTTAAAAAATCCCCAAGATCAACCGTTGGCAGCAACCAAGGCACCACCACAGGAATTTCATCGGCGGGAGAGCGTGGCCCATCGTGACCCAAAATAGCCCGGCAATGCCGAACGTCGAAAGGATGGCCATACCAATTCGGCATGGCCATTCCCATTTACAATGCCATTGCAAGAACCGATCTAGTGCGGTCGGTGCATGAATAAATCGACCATAAAGCTTAGCCATGCCGGCCCCTGCAAAAAGAGGTTAAGAACAAGACCGGACGCGACAGCTTGCCAGACAGCGCGCCAAAACAAGCGGCGGCGTTCATTGCGCTCAACCCAGGCCGTAAATGCCGAACGGTCATTTTCGTCCGCCTTCACCATGTCGCGAGCGCCTCCCAAATACCGTCAAAACAAATACTACGCCCCCGTTAATCCATCGTAAAATCATGCCCAAACTCCCAGCACTGCGGCGCTTTCCTCCGGCGTGGTGGCAATCAGCCCCAACGCGGCGGGGTTGAATGGGATGGCGACATCTGCCGCACGAATGGCGATGTAGAACATGCTAGCCTCGCCCGCTGCGGGGATCGTCATTGGCTGGCTGTCCATGCCAGTCACCGTCACCGCAGCCCGTCCGACGCCATATCGGAACAGCGGGCTACCCTGGGCGTCGTCAACCGACATCGACCCCAGCATGTCGCTCGGCCCGCTGTTCGCCCCCACCAATCCCGATGCCTGTAGCGCCGCGAGTGCGTTGCCGATCACCGCGAGGGATGGCGCTTTGAACGTGTAATCCATCAGTATGACCTCGATGCGCGCCATGCGGCGGATTGTGGACCAGGGACCAGCGTGACCAGCGTGGCGTGGCCCGCCTCGTAATTACCGGCTGCCCAAGGCGCTCTTAGAACGGCCAGAGTTGTCATTGTCGGCATCCCGGCATTGGTCACGGTGACATCGCCAGCGCCGTTGAGGTTGAACGTGATGCCGGCAGGCGTGACTGTGAGCGCCAGTCGGTTCGTCAGCCCCACGGCCCTAAGTGTGGCAGCGGCGGAACCCTGGCCCACACCCGCCACGATTGTCGTGAGCACCAACCCGCCCGCGCCGTTTTCGGTGAAATACCAAGTATTGGAGAACCCGCCCGATCCCGCCATGCCGAACACGACATTACTCTGGCTGTTACTCAGCAGCGAGAACTCCAACGCCACGCCATACCCCCCCGCCGTTTGCAGCCCCGGCAGTTGCGTCAGGTCGAGCGTCAGGTTGTCGGCGGCTCGGGTGGCCGATGTCGTCGTGGTTGTAATTGGTGACGTTGAGAACGTGCCCACTTCGAGCATTGGGTAAGCAAACGCAGCAACCATCGTCCCGACGGCCATGTGGTAGTAATTGCCGCACAGGCCGCCCGCCGTCGCGGAAAATTCCGTCGTGACCGTGACTGCGGGATGATTGCGGGTCAGGCGCTGCCAGACATTGAGCGTCAATGACCCCGTTGCCACGGTCCACAGCCCGCTCGCCGCAGACGCTGGGTTTTCAATCAGAAACACGCCGCTCGCCGATGTCGGCTTAATCCAAACGCTCGGCTCGTATCGTGAAAGCGCCGTCAACCCGTTGGCCTGGCTGTAGAAGCGCGAGTTGGCCACGAAATCCAGCGTTCCCGACCATGCCGTTGTCGCGCCATCCGGTCCGGTGACGTTGGTGAGCGTCAGTCCGCCTAAAAGCGTCCATGGTGCCGTAGTCAGGCCGTTAGATTGAAATTGCAGGTTCGTCCCCTGCGGCTCCCCCAGCCACCCAGCCGGCGAGGTCTCGAATCGCGCGACGTTGGTGGTGGCGTTGGACAGAACGCCGGACTGGATTTGCGTGCCGGAACTGGCTCGGGTAAACGTCCAACCGCCCGGCAAGCTTGGCCCGGTCAGAGGAAAAATAGTCGCCGCCCGGCGACGCCACCTCAGCGCATGATGGCCGGCCCCGCTAAATCCGCGCAACATGCTATTGACCCGATCCGCGCGACGCACGCAGCGTTGTCGTGCCGCTGTCGGTAATGCCGGCAAGGTATGTCTGGCCGGGGATCATGCGGATTTGCAACCGCTCGCCGGCCAGGATCGCCATACCGCCCGTGCTGCCCGCCGTAACTACACCGCCAGCAACGACTGTCACAGTCACGTCCCCAAGCGCGAAATACGCGGTCACATAGCCGTCGTTGGCGAGCATGATGCAATCCCCCGTCTGCGTCAGATCCACGCGCCCGGTGGTGCTGGTGACAGCGAGCGTGCTGTTA
>Ga0209084_1002405_pt1 | contig 14544 bp, 13 predicted proteins | sample C_130820_MF_Meta_FD_187309 | JGI IMG/M metagenome (GOLD analysis project Ga0209084, IMG submission 187309) | Freshwater microbial communities from Lake Croche, Canada to study carbon cycling - C_130820_MF_MetaG (SPAdes) (version 2) | ecosystem: Environmental > Aquatic > Freshwater > Lake... | reverse complement strand
GGCGCTTGCAGGACCCGCTGGCCGAGCTGGTCAAGATCGATCCCAAATCGATCGGCGTGGGCCAGTACCAGCACGACCTGAATCAAAGCGCTTTGGCACGCACGCTCGAGGCAGTAGTGGAAGACTGCGTGAACGCCGTGGGCGTGGACCTCAATACGGCCAGCGTGCCCTTGCTCTCGCGCGTGTCGGGCCTCTCGCCCACGGTGGCGCGGGCGGTTGTGGCGCGGCGCGAGGCGCAGGGCGCATTTGCCAACCGCCAGCAGCTGCGCGAGGTCAGCGGCCTAGGCGCCAAAACCTTCGAGCAATGCGCGGGCTTTTTGCGCATCCGCAGCGGCGACAACCCGCTGGACAACACCGGCATCCACCCTGAAAGCTATGGGGTGGTCGAGCGCATTTTGGCCAGCGTCCAACAACCGGTGAGCGCGCTGATGGGCCGCACCGATATGCTGCAAACCCTGCGCCCCGAGCTCTTTGCCAACGAAGCCGTGGGCGTGATCACGGTGCGTGACATCTTGAAAGAGCTGGAAAAACCGGGCCGTGATCCGCGCCCCGACTTCAAAGTGGCCCGCCTGACCGAGGGCGTGCAAGACATCAAAGACCTGCGCGAGGGCATGGTCCTGGAGGGCACGGTGAGCAATGTGGCCGCTTTCGGCGCCTTCGTGGATCTGGGCGTGCACCAGGACGGATTGGTGCATGTCAGCCAGCTCAGCAACAAGTTTGTGTCCGATGCCCGCGAGGTGGTCAAGACGGGCGATATCGTCAAAGTGCAGGTGCTCGAAGTCGATATGGCGCGCAAGCGTGTCAGCTTGACCATGCGTTTGGGCGCGCCCAAGCCCACGAGCGAACGGACAGGCGCCGCTACGCCGGCGTCAAGAGCGGCGGTACGCAGTGCGGCAACGCGCGATCCGGCGCCCCAAGGCGCCATGGCGGCGGCTTTGTCGCAATTGCAAGGCCTGCGCAAATAAGCCGATGAAAGCGCTGCAAATTTACGCCGGCCCGAGCGCCCGCAAGCAGCTGATGGCGCAGGGCTTGCAAGCAGGGCAGGTGCGCGTGATTCCTGCGGCCGCAGGTGGCCCCAAAGGGCTGATCTTGGGGCCTCTGGACCGTTTTATTTTTGGCCAATGGCTCAGCCAAAGCAACCAGCCTGTGCATTTGGTGGGTGCATCGATCGGCGCTTGGCGCATGGCCACGGCCTGTTTGCAGCAGCCGGTGCCCGCCTTGGAGCGGCTCGAGCGGGACTACATCGCTCAGCACTATGAGATCGCGCCGGGTCAAAAACGGGTGCCGGCCCGCGAGGTCAGCGCGCAGTTCGCGGCCAATTTACAGCTTTTTTATGGCGGACGCATCAACGAGATTTTGCAACATCCCCGTTACCGCCTGCACGTGCTGGCCTCGCGCGGACGCGGTTTGCTGCGGCGCGAACATCCTTGGCTGACGCCCCTAGGCTATGCGGGCGCGTTTGCGGGCAATGTGCTGCACCGGCGGCTGTTGGGCTGGTCTTTGGAGCGCATGGTTTTTTCTTCGTCGGATACGCCGCTGCCTTTTGATGCCAGCGATTTCCCCACCCGGCGTGCCGCATTAGGCCCCAGCAACTTTATGCAGGCCCTGCAAGCGAGCTGCTCCATCCCGTTTTTGCTGGAAGCGGTGCATGGCATTGCCGGTGTGCCGGAGGGCGCGTATTGGGACGGCGGCATCACCGATTACCACCTGCATCTCAACTACGCGGCAGCAGCCGATGACGGCGTCTGGAAGGCAGGCCAAGGCCTGGTGCTGTACCCGCATTTCCAGCAGGCGGTGGTGCCCGGCTGGCTGGACAAGGCCTTGACATGGCGCCACCGAAGCAGTGCTTTTTTAGACTCCATGGTGGTGCTGGCCCCGCGCGCGCAGTGGGTGGCCGGTTTGCCCAATGGCAAGTTGCCCGACCGCACCGACTTCACAAGCTATGGAAACGATTTTGCAGGCCGCAGCAAGGCCTGGACTGGCGCCACAGCAGCCGCTCAGCAACTGGCCGATGAGTTTGAGGCTTGGCTTGCCCGGCCGGATCCGGCGCAGGTGCTGCCGCTCTAAAGCCTTTAGGGCGCTGGCGTGCCCAGCCACCAGCTGACCGAACGCATGCCAGCCAGGGTCAGCAGCAGCGATCCCAGCAGGTGAACCGCCGCCGTGCCGAGCGCCAGCGCATAGCGCCCCTGGCCGAGCATGGCCACCACTTCGGCTGAAAAGCTGGAGAACGTGGTGAGCGCGCCCAAAAACCCGGTTATCAGGGCCAAGCGCCACATCGGGTCCAGGTCAGGCATGGCCTGAAAGAGCGCCACCGCTGCGCCCACCAGATAGCCGCCTATCAAATTGGCTGCCAAAGTGCCCAGCGGCAGGGCCGTGCCGGGCAGTACGGCCGGGTTGAGCCACAGCCCCAACTGCCAGCGCGCCAGCGCGCCTACGCAAGCGCCAATGCAAACGGCGATAACGCTGTTCATGGCGGTGTCTCAAAAGCCCGGCCATTTACGCGCAGGCCCGCTTCAGAAAGCTTGGCCGCTTGCTTGGGCTTGATGCCTTTGACACGGCGCATCAGGTCTGCCCAGTCGCTAAAGGGCGCTTGGGCGCGCACCTCCAGGATGCGCGCCGTGGTGCTCGGCCCCAGGCCTTTGACGCTGTCAAGTTCGGCCTCGTTGGCTTGGTTGATTTCGGTGGCCGCAGCGACAAAAGCAGGCAGCGCTAACAAAAGCGCAAAAAAACTGCGGCGCACGAGGCAAAGTGGCGCAGACATGGCTTTAGGAAGTTTGTAGCAACCACTGAACATACTGCGAGACACCGCTTTGCACATCGGCAAACGCATGGTGGCAGCCCACAGCGCGCAGGGCCTGCAGGTCGGCCTGCGTGAAGCACTGGTATTTGCCGCGCAAGGCATCGGGGAAGTCGATGTACTGCAACAAGCCTTGTTCCACGATGGCTGCCAGCGCCAAGGGCGCCTCGCCGCGCGCGGTGCGCAAGGTGTTGACCACGGCGCAGGCCACATCATTAAAGCTCTGCGCCCGGCCCGAACCCAGGTTGAAGATGCCGCTATTGCCGGGATGGTCAAAAAACCACAGGTTGACCGCGACCACATCGTCGATGAAGACAAAGTCGCGCATTTGCTCGCCGGCCTCGTAGCCACCGTAGGGTCCAAAAAGCTTGACACAGCCCTGCTCGGAAAACTGGTGAAACTGGTGGTAGGCCACGCTGGCCATGCGGCCTTTGTGCTGCTCGTGGCGCCCATAGACATTGAAATACCGAAACCCCGCTACCTGTGTAGCAGCCAGTTCAAAGCGCGCACCCAAGCGGCGGCGCAGCACCTGGTCGAGCAGCAGCTTGGAGTAGCCGTAAACATTGAGCGGCGCCTCACAGGCGGGCTCTTCGCGGAACTCGTCCGAGCCGCCGTAGGTGGCTGCCGAGGACGCATAAAGCAGGCGTGTGCCTTGCGCTTGCGCGGCTTCGAACAGGGCCAGGGTGGTGGCGTAGTTGTTGCGCATCATGTACTGGCCATCGCGCTCCATGGTATCGCTGCAGGCGCCCTCATGAAACACGGCCTCAACTTTGCCAAAAGCGCCTTGGGCGTAGGCGCCATAGAAGTCGGCGGCGTCCACATAGTGGGCGATGCGCCCGGTGGCCAGGTTGCGAAATTTGTCACCGTCGCGCAAGTCGTCGACGGCAATGATGTCCTCGATGCCGCGCGCGTTCAGGCCGGCGATGATGTTGCTGCCGATAAACCCGGCGGCCCCGGTGACGACGACACGGCTCATGCAATCAACTCCTCAAAAGACACCGTGGCGGTGCCAAACTTGCCGACCACCAAGCCGCCAGCGCGGTTGGCCCAGGGCAGCGCGTCTTGCAGGGATAGTCCCGCGCCCAGCAGCACGGCCATGGTGGCAATGACGGTGTCTCCGGCGCCAGTGACGTCAAACACCTCGCGCGCCTGGGCGCTGACGTGGTGCGTACCAGCTGCCTGGAACAAGCTCATGCCTTCCTCGCTGCGCGTAAGCAGCAGGGCTTGCAGATCCAGTTGCTGGCGCAGGCTTTGGGCTTTGCTTAGCAATTGTTCTTCGCTTTGCCATTTGCCCACCACTTCCTGCAACTCGGCGCGGTTGGGGGTGATGACGGTGGCGCCCTGGTAGCGTGAATAGTCGCTGCCTTTGGGATCGATGAGCACCGGCTTGGATTGCGCGCGCGCTTTGGCAATCATGGCGCTGACGTGGGCTAAGCCGCCTTTGCCGTAGTCGGAAAACAGCACCGCGTCGTGCTGGCCCAGGAGTTCTTCAAAACGGGCAGTCTGGCTGGCCAGCACCTCGTTTTGCGGGGTGTTTTCGAAATCGAGGCGCAGCAGTTGCTGCTGGCGCCCGATGATGCGCAGCTTGACTGTGGTTTTGAGCGCCGGGTCACGCCCGAACACGGTTTTAACGCCGGTTTTGGCCAGGATGGCTTCGAGCTTGTGGCTGGCCTCGTCTTCGCCCACCACGGTGAGCAAACTCACTTGTGCGCCCAGGGCGGCCACGTTCAGGGCCACATTGGCTGCGCCGCCGCCGCGCTCTTCTTCGCGGCCTACGCGCACCACAGGCACGGGCGCTTCGGGTGAGATGCGGTCTACGGCGCCGTACCAGTAACGGTCAAGCATCACGTCGCCGACCACCAAAACGCGGCAATCGCGCAGGCGGGTGGCAGACAGCGGGGTCAGGGGCGCGGGGGAGGCGGTCATAGTTCTTCTACACGGCGTGGAGGGTAGCTGTCCCAGGCTTGGCATCCGGGGCAGTGCCAAAAATGTTTTTGCGCTTCAAAGCCGCAGGCCGCGCAGCGGTAGCGCTTGAGCGGCTTGACGGCATGGTCCAGGGCGCGTTGCACCTGCGGGTGAAACTGCTCATGCTCTAGCTTTTCGCCGGCAATCCACTGGGCTGCGGCGACCAGCGAGGGCTGCTTTTCCAGGTGGCGCACGTACCAGGCGCGGGCATCCTGCGCGGCCGAGGGCGCATCCAGCGCCACCAGGGCGTCCAGCACGTCCAAAGATTGCGCATCGGCGTAGGAGCTATGCAATAGGCTTTGGGTTTTGGCGGTGTCTCCGGTCTGCAGCGCCAAACTTGCCATTTCCTGCGCAAACAAGGGGATGGCGGTCGGCGTCGCGCTGCTTGCTTGCAGCAGTTGAGCCAAGGCAGCGGTGGGGTCCTGGCGGGCGAGCATGCGCGCCAGGTCCAAGCGGGCGCGGGCGCTGTGGGGGGCAATGGTGATGCCCTGTTGCAGCAGGGCTTGGGCGGCGTCGGTCTGCCCGGATGCCAGCGCGCTGGCCGCTTGCTCGCACAAATAATGCGCTTGGCGGCCAGCAAAACTGCCTTGCCCGGCTGTTTCGAGTTTTTGGGCAACCAAGGCAGCACCAGCCCAGTCGCGAGCGCGTTCGTAATTGGCCAAAAGGGCCAGGCGCGCTTGCGCTTCAAAGCGTGTGCCTTCCAGCGCTAGCAAGGCGGTTTCTGCGCGGTCGAGCAAGCCCGCCTTCAGGTAGTCCAGCGCCAAGCCATGCTGCGCGCGGTGGCGATCGTCGGCGCTGATGTCGGCGCGCGAGAGAAGGTGCTGATGCACGCGCACAGCGCGCTCGTACTCGCCCCGGCGGCGAAACAAATTGCCCAGCGCAAAGTGCAGCTCCGAGGTGTCCGGATCGTTTTGAACCGCTTCGATGAAGGCGTCGATGGCCTGGTCTTGTTGCTCATTAAGGAGAAAATTGAGGCCTTTGAAATAGGCTTTGGGCGCCTGGCGGTTTTCCAGGCGCAATTGGCGCAGATCAAAGCGCGAAGCCAGCCAGCCCAGGACGAAGGCAATGGGCAGGCCCATCAACAAGGTGCTGGCGTCAAATTCCATGGGGCAGGGCGTTGTCGCCGGAGCTGCTTGGTGCGGGGCTGGGGGTGTTGGCCGCTTTGGCCTTGGCAGCGCGTCTTTGCTGCCACCAGCGCGGCACCATACCCAAAATGCCGACCAGCAAACCGGCCGAAAAATTCAGGAGCACCACGATGACCATGGGCGCAGTCCATTGGTAGCCAAAAAAGAAACGCACTGTCACATCGGCCTGGTTGTTCAGGGCAAAGGCGAACAAGGTGAAGAAGAGGGCTGCTTTGAACAGCCATTTCACCAGCGAAAAGAAAGATGTCATGCGATTCCTTGGTCGGCGCCGATTCTATCGGGCCAAGGGGGAATCAGCGGCCTGGCGCAGGGGCGGGCTGCTCGGGTGTGGCGCTGTCGACGGCTTCGCGCAAGGCTTTGCCGGGCTTGAAATGGGGCACGCGGCGCTGCGGAATGGCCACGCTCTCGCCATTGCGTGGGTTGCGACCCATGCGCGGGGCATGGTGGTTGACCGAAAAACTGCCAAACCCCCGGATCTCGATGCGTTGGCCTTGCACCAAAGCGTCGTTCATCGCGTCCAAAATCGCTTTGACGGCGAACTCGGCGTCCTGGTGGGTTAGCTGGCCGAACCGGCTGGCTAATTCTTCTACGATTTCTGAGCGGGTCATGGCAAATGGAGGGGGAAAAAGTCCAGGGGCTGGCACATGCCCGCCCCTGGCTAATTGACACAATTGGCGGATTTCGCTTAATTGTTATCCAACTTGGCACGCAACAAAGCGCCCAGGCTGGTGGTGCCGGCGTTTTCGCGCGCGGCGTTTTGGCTTAAGGTCGCCATGGCTTCGCTCTGGTCGGCTGCATCCTTGGCCTTGATGGACAGCTGGATGTTGCGGGTCTTGCGATCCACATTGACCACGACGGCCGTGACTTCGTCGCCTTCTTTGAGCACGCTGCGGGCGTCTTCGACGCGGTCGCGGCTGATCTCGGAGACGCGCAGGTAGCCGATGATGTCTTCGCCCAGATCGATCTCAGCGCCTTTGGCATCGACCGTCTTGACTTTGCCGGTCACCACTTGGCCTTTGTCATTGACAGCGGCGAAGGTGGTGAAGGGATCAGAATCCAACTGCTTGATACCCAGGGAGATGCGCTCGCGGTCCACGTCCACGGCCAGCACAATGGCTTCGACTTCCTGGCCTTTTTTGAACTCGCGCACAGCGGCTTCGCCGGTTTCGTTCCAGGACAGGTCGGACAAATGCACCAGACCGTCGATACCGGCCGCCAGGCCCACGAACACGCCAAAGTCGGTGATCGATTTGATCGGGCCTTTGACGCGGTCGCCGCGCTTGGTGTTTTGCGCAAATTCTTGCCAAGGATTGGCTTTGCACTGCTTCATGCCCAGAGAAATGCGGCGCTTGTCTTCGTCGATTTCCAGAACCATGACTTCGACTTCGTCACCCAAGGACACGAGCTTAGAAGGCGCGATGTTTTTGTTGGTCCAGTCCATTTCGGAGACGTGCACCAGGCCTTCGATGCCGGGCTCGAGTTCCACAAACGCGCCGTAGTCGGCGATGTTGGTGATCTTGCCGAACATGCGGGTGGCTTGGGGGTAGCGGCGGTTGACGCCCATCCAAGGATCGTCGCCCATTTGCTTGAGGCCCAGGGACACACGGTTTTTCTCGGTGTCAAACTTGAGAATCTTGGCGGTGATCTCTTGGCCAGCAGTGACCACCTCGGAGGGGTGGCGTACACGGCGCCAGGCCATGTCGGTGATGTGCAGAAGGCCGTCGATACCTCCCAGGTCCACAAACGCGCCGTACTCGGTGATGTTTTTGACCACGCCATGGACCACAGAGCCTTCTTTGAGGGTGGCCATCAGGTTGGCGCGCTCGGCACCCATGGAGGCTTCCACTACAGCGCGGCGTGACAGAACCACGTTGTTGCGTTTGCGGTCGAGCTTGATAACCTTGAATTCCATGGTCTTGTTCTCGTAGGGAGACAAGTCCTTGGTGGGGCGGGTATCGACCAGCGAACCCGGCAGGAAGGCGCGGATGCCATTGACCAAAACGGTCAGGCCGCCTTTGACTTTGCCGCTGGTGGTGCCGGTGACGAATTCGCCCGATTCCAGCGATTTTTCCAGGCTCATCCACGAAGCGAGGCGCTTGGCGGTGTCGCGGCTGACGATGGTGTCGCCGTAGCCGTTTTCCATGGCGACGATGGCCACGGAGACAAATTCGCCCACTTGGACTTCGAGTTCACCCTTGTCACTTTTGAATTCGGACAAAGGCACATAGGCTTCTGACTTGAGGCCGGCGTTGACAACGACAAAGTTGTGTTCGATGCGAACGACTTCGGCGGTGACGACTTCACCAATACGGGTTTCAGAAGATTTTTGTGACTCTTCAAAGAGGGCTGCGAAAGATTCAGACATGTTGCATGCGGCATAAACCGCGGGTTAGGTTGTAGAACCCCGAAACCATGCGCATGCAGCGCGAGGGGAGCCTCGGGGGCCGTGCCAGGAAAACCCCTGGACTTTGCTGTCGCCAGCCTTGTTGCGCCCGGATTAGGGTGCGCTAAAAGGCTGCTTGCTTTGCCACCAGTCCAAGACCTGGGTGACGGACTGTTCGACCGTCAATTCGGAGTTGTCTAATAGCGCAGCATCTTGTGCGGGCTTGAGGGGCGCAACCGCACGCGTGGTATCGCGCAGGTCACGCGCGGCCAAGTCCGCGCAAAGACTGTCAAGTGTAGCCGAAATTCCTTTAGAAATCAATTGCTTATAGCGTCTTTGCGCGCGGCGCTCGGCGCTGGCGGTCAGGTAAACCTTCAGGGCGGCGTCGGGAAAGACCACGGTTCCCATGTCGCGCCCGTCTGCGACCAGGCCCGGAAGGCGGCGAAAACCGTGCTGTAAATCCAGCAAGGCGGCGCGCACGGCGGGCAGGGCCGAAACGGCCGAAGCGTCCATGCCGGCCTGCTCGGTGCGGATAGCTTCGCTGATGTCCTGGCCTTGCAAAAGCACGCGCTCGCCGTCAAAAACACTGTCCAGGTTGCGCGCCAGAGCCGCAATCGGCGCCTCGTTGGCGGCCTCTAGCGCCAAGCCTGCCCGGACCGCTGCGTATGCGCTGATACGGTAGAGCGCGCCGGAATCCAGAAAATGGTAGCCCAGCGCGGCCGCCAGGGCCGAGGCCAATGTGCCTTTACCCGATGCGGTGGGGCCGTCCACGCACAGCACGGGAACATCCTGGGTGTGAGCGCTGGCTACGCCCATCAAAGCCTCAAAGTAATCCGGAAAAGTTTTGGCCACACACTGTGGGTCGAGGATGCGCACCGGCAGGGCCGCCGGGTTGAAAGCAGCCAGCGAAAAACACATGGCGATGCGGTGGTCATCGTAGGTGTAGATGCTGGCGGAGCGCCAGTCGGCCACCCGCGCCGGGGCTGTTACCGCGATTGAGTCCGGTGTTTCTTGCACCTGGGCGCCAAGTTTGCGCAACTCGGTGGCCATGGCCGCGATGCGGTCGGTTTCCTTGACCCGCCAACTGCCGATATTGCGCAGCACCGTGGTGCCCTGGGCGTACAAGGCCATGACCGCCAGCGTCATGGCGGCGTCGGGAATGTGGTTGCAATCGAGGTCAATCGCTTGGAGCGGCCAGGCGCCACGGCGCACGTGCAGGTGGTTGGGGCCGCTTTGCACGTCGGCGCCCATGGCACGGGCCGCTTCGATAAAGCGAATATCGCCTTGAATGGAGTTCTCGCCCAGACCCTGAATAAGGATGCCTTCGCGGCCCGGCGCAATAGCGCCCAGCGCCACAAAATAACTGGCCGAGGAGGCGTCGGCTTCGACGTACACCTGCCCAGGCGAGCGCAGGCAGCAGCCTGCCGGAATCACAAAGGCCTGCCAGCCTTCTTGGCGTACCTGCACGCCAAATTGCGCCAGTAAATTGAGGGTAATGGCGATATAGGGCCGCGAAATGAGCTCGCCCACCACCTCGATGCGTATATCTTTTTCGGCCACCAACGGCAGCGCCATCAGCAAAGCTGTAAGAAACTGGCTGGACACGTCGCCGCGCACCTGGATGGGCGCGTCTAGCTTCAAGTGCGGCTGCCCGATGTGCAGCGGCGGAAATCCGGGCTGTCCGAGGTAGTCGATGTGGCAGCCCAGTTGGACCAGGGCGTCGACCAAATCGCCAATCGGGCGCTCGTGCATGCGGGCAACGCCGCTGAGTTCAAAGTCACCGCCCAGCACGGCCAGCGCGGCGGTGAGCGGCCGCATGGCGGTGCCGGCATTGCCTAGAAATAGTTTGGCTGGCGCGTCCGGCAGCACGCCGCCCAAGCCGGCAATACGCAGCGTGCTGCCCTGGCGCTCCAAGGTGCAGCCCAGGGTTTGCAGCGCGCTGAGCATGACGCGGGTGTCGTCGGAGTCCAGCAAGTCGTGGATGTCGGTGACGCCCTCGCACAAAGCGGCCATCAGCAAAACCCGGTTAGAGATGCTTTTGGAGCCAGGCAGGATGACCGTGCCTTGGGCCGATTGCAGCGGGGGAAGGTCGAGAAAGGCAGTTTTAAACATCAGATGGTCGTTGCCGGGGGCAGGGGCCAAGCGGCTCGTGCGGCACTGGCTTGGCTGATTAGCGATTGCACAGTGGCTGCATCGCTGGCTTGCAAAGCGGCTTCAAAGGCTAGCAGGCTTTGGCGCAAATGCGCCGATTGCACAAGCAACTGGTCTTGGTTGGCCATAAAAATATCGCGCCACACGGCCGGGTCGGATGCGGCGATGCGGCTGAAGTCCCGAAAACCGGGCCCGGCCAGCGCCAGGAAATCTGCGCCTTCGGTTTGGGCGGTGAGCGCATTCATGGCGGCAAACGCCAGCATATGGGGCAAATGGCTCACGGCGGCAAAAGCGCTGTCGTGGGCCAGCGCGCTCATGGTGCGCACGCGGCAACCCAGTGCGCTCCAAAGGGCCTGGGCGCGTGCGGTTTGGGCCGGGTCGGTGGCAGCCGTGGGCGTGAGAATGACTTGGCAGCCCTGGTACAGATCGGCGTCGGCATGGGCCACGCCGGCCAATTCCTTGCCGGCGATGGGGTGGGCGGGCACGAATTGGGTAATTTGGTCGCCCAGGACGCGCTCAGCTGACTGCACCACGTCACGTTTGGTGGAACCCACGTCCATCAGCAAAGCGCCCGGATCCAGCACGGCGCGCAGGGCGGCCAGGCTGGCTTCGGTAGCAGCCACCGGCACGGCGACCAGCAGCAGGTCGCAGCCGCGCGCGGCATCGGCAATGCTCGGCAGGGCCGCGTTCAACACGCCCCGATCCAGCGCGCGCTGGCGGGTCGTATCCGAGGGGCTGTAGCCCACCACGCGGCGCACCAGGCCGGCACGCTTGAGGGCCAGCGCAAAAGAGCCGCCCATCAGGCCGCAGCCTATCAGTCCGAGTTGGTCAAACACTGCGATGCGCCTTCAGTCCGCCAGCGGGTAGGTGCCCAGCACTTTGTAAAAAGCGCACAGCGACTGCAGCTCGGCCAAGGCCGCTTGCACATGGGGCTGCGAAGGATGGCCTTGCAGGTCGATATAAAAGTAGTACTCCCACTGGCCCGAACGCGCCGGACGCGATTCAAAGCGGGTCATGGACACGCCATGTTTTTTCAGTGGCACCAGCATGTCGTGGACGGCGCCGGGGCGGTTGGGCACCGAGACTACCAGGCTGATGCAATCGCGCCCGGTGGCCTGGGGCGCGGGCAAGGTGGCGGGCAGGCAGACCACCACAAAACGGGTGCGGTTAAAGGCGTCGTCCTGGATGGCGCGTGCGGCCAAATGCAGCCCGAATGCAGAGCCCGCGCGTTCGCTGGCAATGGCGGCCCAGCGTGGCTCTTGGGCCGCCAGACGGGCGCCTTCGGCATTGCTGGAGACGGCGCGCCGCTCGGCATGGGGCAGATGGGCGCTTAGCCAGTTTTGGCACTGCGCCAAGGCTTGCGGGTGCGCCAGCACGACCTCGATTCCTTGCAGGCTGTCCGAGCCACGCAGCAGGTGGTGGCGCACCATCAGGCTGGTCTCGCCCACAATGTGCAGGGGCGATTGGAGCAACAAATCAAGCGAGCGGGTGACCACACCCTCGCTGCTGTTTTCGACCGGGATCACACCAAATTGCGCCGTTCCGGCGGCCGTGGCGTGAAACACCTCGTCAAAGTTGGCGCAGGGCACATGGGCGATGCTCGAGCCGAAAAAGCGCAGCGCTGCCTCTTCGCTGAAGGTGCCGGCCGGGCCCAGGTAGGCCACCCGCTGTGGCGCCTCCAGCGCGCGGCAGGCGGACATGATTTCGCGCCAGATAAAGGCCACGCTGTCGCTTTGCAGCGTGCGCGACTGGCCGCTGTCGGTGTTGGCCTGCTGTAGCGTGGCGATCACCTGCGCCTCGCGCTCGGGGCGAAAGACCACCGAACCTTCGCCTTTTTTGAGCTCGCCTACCTCGTGGGCCAGTCCGGCGCGCCGGTTAAGCAGGGCGAGCAGCTCCATATCGAGGGCGTCGATCCGGGTGCGCAGTTCAGCCAGTGTCAAAGCCATGAATGTCTCCTTTAAGCGCGGGTGCATTCAAATGATCGCATATACGCCACCAAGGCTTGCACGCCTTCTAGTGGCATGGCGTTGTAAATGCTGGCGCGCAGGCCGCCGACCGATTTGTGGCCTTTGAGCTGCAAAAAGCCAGCCTCCTGAGCGCCGTCCAAAAACGCCGCTTCCAGCGCGGGTTCGCGCAGAAAAAAAGGCACGTTCATCCGCGAGCGGCAGGCCGGGTCCACCGGGTTGAAATACAGGTCCGAGCCGTCAATGGCTTGGTAAAGCAGGGCGGCTTTTTCGATATTGCGCAGCTCGATGGCCGTGACGCCGCCTTGTGCCACCAGCCAGTCAAAGACCAGGCCGGCCATGTAAATGCCAAAGGTGGGTGGCGTGTTGTAGAGCGAGGCGTTGGCCGCCACCTTGGTGTAGTCCAGCGCGCTGGGGCAGATGTCCAGGGCGTGGCCCAGCAGGTCTTCACGCACGACGACCAGGGTGAGTCCGGCGGGCCCCAAGTTTTTTTGCGCGCCGGCAAAAGCCAGCCCGACCTTGCTCCACTCCACCGGCCGCGAGGCCACATGCGAGGAAAAATCGATCACCAAGGGCGCTTTGCTTCCCAAGGCGGCCAGGTCGGGCAGGCTGTGAAACTCCACGCCGTGGATCGTCTCGTTGCTGCAAATATGCACATAGCTAGCGTCGGGGCGCAGCTGCCAGGCGGCAGGATCGGGGATGCGGTGAAAGCCCCCGTCCGCACTGCTGGCCGCCGACTGGGCGCTGCAGTATTTCGTTGCTTCCTGCAAGGATTTCTGGCTCCAGCTCCCCGTGACAACAAAGTCCGCGGTAGCCTGCCCCGCGCCTGGCCGGCCGCACAGGTTCATGGGGACGATGGCGTTTTGGGCCAGCCCGCCGCCTTGCATAAACAAAATCTTGAAGTGTTCTGGCACCGCCAGCAGGCCGCGCAAAGTGCGCTCGGCGTGTTGCACGATGGCGGTGAAGGCCGGGCTGCGATGGCTCATTTCCATCACGCCCATGCCGCTGGGGCGGCCCTGCGCGTCAGGCCAGTTGCTCATTTCAGCAGCGGCGCGCTCCAGCACCGGCAGGGGCATGGTGGCCGGCCCGGCGGAGAAGTTGTAGGGTCGCTTCACACCAGGGGCCGCGCTTATTCCTGCGGCGCCTCGCCTGCGGGCGCGTCGGGTGCATCGCCCTCGGCAGCGCCGTCCGCCGGATTGGCATCGTTTTCGACGATGCGTTGCAAGCCGCTGAGTTTGGAGCCTTCGTCCAGGCTGATCAGTGTCACGCCCTGGGTGGCGCGACCGAGTTCGCGGATTTCTGAGACGCGGGTGCGCACCAGTACGCCACGGTCGGTAATCAGCATAATTTCATCGTCCACATGCACCAGCGTGGCGGCCACGACTTTGCCGTTACGCTCGGTTTGCTGGATGGCGATCATGCCCTTGGTGCCGCGTCCATGGCGGGTGTATTCAGTGATGTTGGTGCGTTTGCCGTAGCCGTTTTCGGTGGCGGTGAGCACGCTTTGCTGCTCGTCCTCGGCTACCAGCATGGCAATCACCGTTTGGCCTTCTTCCAGATTCATGCCTTTGACGCCGCGCGACTGGCGGCCATGGGCGGTGACTTCGTCTTCGTTAAAGCGCACCGCTTTGCCGCCGTCGGAGAACAGCATTACATCGTGCTGGCCATCGGTAATCGCTGCGCCGATCAGGTAGTCGCCCTCGTCCAGGTTGACAGCGATGATGCCGACCTTGCGCGGGTTGTTGAAGTCATCCAATGGCGTTTTCTTGACGATGCCCATGGAGGTGGCCATGAACACAAACTGGTCCGCCGGGAAGGTGCGTTTGTCGCCAGTGAGCGGCAGCACGACGGTGATTTTTTCGCCCTCTTGCAGCGGGAACATATTGACGATAGGCCGCCCACGCGAGCCGCGCGAACCTTGCGGTACTTCCCAGACCTTGAGCCAGTACAAGCGGCCCCGGTTGGAGAAGCACAGTATGTAGTCATGCGTGTTGGCGATGAAGAGCTGGTCCACCCAATCGTCTTCTTTGGTGGCCGTCGCTTGCTTGCCGCGTCCGCCGCGCTTTTGCGCCCGGTATTCGCCCAGGGGCTGGCTCTTGATGTAGCCGCTATGGCTGAGCGTCACCACCATGTCGGTCG